>Ga0209919_1000442_pt1 | contig 21137 bp, 19 predicted proteins | sample SalPon2A_C_D2_MG_FD_185721 | JGI IMG/M metagenome (GOLD analysis project Ga0209919, IMG submission 185721) | Soil microbial communities from South San Francisco under conditions of wetland restoration - Salt Pond MetaG R2A_C_D2_MG (SPAdes)... | ecosystem: Environmental > Terrestrial > Soil >... | reverse complement strand
GCGGGGCGTCACCGAATCGGAGCAGATCGACTACCGGCCGCCGCCGGCAAAGGTGCTGGAGAAGGGCAAGGGCGACAGCGGCCCCGACCCGCGCGATCACGAAGCGATCGGCCGCAAGCTGGTCGAGACGCTCGGCCATTTCGGCGTCGAGGCGAAGATCGTCGGCATCGTCAGCGGCCCGCATGTCTCGCGCTTCGAGCTGCGGCTCGCTCCCGGCACCAAGGTGAAGAAAGTCACCGAGCTCTCCAACGACCTCGCCTACGCGCTGGCCTCGACCGACATCCGCATCCTCGCGCCGATCCCCGGCAAGCAGGCGGTCGGCGTCGAGGTGCCGAACACGCACCGCCGCCTCGTCCGCCTCGGCGACATCTACGCCGGCCGGCCCGAGAAGACCTCGCCGCTTGTCGCCTGGCTCGGCAAGGGCATCGACGGCAACTCGGTCTCGGTCGACCTGGCGAAGATGCCGCACGTGCTCGTCGCCGGCACCACCGGCTCGGGCAAGTCGGGCTGCGTCAACGCGATCCTCACCTCGATCCTGATGCACGCCTCGCCCAACGACGTGCGGCTCGTCCTCGTCGACCCCAAGCAGGTCGAGCTCAACCACTACGAGCACGTGCCGCACCTGCTGACGCCGGTCGTCACCTCGCCGCGCCTGGCGGCCAACGTGCTCGCCAACCTGATCGGCGAGATGGAGAGCCGCTACGGGATCATGGGCGAGGCGCGCTGCCGCAACCTCGCCGAGCTCAACCGCGCCCGCGCCAAGGCCGGCGAGCCGCCGCTGCCGCACATCCTCTGCGTGATCGACGAGCTCGCGGACCTGATGATGGTCTCGCCGGCCGAGGTCGAGGACTCGATCATCCGCCTGGCGCAGAAGTCTCGCGCGACCGGAATCCACCTGGTGCTGGCGACCCAGCGCCCCTCGACCGACATCATCACCGGCACGATCAAGGTCAACATCCCGGCCCGGATCGCCTTCGCGGTCTCCTCGCAGACCGATTCGCGGGTGATCCTCGACCAGGGCGGGGCGGAGGCGCTGCTCGGCCAGGGCGACATGCTCTTCCGCGGCGCCGGCACCTCGAAGATGGCGCGCGTGCAGGGCGCCTTCGTCACCGAGGAGGAGATCGCCCGGGTCACCTCCCACTGGGCGAAGCAGGGCGAACCGGAGTTCGAGGCCGAGCTGCTCGAGGTACACGAGGGGAAGGGCGTCGAAACCGAGGACGACTTCGACCCCGACAGCGACGACCTGCTCGACGAGGCGATCCGCACCGTGGTGCAGACCGAAACCGCCTCGGTCTCGATGATCCAGCGGCGCCTGCGAGTCGGCTACACGCGGGCCGGCCGGTTGATCGACATGCTCGAGCGGCGCGGCGTGATCTCGGGCTACGAGGGCTCGAAGCCGCGCCAGGTGTTGATCACGGAGGCGGACCTGCAGCGTGTCCTCGGCGGTGGGGATGCCAACCCCGAGCCCGTCGCGGTCGAATCCGACCCAGTCGACTGACCGCGACGCACGCGACCTGCATCGAGCCCCAAATAGGGGTCCGATGTAGGTCGGATGGGCTTTTTCGCGCCGAGCGGGCGTAATGGACACAATGTGGCCGTGGCTACCGGCATCGGCGAAACCCTGCGCGAGGCGCGCAACCGGCGCAAGCTCGACCTCTCCGAGGTCGAGGCGGCGATCAAGATCCGCGTGCGCTACCTGCAGGCGCTCGAGAACGAGGAGTGGGACGCGCTGCCGGGAGGCGCCTACACGCGCGGCTTCATCCGCACCTACGCGGCCCATCTGGGCCTGGACGGCGACCGTCTCGCCGACGACTACCGCCGCGACGTCGAGCCGCTGGGCGAGCGGGTGCCGAAACGGGTCGAGCCGGTGCCGACCGGGGCCCGCAACGGCGGCTCGCGGATCTCGGGGCGGCTGCTGATCGCCATCGTCTGCCTGGTCCTGGTCGCCGCCGTGGTCGGCATCGCGCTCGCCGGGGGCGGCGGCGAAGGCGGCTCGTCCAGTCCCAAGCCCTCGGCGCAGGCGAAGTCGAAGCAAAAGCAGCAGCACAAGCAGGCGAGCGCGGCCAAGCCGGGCGTCGCGGTGCGGCTCGCCGCGCGCGGCGAAGTCTGGGTCTGCCTGCTCGACGCAACCGAAAAGCCGCTGGTCGACGGGCAGATCCTCGGCGAAGGCGAAGAAGCGGGGCCGTACCGCTCCAGTGGCTTCGAAATGGCGTTCGGCAACGGCTCGGTGGACGTCTACGTCGACGGCAGGCCGGAGCAGATCGAAGAAAGCTCGAGCCCGGTCGGCTACGCGGTCGACGGCAAGGGGAATGTGGTGGCGCTGGAAGAAGGCGAAAGGCCCTCCTGCGAATGACCGGGGCGGCGGGAGCCATCCGGGCGGGGATCGTTGTCACGGGCACCGAGGTGATCACCGGGCGGATCGCCGATCGCAACGGGCCGTGGATCTCCGAGCGGCTGGCCGAGCTCGGGGTCGAGGTCGCCCACATCCTCGTCGTCGCCGACCGGCCGGACGACCTCGAAGCCGCGCTGCGCTTCCTCGCCGCCGAGGGCATGGACCTGATCGTCACCTCGGGCGGGCTCGGGCCGACCGCCGACGACCTGACGGCGGAGGTCGTCGGGCGCTTCGCCGGCCGCGAGCTCGTCCTCGACGAGCAGATGGAGGAGAAGATCGCGGCGATCCTGCGCGGCTTCGCGCGGCGCTTCTCCTTCGACGACGAGGCCGTGCGAGAGGCGAACCGCAAGCAGGCGATGGTGCCGGAGGGCGCCCTGGCGCTCGACCCGGTCGGCACGGCGCCCGGGCTCGTGGTGCCGGTCGACGAGCGAGCGGTAATCGTTCTCCCGGGGCCGCCGCGCGAGCTGCAGCCGATGTGGCCGCGGGCGATCGAGTCGCCGCCCGCGCAGGCGATCCTCGCCCGGGCGACGCCGCTGCTCGCCGACACCGTGCGCATGTTCGGCATCCCCGAGTCGGAGATCGCCAAGAGCCTGCGCGAGATCGAAGCGGCTGGGGTGGACCTGGGCGCGGTCGAGATCACCACCTGCCTGCGACGCGGCGAGATCGAGATCGACGTCCGCTACCGGGCCGAGGCGGCGCCGGTCGCCGAGGCGGTGCGCGCGGGGCTGCTCGACCGCCACCGCCGCCACACCTTCAGCCTCGACGGCGAGACGATCGACGCGCAGCTCGCGCGCCTGCTGGGGGGGCGGCGGCTGGCGGTCGCCGAGTCGTGCTCCGGCGGACTGCTGGCGGCCCGGATCACCGACCTGCCCGGCGCCTCGGACTACTTCGCGGGCGGCGTCGTCGCCTACTCGAATGAGGCGAAGGCCGAGCTGCTCGGCGTCGACCCGGGGCTGATCGAGGCGCACGGCGCGGTCTCCGGCGAGGTCGCCGAGGCGATGTCGAGGGGGGCGCTGGAGCGCTTCGAGGCCGACATCGCGGTCTCGATCACCGGCATCGCCGGGCCGGACGGCGGCACGGAGGAGAAGCCGGTCGGCTACGTCTGCTTCGACGCCAGGCTCGGCGACGGCGCGAGCATCGCCCGCGACCCGGTCATCCCCGGCAGCCGCGAGGACATCCGCGAGCGCTCCGCCCTGGTCGCGATGCACCTGCTGCGATCACTGCTCGGCGGCGCTGACACGCCTCTGTGACAGAGCCTGCGCGCACTTCTTGCATCTGACGCGCCACACGCGCGTCGCCGCGCCTTAGCGTCCGCCGCCGTAACTACCGTTGCTGCTCCAAATTGCAGGAAGGCGGATGAGATGGCAGACAAGAAAGCGGCTCTGAAGGACGCCTCGAAGGAGGCCAAAGCAAAGGACGCGGCGCTGGAAGCTGCCGTCAACCAGATCGAGCGCGACTTCGGCCAGGGCGCGCTGATGCGGCTCGGCGCCGACGCGACGATCAAGATCCCGGCGATCCCGACCGGGGCGCTCGCGCTCGACCTGGCGCTGGGCATCGGCGGCGTGCCGCGGGGGCGGATCGTCGAGATCTTCGGCCCGGAGTCCTCGGGAAAGACGACGCTGATCTACCACATCATCGCCGAAGCCCAGAGCCGCGGCGGGATCTGCGCCTTCATCGACACCGAGCACGCGATCGACCCCTCCTACGCCCGCAAGATCGGCGTCGACACCGACGAGCTGCTCGTCTCCCAGCCCGACTACGGCGAGCAGGCGCTGCAGATCGCCGACCGCCTGATCGCCTCCGCGGCGATCGATGTGGTCGCGATCGACTCGGTCGCCGCGCTGACGCCGAAAGCCGAGCTCGACGGGCAGATCGGCGACACCACCGTCGGCCTGCAGGCGCGGCTGATGTCGCAGGCGATGCGCAAACTCGCCGGCAACCTCAACCGGACCAACACCGTCTGCCTGTTCACCAACCAGATCCGCGAAAAGGTCGGCGTCCAGTTCGGCTCGCCGGAGACCCAGCCGGGCGGCCGGGCGCTCAAGTTCTACTCCTCGCAGCGACTCGACATCCGCCGCATCGAGACGCTCAAGGAAGGCACCGAGGCGGTCGGCAACCGAGTGCGGGTGAAAGTCGTCAAGAACAAGGTCGCCTCGCCCTTCCGCCAGGCGGAATTCGACATCGAGTACGGGGTCGGGATCTCGCGCGAGGGCGGGCTGCTCGACTTCGGCATCGAGCACGACCTGGTGCAGAAATCGGGCTCGTTCTTCTCCTACGGCAAGACCCGGCTCGGCCAGGGCCGCAACAACGCCAAACAGTTCCTCGCCGAGAACTCGGAGATCGCCGGCGAGCTGGAGGAGAAGATCCGCGCCGCGCTCGGCATCGGCGGGGAGGGGGCCACGCCCGAGGCGAAAGCCGAGGAGCAGCCACCGGTTGCCGAGGCTCAGGCCGCATAGTCGATTAGACAAATGCGTCTATAGGAGTAGTCTCTGGGCTAGATGAAGATGCCGTCGTGGATGTCGTCACGCGGCAACGGCTCGGAGGCTGAACGGGCTCTGGACCGGCTGGAGGCGCTGGACGCTCAGCTCGCCGAGCTGAGGCGCTTCGAGCTCGAACGAGTCGCCTCGCTGAGCGCTGAGGAGGCGCGGCAGGCGCTGATCGAGGAAGTCGAAGTCGACGCGCGGCGCCAGGCGGGCCTCGCGTTGCGCCGGATCGAGGAGGAGGCCAAGCAGGAGGCCGAGGGTCGCGCCCGCGAGATCCTCGCGGCGGCGACGCAACGGCTCGCGGCTGACCATGCGCTGCAGACGACGACGCAGCTCCTGCGCTTGCCGAACGAGCGGATGAAGGGCCGGATCATCGGCCGCGAGGGACGCAACATCCAGGCGCTCGAGCGGCTGACCGGGGTGGACATCATCGTCGACGACACCCCCTCGGCGATTCGCCTCTCGAGTTTCGACGGCATGCGGCGCGAGGTCGCGCGGCTGACGCTGGAGCGGCTGATCGCCGATGGGAGGATCCACCCGGCGCGCTGCGAGGAGGCCTACGAGCAGGCGAGCGGGGAAGTCGAGGAGCGGATCGTCGAAGAGGGCGAGCGAGCGGTGCTCGACGCCAACGTCAACGGCCTGCATCCACAGCTGATCGATCTGCTGGGAAGGCTGCAGTTCCGCACCAGCTACGGCCAGAACGCGCTCGGCCACCTGGTCGAGTGCTCGCGGCTGGCGACGCTGATCGCGCTCGAGCTCGGCGCAGCCGCCGACATCGCCCGGCGGGCGGCGCTGCTGCACGACATCGGCAAGGCGGTCGACCAGGAGACCGAAGGCACGCACGCGCAGATCGGCGCCGGCCTCGCCCGCCGCTACGGCGAGAGCGAGGCGGTCGTACACGCGATCGAGGCCCATCACGACGAGGTCGAGCCGTCAACGGTCGAAGCGGTGATCGTGCAGGCCGCCGACGCGCTCTCCGGCGCCCGGCCGGGCGCCCGCGGCGACACGCTCGAGGGCTACGTGACCCGCCTGCGCGAACTCGAGGCGCTGGCGGCGCGCCACGAGGGCGTGGAGAAGGTCTACGCGATGCAGGCCGGGCGTGAGATGCGGGTGATGGTCGACCCCGGCGAGATCGACGACGAGCACGCGGCGCTGCTCGCGCACGAGATCGCCGGCGCGGTCGAGCGCGAGGTCAGCTACCCCGGGCGGATCAAGATCACCGTGATCCGCGAGAGCCGGGCCACCGACTACGCGCATTAGGAGAGCTTCAACGGGTCGGCCGCGATGGATAGGATGCCGCCCGCATGGACAACGAAACGTTCTTCTACATCGTCGGGCCGCTGCTGGCCGTCTCCGCGGTCGTCGTCGCCTTCATCGGCCTGCGCTTCGAGAAGTTCCCCGGCCGCTTCGGCCCGCTGGTCGCCCTCTGGTTCATCGTCCTGGTCGGCACCGCGACCAGCTTCGCGGTGCTGCACTCCAAGGACGAGGAAGTGAAGAAGGAGCAGGAGCGCGGCCTGCCCGAGGCGACCCAGGAATCCGAAAGCGCAGAGCAGCAGTAGTCCCGTAGGGCTGGGTTAGAGTCTGGGCCATGCCCAGCTACCATGTCACCACGTTCGGCTGTCAGATGAACGTGCACGACTCCGAGCGCATGCAGGGGATGCTCGAGTCGCTCGGCTACGAGGCGGCGGCGAGCCGCGAGCAGGCCGATGTGATCCTCTTCAACACCTGCTCGATCCGCGAGTCGGCGGACAACCGCTTCGTCGCCCACCTGGGCGAGGCGAAGCGGCTCAAGTCCGAGGACCCGCAGCGGGTGGTCGGCGTCGGCGGCTGCTGGGCGCAGTCGGTCAAGGACGAGGTCTTCGAGCGCTTCCCCTTCGTCGACGTCGCCTTCGGGCCGGGGCAGATCCACCGCCTCGCCGAGTTCCTCAACTCGGACTCGCTCAGCGCCCAGGGCTACTTCGAGTTCGAGGACTTCTCCGGCCACCTGCCGGCACGGCGCGAGCGCGAGTTCCAGGGCTGGCTGCAGATCTCGCAGGGCTGCAACTGCAAGTGCTCGTACTGCATCGTGCCCTCGACCCGTGGCCGCGAGCAGAGCCGCGACCCGGCCGAGCTGGTCGTCGAGGCGGAGGCGTTGGCGGCGGACGGGGTGCTCGAGCTGACCCTGCTCGGCCAGAACGTGAACAGCTACGGCCGCGACCTGCCGCGCGACTCGCGGATCGGCTTCGCCGAGCTGCTGGCGAGGGTCGACGCGGTCGAGGGAATCGAGCGCATCCGCTACACCAGTCCGCACCCGAAGGACATGAAGGAGGATGTGATCCGCGCCCACGCCGAGCTGCCGGCGCTCTGTGAGCACATCCACCTGCCGCTGCAGTCGGGCTCCAGCGCCGTGCTCAAGCGGATGCGGCGCACCTATGACCGGCAGCGCTACATGGACCGCGTCGCGCTGATCCGCGAGCACGTGCCGGACTGCGCGATCACCACCGACATCATCGTCGGCTTCCCGGGCGAGACCGAGGCCGACTTCGAGCAGACGCTCGAGGTGGTCGAGGAGGTCGGCTACGACAGCGCCTTTACCTTCATCTTCTCGCCGCGCCGCGAGACCGAGGCGGCGACGCTCGGCGACCAGGTGCCGCACCCGGTGAAGCGCGAGCGGATGGAACGGCTGGTCGAGCTGGTGCAGCGGCGGGCGACCGAGCGCGCGCAGCGCTTCGTCGGGCGCGAGATGGAGGTTCTGGTCGAAGGCCCGAGCCGCACCGACGAGACGCGGCTGCGCGGCCGGACCAGGCACAACAAGACGGTCAACTTCGACGGGGCGGCCGAGCCCGGCGAGCTTGTCAGGGTTGAGATTGACGGGGCCACCTCAACCACCCTCAGCGGGGTATCGGCGAAGCCGATCCCCGTTTGACCGTCCTGGCGATTTTTGGGCCTACCGGGGTGGGGAAGACCGGGGTCGCCTTGGCTCTCGCTGAGAAGCTTCGGGAGCGCGGCGGGAACCCGGTCGCCATTTCCTGCGATGCGCTTCAGGTCTATGAGGGCTTGAGTGTCCTCACGGGGGTCGCCTCGGCCGAGGAGAGGGAGAAGCTGGAGCATCGTCTGGTGGAGTTCGTGCCGGTCACTCAACCATTCTCCGTCGGCGACTACATGCGCCTGGCCCACGACGAGATCGATCGGGCGCTGGCGGCGGGGCGGACGCCGATCGTGGTCGGCGGGACCGGGCTCTACCTGCGCGCAGCCATAGCCGAGCTCTCCCTCGTCAAGGCGCCGCCGGAAAGCGAGGACTCGGAGCTCTGGTCGCCGCAGACGCGGCTGCCGACGCGGATCTTCGGCCTCGACATGGAACGGGCGAAGCTCTACGAGCGGATCGACGCGCGCACCGAGGCGATCGTCGCCGGCGGGGCGGAGCAGGAGGTCCGCCGGGCGGAAGAGCTCGGCCCGTCGCGCACCGCGCGCAAGGCGCTCGGCTTCGACGAGCTGCTCGGCGGCGACGTCGAGCGGATGAAGAAGCGCTCGCGCAACTACGCCCGCCGCCAGCTCACCTGGATGCGCAAGATCCCCAACCTGACGACGATCGACCGCAGCGAGCTCGGCGATGCGGGAGTCGCTGCCGAGATCATGGCTAGGCTGGGCTCGTGAGATTCGAGAAGTGGACGGCGCTGGGCAACGACTACGCGATCGTCGAGGCCGACGCGCTGCCCTGGGAGCTGACGCCCGCCCGGGCGCGGCGGATCTGCGACCCGCACTTCGGGGTCGGCTCCGACGGGGTGTTGCTGCTCTCGCGCAGCGAGGACCCCGAGTTCGTCGCCGAGCTGCGGATCTTCAACCCTGACGGCTCCGAGGCCGAGCTCTCCGGCAACGGGGCGCGCGAGGCGATCCTCTACCTGCGGCGCCACGGCTGGACCGGCGAGGACGTCTTCTCGATCTCCACCGTCGCCGGGCCGATCACGCCGACGATCACCTCGGAGCGCACCTGCTCGGTCGACATGGGCAGGGCGGCGACCGTGTCGAAGGACTTTCCCGAGGGTGAGCCGGACGGCCGCGGCACCCTCAGCGCGGCGGGCCGCGAGTGGGAGTTCCAGCATGTCTCGATCGGCAACCCGCAGTGCGCGATCGTCGTCGGCGAGCAGCTCGAGCAGCTCGACCTGGCGGCGATCGGGCCGGAGATCGAAGGCCACCGGGCCTTCCCCAACCGCACCAACGTCTCCTTCCTGCGCATCGACGGCAGTCGTGTGCGGGCGCGGATCTTCGAGCGTGGCGTGGGGGAGACGCTCTCCTCCGGGACCGGCGCCAGCGGCGCCGCGGTGACCGCCGTGCTGCGCGGCGCGCAGAGCCCGCTCACGGTCGAGCTCGACGGCGGCGAGCTCGAGGTCGAGGTCTCCGGGGACCTCGGCGTCCGCCTCACCGGCTGGGCCGAGCCGATCTGCGCCGGCGAGCTCTCGCCGGAGCTCGTGCAGGCACTGTCCGAGCTCACCTAATAGATTCTCGCGCCCGTGGGAATCGCAGACCCGTCAAAGCGCCTGGAGGCGATGCCTCCGTACATGTTCCAGGAGCTCGAGCGGCGGATCGCCGACAAGCGCGCCGCCGGCATCGACGTGATCAGCCTCGGCATCGGCGATCCGGACGAGCCGACCTACTCGCACATCGTCAACGCGATGCAGGCGGCGGTCGCCGATCCCGGCACGCACCAGTACCCGAGCAACCGCGGCCGGGCGGAGTTCCGCGAGGGCTTCGCCGGCTTCTACGAGCGCCGCTTCGGGGTCGAGATCGATCCCGAGAACGAGGTGATCCCGGCGCTCGGCGCCAAGGAGTGCATCTACAACCTCTGCTTCGCCTTCCTCGACCCGGGCGGCGTCGCGCTCGCGTCCGATCCCGGCTACCCCGTCTACACCGGCGGCCCGATCCTCGCCGGGGCGACGCCGGAGCTGCTGCCGCTGGTGCCCGAGCTGGGCTTCGCCCCGGACCTCACCGCGGTGCCGGCCGACGTCGCGGCGAAGGCGCGGCTGATGTTCATCAGCTATCCCAACAACCCGACCGGCGCGGTCGTGCCGGAGGGGTTCTTCGACCTGGTCGTCTCCTTCGCCCGCGAGCACGAGATCCTCGTCGTCCACGACAACGCCTACTCGGAGACGACCTACGACGGCTACGTCGCCCCGAGCTTCCTCGCCACCCCCGGCGCCAAGGAGGTCGGGGTCGAGGTCTTCTCGCTCTCCAAGGGCAGCAACATGACCGGCTGGCGCTGCGCGGCGATCCTCGGCAACGCCGACGCCGTGCAGACCTACTGGCGGCTGAAGACCAACATCGACTCGGGCATGTTCGAGGCCGTGCAGCTGGCGGGCGTCGCCGCGCTGGAGGGGCCGAGCGGGCCGCTCGAGCGGATGAACGAGACCTACGCGCGGCGCCGCGACCTGGTCGTCTCGGCGCTCGACGAGATCGGCGTCGAGGTCACGCCGCCGAAGGGCACGATCTACGTCTGGGCGCCGGTGCCGAAGGGCCACAGCTCGACCTCCTTCGCCGAGTTGGTGCTCGAAGAGGCCGCGGTCGTCGTCTCGCCGGGCTCGATGTACGGGCCGAGCGGCGAGGGCTTCTTCCGCATCTCCCTGACGACGCCCGACGAGCGCATAACCGAGGCCGTCGAGCGCATGCGCGAGCACCTCTCCTGAGCGGCTGATTTTCCCGAACGGGAATATTCGGGCTGAAATCGGCTGAAACGCGCAAGATTCCTCCCGAACGGGAAGATGTGCCCCTAGCAATGTCCAGCTGGCCTAATATCATCCCGAACGGGATGATGGAGATTCAGGTCAAAACGCCGGAGGAGCTAGGTGCGCTGGTGCGCAGCCGCCGCACTGGGCAGAAGCTGACTCAGGAGGATCTCGCTGCCGTAGCTCTGGTCACGCCGCGCCTGGTGGGTGAACTGGAGCGTGGAAAGCGGACCGCACAGCTTGATGGGGTGCTGCGGATCCTCGCCGCGCTCGGAATCGATCTCGTTGCGAAGCCCCGATGACCGCGCTCGATGTCTATCTGCACCGGAGTCGCGTAGGCCGGCTGGAGCGCCTCGACGGGGCGCAGCTGGAGTTCGCCTACGTGCCCGCCTGGGTCGCCGAGGGAGAGCCGCTTTCGCTTTGCCTGCCGCTGAGGGAGGAGCCGTTCTCCGATCGCGAATGCCGGCCGTTCTTCGCCGGTCTGATTCCGGAGGGTCAGTTCCTGAAGGCAGTCGCGCGCGCGCTTGGCGTCTCGGCCGGCAATCCGTTTTCGGTCCTCGAGGAGATCGGCGGCGAGTGCGCCGGCGCCGTTTCGCTCGTGCCGCAGGAGACTGAGCCCCCGTTCGATCGCTCGCCGCCGCCCCACTGGCTCGACGAAACGGAGCTCTCTCAACTGCTGAAGGACCTGCCGATGCGACCCCTGTTGATCGGCTCCGACGGGGAGGAGGAGGTCCTGAGGCTGTCGCTGGCCGGCGCCCAGAACAAGCTCCCGCTTCTGGCCGATAACGCCCGGCTGGGGATCACGCGAGGCAGGCCGCCGAGCAGCCACATCGTCAAGAAGCCAGACCTCGGCTTGCCCGAGCTCGTCGTCAACGAGGCCTACTGCCTGGCGCTCGCACGCGAGTCGGGCCTCGACGCCGCCCACGCAAAGCCGATCGAGGCCGACGGCCAGGAAGGCCTTCTGGTCGAGCGCTATGACCGTGAGCGGTGTGACAACGAGGCAGAGGTTCGGCGCATCCATCAGGAGGACTTCTGTCAGGCGCTCGGCTTCATGCCGGAGCAGAAGTACGAGGGGGAAACCGGCCCCGGCGCCGCCGAGTGCGCGGCTCTGCTGCGCGCCCACGCCGTCGTACCGGGGCGCGATCTCCTCGCCTTCCTCGACGCCCTGCTCTTCAATCTGCTAATCCGCAATTCGGACGCCCACTCGAAGAACTACTCGCTGCTGCTCGATGGCAGCGACGCGCCGCGACTCGCGCCGCTCTATGACCTGCTCTCGGCCAGCGTCTACGGCGGTGGCTACGGGCGCAAGATGGCGATGAAGTACGGCGGCGAGTACCGACCGCGGTACGTCCGGGGGCGACATCTCGATCAGATGGCCGGCGACCTCGAGGTTTCCGCCCGCCTGGTTCGCTCCCACGCGGCCGACCTCGCCGAGCGGGTCGTGTCGGCCCGAGCCGGCGCCCGGGCGCAGCTGCCGGGGTACTGGCAGGACAGACCGCTGCTGGACGAGATCGACGCGACGGTCGCCGATGCTGCCGACGCGCTGAACAAGGCAGCGGCCGAACCGGCGTGACTCAGGCCGCTTCGCGCTCCTCGCGCTTGCGCCAGTAGCGGTCGAGGCCGCGCCATTGGTATTGGGGCGGGACGCACTGGATCATCTCCTTGGCGGTCTCGTCGCTTGCCGAGGCCTCGGCGACGCGCTCGCGGTGGCGGGTCTCGTAGTCGGCCTCGGAGAGGTCGCGGGCGAGCTGCGCCTCCTCGCGCAGGCGATCCTTGAGCAGGGCGAGGTGGGGGAGGGGGTCGTCAATTGCGCCGAAGTGGGTCAGGGCGAGGCGGGTGGGTTGCCAGGCTTCGATGACACCGATTGAGTCCTCCCAGGCCTCGATGTCGATGTCGGGCGGTGGCGTGGGGGGCACGATCAGCTCGAGACCCGGGATCCTGGCGCCGGCGACGTCGCCGACGAAGGCGGTGCCGCTCTCCTCATGCAGGTAGCCGACATGGTGGGAGGCGTGGCCGGGGGTGTAGGCGACGCGCATGCCGAGCACGGTCTCGCCGCCGGCCAGCGGCTTCACGTTCGCCTCCGGGACCGGCACGATCTCACCCCAGAGGCGCTCCATCGCGTCGCCGTAGAGGCGCTCGGCGCTGGCCAGCAGCTTCGAGGGGTCGACCAGGTGCGGCGCGCCGCGCTCGTGTACGTAGACCTCCAACTCCGGCCAGCGGCGGACCAGGGCGCCGGTCGCCGCGGCGTGGTCGAGGTGGATGTGGGTCAGCAACAGCGCCCGCGGCCGTTCCTCCCCGAGCGCCGCGAGCAGCGTCTCGACCGAGGACTCCGGGCCGGGATCGACCAGGGCGTCGCCGACCTGCCAGCAGCCGATCACGTGCGACCGGCCGAGGTGCTCGACGTCGATTACCCGCATCGCGGCAAGGTGGCCCGTCAGGCGGCGGACGGCGCCGGGAAGCGGTCGTCGTCGGCGAGCGTCTGCCGCAGGCCCTCCTCGAGCCCGCGCGGCGCGTAGCCGAGCTCGCGGCTGGCCTTCTCGTGGCTGGCCCAGAAGGTGACGTTGTCGGCCGAGGAGATCAGCTCGCGCAGGTTCGGCGGCTGGCCCATCAGCTTGCCGACCAGCGGCCCGACCGGCGTCAGCGCCTTCATCAGCGCGGTCGGCATCGCGTAGCGCGGCGCCTTGCGGCCGGTCGCCGCGGCGACGGTCTCGACCGCCTCGCGCATCGTCGTCACCGGCCCGCTGAGCACGTAGGTCTCGCCGACCCGCCCCTTGTCGAGCGCCAGCAGGATCCCGCCGGCGATGTCCTCGACATGGGTCAGGCAGATGCCGAGCTCGGGGAAGGGCAGCAGCGGCAGCCGCCCGGCGAAGAACTGCTCGAGCAGATCGGCGACCTGCGAGGTGTCGTCGGGGCCGTAGACGCCGCCGGGCTGCACGATCACGCCGGGCAGGCCGTCCTCGATCATCCGCTTGGCGACCCGGTGCGCCTCGAGCTTCGTCTCCTCGTAGTAGGAGGTGAACTCGCGCCCTGGGTGCTCGTAGCTCTCGTCGACCACCTGGCGGTGGGTGTTGCCGAAGACGCCGACCGTGGAGACGTAGACGAGCTTCGCGACGCCGGCCTCGCGGGCGGCGCTGAGCACCCGCTCGGTGCCGGCGACGTTCGCCTCCCACATCGCCGGGTGCTGCTTGGCGGGGATTCCGATCTCGTACATCGCGGCGGCGTGGACGACGGCGTCGCAGCCCGCCATGCCGCTGCGGATCGCCTCGGCGTCGCCGAGGTCGCCGGTGACCAGCTCGCAGCCGAGCGCGCTCAGCTTCGCCGCCTTCTGGGGGCTGCGGACCAGGCAGGCGGCCTCGTCGCCGCGCGCCCGCAGCTGCCGCGCGACCTCGCCGCCGATGAACCCGGTTGCCCCCGTCACGAAGACCCTCATCGCCGCACAGCCTATCCGGGTTGGTGGCGACGCCTACAATCGAGTCGAGTGGATCGATCGAGGAACGGGCGCAGCAAGCAGACGCAATACGCCGCCGACGGCGCCGGCGTCTCCAATCCGCGCGCCCGCCAGCGGGCGCTGGCGCTCGGCATCGTCGACGGCCGCGAGGAGGGCGACCCGCTGGCCGAGCTGAAGGAGCTGCTGCGCACGGCCGGGGTCGCCAGCGCCGGCGAGGCGCTCCAGCAGCGCGCCGCGCCCGACCCCGACCGCTACCTCGGTCGCGGCAAGCTGGCCGAGGTCAAGGAGCTGATCAAGACCTGCGACGCGAACCTCGTCGCCTGCGACGACGAGCTGGCGCCGCGCCAGGAGCGCAACCTCGAGGCGGCGCTCGGCGTGCCGGTGATCGACCGCACCGCGGTGATCCTCGACATCTTCGCCGACCACGCCCACTCGGCCGAGGGAAAGCTGCAGGTCGAGCTGGCGCAGCTCGAGTACAACCTGGCGCGCATGCGCGGTCTCTGGACCCACCTCGAGCGGCTCGGCGGGGGGATCGGCACCAGGGGGCCGGGCGAGAGTCAGATCGAGACCGACCGCCGCCTCGCCCGCGACCGGATCGCGGCGCTGCGCCGCCGCCTCGCGCGGCTGGAGCGCAACCGCGGCGTGATGCGGGCCCGCCGCGAGCGCTCCTCGCTGCCGCGGGTCGCCCTCGCCGGCTACACCAACGCCGGCAAGTCGACCCTGCTCAACGCGCTGACGGGCGCCGAGGAGGTCGGCGTCGGGGACCGGCTCTTCCACACGCTCGACCCGACCACCCGCAGCGTGCCGCTCTCCGGCCGCGACTACCTGTTCACCGACACGGTCGGCTTCATCGAGAAGCTGCCCCACCAGCTGGTCGAGGCGTTCAAGGCGACGCTGGAGGAGACGGTGCTCGCCGACCTGATCCTGCAGGTCCTCGACGCCGCGGCGCCCGAGCAGCGGCGACTCGCCGACCTGGCCGCCGCCGACGCGGTGCTGGAGGAGATCGGCGCCGGCGAGGGGCCGCGCCTGCTGGTGCTCAACAAGGCGGACCTGCTCGATGAGGACGAGCGCTCCGAGGCGCTGTTGCGCCACCCGGGCGCGGTGCTCGTCTCGGCGCTGACCGGCGAGGGGGTCGACGAGCTGCTGGAGCGGGTCGAGAAGGCCTTCGAGGACACCCTCGCCGAGGTCGAGCTGCTCATCCCCTACAGCGAGGGCGCCCGGCTGCACGAGCTGCACGAGGTGGCCGGCGACCTGGAGCGCACGGAGCGCGAGGACGGCGTGCTCGTGCACGCGAAAGTCCCCATCTCGGAGCTGCATCGGTTCGACGATTTGGTGGTCGCGGCGTAGGAGGGAGGGGGTGCCCCTCGTTCGGACAAAACGCGGTCTAATTAGACCGCGTTTTTGAGTATCCGCCCGCCCGAGGGGCACCCCCTCCCTCCTTGTCAGGGCGCTGTAGGGTGCGCGCCGATGGACTTACGAGTGGCGAAGCTCAACGAGCAGGCCGTTGTGCCGAGCAGGGCACACCCCGGGGATGCGGGCTTGGATCTGTATGCCTGTGAGGCGGCGCATCTGGGGCCGGGGGAGCGGTGGAGCGTCGGGACCGGGGTGGCTGTGGAGATTCCCGAGGGGTATGCGGGGATGGTGCTGCCACGCTCGGGGATCGCGCGCGACCACGGGATCGCGCTGGTCAACTCGCCGGGCCTGATCGACGCCGGCTATCGCGGCGAGGTGCGGGTGCTGCTGCTCAACACCGACCCGGCGGAGACCTTCCGGGTCGAGCCGGGAGAGCGGATCGCGCAGCTCGTCGTCGTGCCGGTCGGCCTGCCGGAGCCGGTCGAGGTCGAGGCGCTCAGCGAGTCGAGCCGCGGCGGTGGTGGCTTCGGTTCGAGCGGACGATGAGCCGCCGCACGGCGAACCTGTAGAGGACGGGCGAGCGGTCGCGATTGCCGGCGGCGTCGATCGCGTAGGCGCGGAAGATGTGGCGACCGAGCCGCAGGCCGTAGGCGCGCGGCGAGCGGCACGGCCGGAATGACCTCCGGTCGACCCGGCAGCGGAAGCGTGAGCCGGCCTCGCTCGAGCCGACGACGAAGGCCACGCGACGCCACTTTCGCCGCGTGAAGACGCGCTTTGCCGGGCGATGGAGGAGCAGCGTACGCGGCGGCGTTCGATCGCGTGGTGGTTGGATCGATGACGGTTCGGCGATCGGCGTTTCAGCCGCCGGGTTGGGGTTCGGCGGCGTCCCCGGCGGCCGGAAGCTGTTGACCCGCCGTTCTTCGACGTCCTCGCAATCGACCGGAGTCGGGTCGGCGTAGCTTCCGGTCGGGATGTCGATCAGCGCCGTGTCCCAGCCCCCGCCGCAGTCGATCGCCAGGTCGCTGTCACCGGAGTTGGCGAGGATCGAGTCGTTGCCGGCGGCGGCGAAGTAGGAGTCGTGACCGGGGCGGCCGAGCAGCTGGTTGTCGCCCGCGTCGCCGACCAGCGTGTCGTCGTAGCTCGTCCCCTCGACGTCCTCGAGTCCGCTCAGGGTCGTCGGCGAGCCGCTCGGGCAGGACGGCTGACCGGCTGAGCCGACGAGCCCGGCGCGTCCGGCTTCCAGGTCGATCGAGATCCCGTTGTCGAAGTTCGCCCAGTTGGCGTTGTCGCGGTCGGGACCGCCGTCGAGCAGGTCCCCTTCGCAGACCGCGTCGTCGACGAACAGATCCTCGCCGGCTTCGGCGTAGAGCCGGTCGGCGCCTTCGTTGTTGGGCACGGCGTCGTCGCCTCCGCCGGCGTGGACTTCGTCGTCGCCCGGTCCGTCGACCAGCGCGTCTTCCGTGTCGCCACCGGTCAGGTGGTCTTCGCCTTCGCCGCCGAGCAGCACGACTGACGTGGATTCCGGGAACCCGGAGGCGACGATCGAGTCGTCGCCGGCGAGCCCCGCCACCACGAGCGAGTCCGGCGGCTCCGACAGCGGGAAGGAGCCGAGCGTCGACCCGTTTCGGGAGAAGGTGACGCCCTGCGGAGAGCTCGCGTAGGAGGCGACCAGTTCGTCGTCACCGTCGCTCCCGGTCAGGTAGAGAGCGGCCGGTTCGCCCTGCTGGGGCGCCATGACCCCGGCCCGCGCTTCGCTCGGGTCGCGCGCTTCCACCTTCTTGTCGCTGTCGGTGAACTCGCATTCGTGCCGCGTCGTGCCGGCTGCCGATTCGCAGTAGTCGCCCTCGTCGCCGCCGTAGATCTGGTCGTTCCCTCCCTTGCCGAGAATCACATCGGCGCCGCCGCCGCCGTAGATCGTCTGCGCGGCGCTCGTGCCGACGATGTAGTCGTCGAAGGGCGTGCCGATCACGACGTCGAAGGCTTCGCCGCCGACTTCTTCGTCGAACCCACCTCCGTCCGGGGCGCGGCCGTTGTCGCCGCGGCCCGTTTCCAGGTTGATGTAGGAGCCGCGTCCCGTGGGCGACCCCGGAAAGCCTTCGAATTCGGAGAAGTCCGGGAAGGAGTACGGGGCATTCGGCCGATCGAAGAAGCCTGGAGTGACGCCGGTGGCATAGCTCAGCGTGTCGAAGCCGCCGGAGAGCAGGTCGTCGCCGGGCCCGCCGCGCAGCTGGTCGTCGCCGATCCCGCCGTAGAGGCGGTCGTCGCCCGGGCCGCCGAAGAGGAAGTCGTTGCCGCGCTGGCCGTAGAGGGTGTCGTCGCCGCCTTCGCCGTAGACCCTGGTGACGCCGCGCGGCGCGCGATAGGTGTCGTCGCATTCGGTGCCGTAGTAGGTGCTGCCGACGATTCGCGGTTCTTCGCCCCCGCATTCAGCCGCCGCGGCAGGTCCGACCGACCCGGCGGCCAGCAACGCCGCGAGCGCAAGCGCCAACACCCCGAGCGCGGTCGAGGTTTGAGCCGCATAGCGGAGCAAAGCTCTACCGCGGATCAGTTGCGCAGCGCGACCTCGCGGGCGCAGCGCTCCGCCGCCTGCTCGAGCGAATCGTCCAATGGCTCCAGGGTAGGGGGTGCGCTGTAGCGGCGCTCCAGCGCCAGCGCGATCAGGCGGTCGGCGAGCCAGGCGTTCTTCGGCAGCAGTGGGCCGTGCAGGTAGGTGCCGATCAGGTTGTCGCGGCGGACGCCCTCGAAGCCGTCCTTGCCGTTGTTGCCGAAGCCGTGCAGGACGCGGCCGAGCGGCGTCGCGCCCGTCCCGAGGTAGGTGCGGCCGCCGTGGTTCTCGAAGCCGGCGATCGTCCGCGGGCCGTCGCCGAGGTCGGCCTCGATCGCGACGTTGCCGATCAGCCGCTCGCCGGGCCCGCGCACGGTCTCCAGGTCGGCCAGTCCCAGGCCCGGCAGGCGCTCCTCGCCGAGCTGGTAGCTGTGGCCAAGCAGCTGGTAGCCGCCGCAGACGGCGAGCATGACGGCGCCGTCGCCGACCGCGGAGGCGAGCGAGCCGCGCTTGGTCGCCACCATGTCCGCGGCGACGGCGCGCTGGTCGCGGTCCTGGCCGCCGCCGAGGTAGAGCAGGTCGTGGGCCGCCGGGTCGAACTCCTCGCCCGGTCCGGATGCCGCATAGGAGAAGCCGATGCCGCGCCACTCGCAGCGCCGCCGCAGGAAGATGATGTTGCCGCGGTCGGCGTAGATGTTCATCTGCTCCGGATACAGCGCGAGGACGCGGAGCTCCATCCTCACCTCGCCTCCTTGACGAGGACGACGACGGTCGAGCCGACGTGGATCTCTGTCGGCGCGATCTGGCGACGTTCGGCCGGGGCCAACCCCACCGTCGCCGCCTCTTCCTCCAGCGTGCGTGCCGAAAAGGTCTCGATCCGAACCTGGTTTGGTTCCTCGTTCAGCTCGCCGTCGGGTGAGACGGTCTGACGGCGGCGGTGGATGACGATTTCGCCCGGCCCGACGGCGGCCTCGAGCGCATGGCTCGAGTAGACCCAGCCGTCGACCTCGCGCACATCCGGCAACGGCGGCGGAGAGTCGTCGGGCGGCGGCATCGCCTCCAGGATCGCAGCCGCGAAGCGCCCGCCCGGCGCCAGTGCAGCGGCCACCCGTCGAAGGCAGGCGACCCGGTCGTCGGGCCCCTCGAGCAGTTGCAGCGTCTGCATCGGCGCCAGCGCCAGCGACACCGGGCGGTCGAGCTTGAAATCGCGCACATCGGCGTGCAGGGGCTCGACAGCGAGGTCGTCGGCACGCTCGCGCAGCGCCGCCAGCAGCGTCGCGTCGCGGTCGATGCCGAGGACGGCGTGGCCGCGACGGGCAAGGTGCAGCGCGACCCGGCCGGTGCCGCAGCCGAGGTCGGCGACCTCGCCGCCGGCGCTCGCGGCCAGCTCCTCCCAGAGCGGCAGGTCGGCTGCGTAGGAGGCGCACTCGACGTCGTGCCAGATCACCTCGCTCATCGCCAGAACTCCTCGGTCAGGCCGCGCCCCGACAGCACCTTGTGCAGTTCGAGCAGCGCGGTGTAGGTCGGCAGGGCGAAGAGCTGCTCGGGGGCCGCCGCGACCGCCCGGTCCAGAGCCGCCTCGATCCCCGGCTCGACCGCGATCGCGTCCTCCGGCCAGCCCGCGTACTTGAGCCGCAGCGCCATCTCCGGCGCCCGCGTCCCGGCGCAGGTGACGCGGCGCACAGAGCGGGCCAGCAGCTCGAAGTCGGCGTCCCAGATCCAGGAGACGTCGCGCCCGTCGGCGATCCGGTCGTTGAGCCCGATCCAGAGGTCGATCGGCCGCTCCGCGGCCTCGAGCCGCAGCGTCCGCAGCACCTCGTTCGTCCCGGCCGGGTTCTTGACCAGCAGAACCGAGAGCCGCTTCGAGTCGATTGCGATCGTCTCGACCCGCCCGAAGGCGCCCTTCATCGCCGCCAGCGCCGGGCCGATCGCCTCCGGCGCCACCCCGAGCTCTAGCGCCGCGGCAACCGCCGCGAGGGCGTTGTAGGCGTTGTAGAGACCCGGCAGCGGCAGCTCGATCTCCAGCTCGCCGCCGGGGGTGCGCAGGCTCAGCGAGGAGCCGCGCATGCCGTGCAGCTCGATCCGCGTCGCGGCGACGTCGGGATCGGGCCGCGCGGCGGCGCAGTGCGGGCACGAGTAATGGCCGAGGTGGCCGACGAAGGCCCGCTCGTACGCGTAGGGGTGGCCGCAGCGGCGGCAGTGCTTGGCGTCGAAGGCGTGCTGCAGCTCGGGCAGCGCCTGCGCCGCGTCGTCGATGCCGAAGTAGGTGACGCCCTCGCGCCTGCGACCGTCGGCGTCGCGGCCGAGGTCGGCGACCAGCGGGTCGTCGGCGTTGAGCACGAAGCTCGTGTGGCCGCCGTGCGCGGCGACGGTCTCGGCCCAGCGGTCGGCGAGCGCCTCGGTCTCGCCGTATCGGTCGAGCTGGTCGCGGAAGAGGTTGCCGAGAACGATCAGCGCCGGATCGAGCTCGCCGGCGACCTGCGGCAGCCAGGCCTCGTCGACCTCGAACAGCCCCTCGTGCCCCCGCTGCTCGAGCAGCGCCGTGGCGATTCCCCAGGTCATGTTGGAGCCCGCCCGGTTGTGAACCGGCCGACGGCCGTCGGCGGCGAGCAGCGCCGCCAGCATCCCGGCGGTGGTCGTCTTGCCGTTGGTCGCGCTGACCAGCGTCGCGCCGCGGTCGAGCCGCGCGCCGAGCCGGGTGATCGCCCGCGGCTCCATCCGCAGCAGCAGCCTGCCGGGCAGCGTGGTCCCGCCGCCGCGACCGCTGGCGCGGCTGGCGACGCCGACCGCGCGCGCCGCGAAGCGCTTGGCGCCGAACAGCGCGCCGCCGCCGTGCTCGCTCAAACGGTCGCCCGCGGCGGGACGATCACGCTCAGCGCCCGGGGCAGCACGCGCAGCGTGGCGGGCAGGTCGCTGAGGTGCTCGCCGTCGGCGAAAACCGGGAAAGGCCGGCTGGCGCTCAGCTCGAGCCGTGAGGCGCGGAAGACGCGCACCTCGTCCCGCTCGACATGGGTGCCCTTGAACACCTTCGGCAGGTTAGCCAGGAAGCGCAGCTTGCCGACCTCGCCGATCGTCACCACATCGAATTCTCCATCGTCGAGCTCGGCGTCGGGGGCGATGAACATGCCGCCGCCGAAGGCCCCGCTGTTGGCGACCGAGACCGAGTAGCCGCTGAAGCGCTCACTTTCGTCGCCGACCGCGATCGTGAAGCGGGCGGGCT
>Ga0209919_1000439_pt1 | contig 21202 bp, 14 predicted proteins | sample SalPon2A_C_D2_MG_FD_185721 | JGI IMG/M metagenome (GOLD analysis project Ga0209919, IMG submission 185721) | Soil microbial communities from South San Francisco under conditions of wetland restoration - Salt Pond MetaG R2A_C_D2_MG (SPAdes)... | ecosystem: Environmental > Terrestrial > Soil >... | reverse complement strand
TGTATTTGCAGGATAATTTTTCCCTTTATAGCTGATTGTAAAATTTGTTCCTTCCAGATCGTAATGAATATCTTTTAATAAAAAATCTGCATTTGACGATACACCATATGAAAACAATTTTGACTTTGAATCATCGACTATTAAAGTGCTGCTGCTGTCATCAATATTATAAATGCCAAATGCTGATTCTGAAAGTGAACTAAAAAGTATTTTTTTTGCTGAAAGATAGTTTTCAAAACTCTCGTGAAAGTCCAGATGATCTGAAGTAATGTTTGTAAAAACACCTGCCGCAAAGTGTAAATCAAATGTTCTCTTAAGTACGAGTGAATGTGAAGATGCTTCCATTACAGCATAGCCACAGTCCTTATTGTACATTTCAAATAAAAGCTGATTCATATCGTTTGCTTCGGGTGTTGTAAGTGATGAATCCAGTTTTTCCTTTCCGATATAATTTGCAATTGTTCCCGTTAACCCAACCTTATTACCTGCTGTTTCCAGTATCGATTTAATAAAATATGCTGTTGTGGTTTTACCGTTAGTACCTGTTATACCAATAAGTTTTAATTTCTTTGAAGGTTCCTTATAAAAACTATTCGAAAGCTGTGCAAGAGCAACCCGTGAATTCTTCACAAGAATTTTTGCTACACCCTGGTGCATAAAAATATCTTCAGGTACAGCATCATTATCTTCGAGAACTACAGCAAGTGCACCTTTATTTATTGCATCCAGAATAAATTTGTGGCCATCGGTATTAAATCCTTTTATTGCCACAAAGATGGAATTCTTAACAGATTTGCGTGAATCATAAACGATAGAAGCAACGTCCTTTCTCTGAACTTCGCCAACTACCTGAACAGCCTGCACGCTATTTAATAAATGAGTTAATTCCATCAGTAAACCGATGCACCTTTTATTTGAACTTCCTTACAATCTATGCTACAAATCAAACCTTTAGTTAATTTCTCACCGGGCTGTATACTTTGTGAAATAATCACTCCGCTTCCGGAAACTTTGTATTTCAATCCAAGTTTTGATAAAATTTTAATCCCGTCTCTCAAACTGTAGTTTGTTAAGTCCGGCATTTGTGTTTTCTTGATATTGCTCAGATTATCCGAGATCGTTTTTGCCGAAACTAAAGGCTTGTTATCTTTATTATGATTGTCTGCAAAAACCACTTTCAAGTTATTTTCAATCTTTGGCTGAGTAACTGAATCACGGTAAATTTGAGGATTTGCGTTAATTATTCTTTGTGCTACATTTTTAAAGATCGGAGCTGCTACAGAACCGCCGTATCTTCCTTTTTCCGGGGCATTAACGAGCACAAGACAAATTATCTTCGGATTTTCAGCCGGGAAAAATCCTATGAAGGAAGAATTATATTCTTTATTTGAATACCGGCCGTTAATCAATTTCTGTGAAGTTCCAGTTTTTCCACCGACAGTTACCAAATCAAGCTTAGCATTTTCGCCAGTGCCTTTATCAACAACGCCGATCAAAATTTTTCTCATTTCTGCTGATGTCTGAGGTGATATAACTGTCCTTATTTCCTTTGGTGAATTTTCCATCACAACGGTGCCGTCATGCCTTACTTCCCTTTTTATAATTTCAGGCTGAAATAATTTACCGCCGTTAATAATTGCTGAATAAGCTGTAATAAGCTGAATGGGAGTTACAGCAACTTCATAGCCGTAGGACATAAATGCTTTTGTAACGTGAGTCCAGTCTTTCGGATTTTTCAAAGTTCCTTTAACTTCACCCGGAAGATTAACTGAAGTATAATTTCCAAAGCCAAAAGCTCTTACATATTTATAAAAGAGGTCATTATCTATTTTCTGAGAAAGCTTTGCCATTCCAATGTTGCTTGATTCTTCAACTACGCCTTCAGCTGTCAGCCAACCGTGTTTGTGAGTATCTTTTATGGTTACATTCCTGAATCTATATTTACCGTTCTCTACAAAAACTTTATCATTTTCCTTAACAAGTTTCTGATCGAGCAGGGCTGACATTGTGATGCCTTTAAATGTTGAGCCCGGTTCGTAAGTATCTGTTACGGCTCTGTCTCTTCTTTCGTCGTCACTAAAATTCCAGTATTTATTCGGGTCATAATCGTTCATATTGGCAAGTGATAATATTTCGCCCGTGTTGGGATCCATAATTATGCCGACTGCCGAAGTACCCTTGTACTCTTTTATTCCTTTCTTTAATTCTTCTTCAAGAATTGCCTGGTATGATTTATTAATTGTTAAAATCAGATTATCACCCGAAACAGCCGGTTTCGTTTCTTCTTCAGAAACGGTTATCATATCACCAATGGCGTCTCTTTCTACAAGGCGTGTTCCGTTTTCGCCCTTGAGCGATTTATCAAACGATCTTTCGATTCCGTTAACGCCTTCGTAATCACTTCCAACAAAGCCCAGTACGTGTGAAGCAAGATCTCCGTAGTGGTAAACCCTTGTCGGATCTTCCCTGTAAAAAAGTCCGTTAACTTTAAATTTAGTCAGCAAAAATGCTTTTTCACTCGGGATTTTATTTTCGAGGCAGATTGTCTTCCCCGATCCGTTCATCAAATCGAAATAATATTTTTTACTTTTACCAAGTACGGAAGAAAATTTTTCCGCAATTTTTTCCTTTCCCCTTTTAGTAACCATTCTAAGGTCCAAGTAAAATGAATAGTCATTCCTGTTATAAACCAGCAGAACGTTATTCCTGTCATAAATAAGCCCTCTTTCAGCATCAATTTTTTCAACATTGGTCTGCTGCCTCTGAGCATAATATTTTAATTCCTCGCTTCTTACTATCTGCACGTCAACAAGTTTAATCACCAGCGCCGTGAAGAGCAGCATAACGAGTATTATAATTACTATGGCTCTTGAGTTATTCATACTTTTTCTGAAGTGCCTTATTTATTTCATCAATTTTTTCTTTGCTTACTTTTACCTGCATGAAAGGTTCTTTATTTCTGACCATTCCAAGTTCGCTCTCCGCAATTTTGACGATTCTTTCTTCTGAAGAAAGATTTTGCTCTGTAGCAATCAGGCTTAACCTTGTATTTTTAACCGCGTTTAATTTTTCTTCAGCAAGTACTTTGTCTTTTGTCAATTGTTCACATTTTAATTTTATGCTTACGTATCCAAGTCCGAGCAGCGTAAAAACTACAAACAGAAATAAAGTGTAAAGAATATTTGATTTTGAACCCTTATTCATATTCTTTCCGCCGCCCTTAATTTTGCGCTTCTTGCGCGGTAATTTAATCCTACTTCATTTTCAGATGGCAGCACAGGCTTTTTTGTCAATATTTTTAATCTGCGTTCCTTTTCACACTGGCATACCGGAAATTCTTTCGGGCAAATACAATCCAGTGTTTCATACTTAAAAGCTTCTTTAACTATTCTGTCCTCAAGAGAATGATATGACAGAACAACCATCCGGCCGCCTTTCTTTAAAAGAGAGACTGAATCAGTCAGGAAAGTTTTCAGCACACCAAGTTCATCATTTACATAAATTCTAAGAGCCTGAAAAACCCTCGACAAGGTTTTTGTCAAAAACCTCTCTGGAGTGATTTGGGCTATAATATTTTTCAGGTCTTCTGTTGTTTCAATTTTTCGGATGGCCCGCTTTTCAACTATTTTACGCGCAATCTTTCTTGAGTTTTTTTCTTCGCCAAATTCATATAAAATATTGGCTATATCTTTTTCAGAGAATGAATTAACAATATCAGCAGCGTTGATCGCTTTTTCCTTATCCATTCTCAAGTCTAGTTTAGCTTTTTCTCTATAGGTAAAACCAGAAGAAGGATTATCAAGTTGAAATGAAGAAACTCCTAAGTCGACAAAGATGCCCGTGAATCCAGAAATCGATTCAATTTTTGAGATTATTCCTATTTGCGAAAAATTGAAGTTGTAAATATTCATTCTCTTTTCTTCATTAAATTTCTTCTTTGAAAAGTTGAATGCATCTATGTCTATATCCGTTGCTACCAGCGATGCGCCGGGATCCAATAATTTTAAAATTTCTTCCGAATGTCCGCCAAAGCCCAGAGTACCATCAAAGTAAATTCCCGATTTATCGGTCACCAGGTATTCAAGACTTTCGTTCAACAATACAGGCGTATGATGAGAATCCATCACGGTGCCATTACTTGTGCTGCAATTTCTTCGTAAGTTTCAGGACTATCCTTAAGGTAATTTTCAAATTCCTTAGGATTCCAAACTTCAATCTTTTTTAAAGCGCCAAGTATAATAACTTCTTTTTCTATTTTTGCGTATTCTAAAAGCTTTTGAGGGATAAGAATTCTGGATTGTGAATCCAGGGTATCTTCGGCTGCGTGCTGAAGAATCATTCTTATAAATTTTGCTTTTCGTGGATCGAATGGATTTAGTTCCTCGAGTTTTTTCTCGAAAACAAGCCATTGATCGAGAGGATAAATGTCAATACATTTTCCGGTTCCCTGTGTCATAACAAAAGTATCATTGGCTTCCGGAGAAACATGTTTACGTAATCTCGCAGGTATGCTTACTCTTCCTTTTGCGTCGACTGAATATGTAAATTGACCTCTGAACAAATCTTTATCCTTATTTGGTATTTTTCACCACAATTCCCCACTACTCCCCAAAATAAGGGAAAATATACTCAATTGTCAAGGAAAATCTTTATTATTCTCCACTTGTTTCCCAAATACTGAATGTATTTACTTAAGAATTAACTTTAAGGAATGACCTAAATTCTTGTTATTAAAATGATTTAAAAAGTGAGATTTTGGAATATTTAGCAATCGGGCAGGAATAAAAAAAAATATTTTTTGGGGGTGGAAAAGTGGGGGAAAAATAGAATTACCCGCAAGCATCCTTAATAAAAAGAAAGCCCACTGAAAAGTGGGCTTTTGTGACTTAACTTATTTCATGTAAATCATCTTTTTAACCATCGTGAAATCCTTCGCGATAATTCTATAAAGATAAATTCCCGATGAAAATCCTGATGCGTTCCAGGAGTACCTATAGGTTCCCGCATTGAGATGCTGGTTTACAAGCACGGCAACTTCCCTACCTATGGAATCATAAATTACCAGCCTCACATTACCCGGCTGAGGCAGAGCAAATTTTATTTCTGTCTGCGGATTGAACGGGTTCGGATAATTCTGACTCAAACTGTAAGTTGCGGGCATAGTATTATTTTCTATTTTAAGATCTGTAACTCCCGGCTCAAATAAAGCAATTGAAGCTACCAGTAATTTTTGTGTCAGCTTAGTATTGTGTATTCCTTTGCTACTCTCGCCTTTTGCTGCCAGCAGGTTTTCATTCGCCTTCTTATAAATGTCCGTCTTTTTATCTGCTGTTGTAGCTTTTGCCAGTTTGTCTGCAAGAACTGTAATAAGGCTGTCCGTAATTGTTTGTGTTCGCCTGTAGTCAAACATTTTTGCGTGATTTGAAGTATCTACTACAGAATAATAATCAAGGTGACATTTTGCGCAGGCCTGTATTCTTGCTTTAAATGAATGCCCGTGAGCCGCATTTCCAAATTCATCTTTTCCGTCAGGATTTACGTGACAATCAATACATCTGTTTAATGCAGCGAAGGTGTGGGCTGAATTCTGATAAACAGTATCGAGCCCAACAGAAATTAACTGTGCCGAAGAAAACCTGGCGCCAAAACCTTCTGTACCTGTCAAACATTCCGAAACGCTCCTGTGGGGAGATTCAATATTACCGAATACCGTTCTGTTATTATGACATTTATCGCAAACCACTTCCGCCTGGTTTGAAGCAATTCTTAACTGCGACTTTCCATTTGATGCACTGTGCGGATCGTGACAAACTACGCAGGTAATCGGCTGAATATTAGGATCATTTTTATCTACAATTATTTTATCCTCATAAGGTTTACCTCTGTCCGGACCGTTAAAGTAAGCACCGTTTATATATGCCGCAGCATTTTGACCAACGTGACATCTTACGCAGGTTGGAAACAGAGCAATATTTCCATTTAGAATTGTCAGTGATTTTGCGTGACCGGAAATTGCCCACTCTTCGTAATAACCGTGGTGGCTGCCCTGGTGACATACTCCGCAGGTCTCGGCTGAATAGTCCAGGGTATTCTTGGTTTTAAAATCCCAGTGATCGTCTGATAAATAACCTGTGCTGTCCCCCATAGCTCCGTGGCAGGCTTCACACCCTACATTTTTAACATCATCCCACTTTGCCTGATCGGTTGGTCTGAAATCCGGAGTTAAGGTGCTGTCCTGAACAACATACTCATCCGCTCCAAAATTATCTTTTGAAGTATCCCAGCCCGTTGCGTGACACCTTAGACAGGAATAGTTGAAATGCGTGGACTGCGCGTAGCCGGAATCTGTAGCAATAGAGTGATTAGTTGTTTTCCATTCGTCGAACTTTGGAGAAGCAATACCTCCCGATGCGTGGCAGGACGAACAGGAATATCCCGGGTTGGAATAATCTGGCCCCTGCCCTGTGCCAATGTAAAATTTTTGAGTTTGTCCGAGGGTAAAGCCGGTTAATAAAATCAGGGCGGATATAAGAAATTTGATCTTCATAATTAAAACTCGCTTGGTTTGAATGTAGTACAATAGATATATGCAGGTTTATATATAAATAATATTCTACTCCCCGAAATTTGCGAGGGAATATTTTGTTTAATTGAATAATCAGTATAGGGAAAGAGTATTATTGCAGGAATTCCGCTGAAAGTACTAAATAGAATTCCCTTTATAAAAGCATAACTGCCTCTAAAAGAAGAAAAAATATTTTGCACAATACAGCCAAATGAGATATTCACAACTCCCCCTTAAAAACATATTTATCTCAAATTTGACCCCACCAAATTTAATAATATTTGATGAAATATTATACAGTAAATAAAATATAAAAATGGAACGACTGAAGATAATATTTTAATTCAGTTTAAATTCACCGACAAAATAAATTTTGTACTAGACAGTTTCTAATGATCACCGTTGTTTTCCTTAAATTCTTTTTCTAAAACAGGGTACATGATTTAACAACCGGACCAGCATGATTGTAGCGAAATTATGAGGAATACAGAAATGAATTTTTTCATGACCATCCCCTTTATAGTTGCTGCTTAAACATAAGATATTTTAGACAACGAATCACCAGATAAATAAAGAAAATGATATTGAGGAAGCTGGGTTTAACAATAAAGTCACAAAATGAAATATCGTTCGGGTGGGAATTAATGGGGTTTAAGTTCAGTCAGCCGTTCGGGAATAAATGCGCCGAATATTAATTATATTAATATATTAGACACAGGGAAATTATGTCCGCCCCGATTATCATATCGACAACACTCATCACCCTGGCGCTGGTGTTTTACTCACTCGGCGTCTGGTCGGAGAAGATAGCGCACTACCTGAAGCCGTGGCACGTGATCGCCTTCTGGATAGGATTTGCTTTCGATGTCTCAGGCACACTGGCAATGCACCATATTTCCGAAAAACCTTTCAACATAATGGATCCTCACACGCTCACCGGTCAAATTGCTATCTGGCTAATGCTCTTCCATGCAGCGTGGGCTACGCGAGTAATATATAAAAACGACGAAAAACTGAAAAATAATTTTCACCGCTTCAGCCTTTTTGTCTGGCTGGTCTGGCTGGTTCCCTATTTAGGTGGAATGTACCTGGGAATGATTGGTTGAGTTCCGGTTACATAAATAGGATACAGTTTGTTAGCTCATAGCCGTAAGTGTTAATATTCGAAATTCGGTACATAAATTTTTATTTATATATACCCGATATAATAATTCTTAATCTTCATATTTACACAATTCTTTAAACTATTTACTAACTTTTTGATATCAGGTTTATTAAATCCTTTTTAGCAGGATCAATCAAATTTTTAATAAGTTTTGTATTGACTGTGGCAACTATTATATCACCAATTTCTGTATTTACTTCCTCATAAATACCTGACTCTTTCATTCTGGAAGCTTGTATTTTATTGTCATCCGTAGGGGTAACATAATGAATTGAAACCGCTTTATACCTATGAATAAGGAAAAGGTGTATTAAGGTCATTAGTCTCTTTTTGCGAAATTGCATTTTATTATTAATTTGATCTCTAATAGAAATAATACTCTTTTGTCTTCTATCTTTTATAGTAGCGAAAATTATACTGGCAACAGTATCTCTATTTTCATTAACTACATTAATTTCTAATAATTCTGAACCTGCTGTGTGAGGACGCAACATTACGAACAATTTATCATTTATTTTGTATTGCTTGGCCCATTCACCAAGCCAGCTTTCAAGAATTTTTGTTGGAACTTCAGTTTCTACCAGGTGTTGCGTTTGTGTTGAACCTTTCCCCATAGCTTTTGTTGTAGCAGTGCGGCCTGACGTTGCGGTAAGAGCCTCATCTGAACGAGGGCCCCCAACCAATGTTTGAGGTGTTCTATAAGGAGAATTTAATAATCTGAATTTTCTTTGCAGTCTGGCAAGTGCGAGCATACCGTCGTTTAACAAGGAAGTTGAAAAATCCTCGGCTGCCAGTCCGTCAATCTGATGTCCGCCATAAGTAATAAAATTAAAGACGTAACCAAGTTTGCCCAGTTCTTTAGGGAAATTTTGCATCTCTTTATCATTCATGCCGGTAGTATCCCAGTTAAAAGATGGGGAAAGATTATATGCCAGCATTTTTTCCGGGTAAACATTATGAATTGCATCGGCAAACATTTTAGCATCTGCTAAATTAGCAGTTTTAGTTTCCATCCAAAGTATATCTGTAAAGGGAGCTACTGCCAATGATCTTGCAATCGCATAATCTATTCCGCCCTGAATTTGGTAATAGCCTTCCGGAGTTTTCGGTAATTCACAATTCCAGTTTACATTAATTCCCATCGATCTGGTTTTTTCAGTAGCTTCTTCAAATGAAACGTGATTTGCAAAGTCCAGCCATTCTTCAATAGATAAATCAAACTTTATTCCTTCCTCAATGTGGAATTGCATTTTTGAAGCCACAGCCTGAGCATAAGTTTGAAGGTTTCCTTCTTTTTCCCAGAATTGGTGAAATAAATTTATTGCTTTATTCAGAGTTGGATCAATATTTGTTTTTTTAGCTTCTTTATATTCCAGAATTAATTTATCAATTTCAGGCAGAAGTTTTGTTTTTTTCAGCCAGCTAAATGAATCCATATAAGCAACTTCTGACAGGTTATATAATAAATGTCCGTTTATTTCTTCTATACCGCTATCATAAAATCTTTTTAATACAGATAAATAAGAGATTTTATATGCAGGCAGATTCTGATTTGTAGTTCCTAAAATAAATGATTGATCACGTTCATCGCTTTTTCGATCGAGCAAACTTGCGGATTCAGCATCTGTTCTCGCAACTATTATTCCCGGTACCTTCATGACATCCAGCTGGAACCGGGCAGCATTTAATCTTTTAATCTGTTCATCCTGAGATACTAATACTTTTCCTCCCTGATGACCGCATTTTTTTGTCCCTGGTTTTTGGTCTTCAATATGATAACCCGGTACACCTACCTCAACAAATCTTTTTATCAGGTTTCTTACGTGAGCCTCTCCACCGTGTCCGGTATCTGCATCTGCAATGATATAAGGGCTAAAATCTACGGGCAGGTTTTCTTTAAGTTCATCTTCCGACATTTTCAGTCTTATAAATTGCTGATTTTTATCGGCAGTCAACAATGCTCTCACAATTCCTGTAGCTTCATTTGGTACCTGGCTGAGAGGATAACTTGCAAGATCGGGTCCGGGATCTTCATTTACAGAGCCTTTTGCCGATGTTGCCCAACCTCCCAAATAAATAAATTCTATTCCTTTCCGTTTCATAGAAACTGCCTGCCCGGTAGAATAGGGACCAAAAGTAGTAATTTGTTGTTTTTTTGAAAATAGTTCTCTCAACTTTTTGAAAAAATTTTCGGAAGCTTCCCTTGCAATTGTATAATCATTATTGATTGTACCTCTCTGAGCTACAATCTGACCGGGAGAGTAAAGACGTTTTATATTTTTGAAACGAGAGCTTAAGAACCATTCCCTGGTTTCGAGTAAATTATTTTCAAATTTATTCATACAACTCTCCTTTGATGATGATCAGATTTTATCATTATTAAAGATCAAGATTCTCAGTTATCCGTGTTCCATCTTTCTCGTAAGCTGATACAAACTGTTGTATCCTCTCATTCGCTTTATCCAGGTTATAATTATCAATATTGATATTTAGCAGATCAATATACCAGGGAAATTTACTTTTACTCAGGACGTATTTCTCCACTATTTTGGCAGCTATCGGCAAAGTTGTATTTTTTGAACTGTCAAACACATCTTTGTCATCAGCCGCGAGTAGTTTATTATATTCTTCTTCAAAGAGTTTTTTGAAAATTTCTATAGAAAAGACATCACCCTGTCTTATACCTGTTTCGTCATCATCTTCATTTATTTGTGCCTTTTTATGAATCCATTCCCAAAGAATGCTGAGCCTAATTTCACCCGTTGCCATATCTTCCATCAAGTATAGAATATCAAAATCTGTAAAAAAATCTGCCGGTTTAAGTGCTGCTGACTGAAAGCCCTGCAAAAAGGCATTTCCATACTGCAATGCAACGCTCAGAAGATTGCGGGCCCCCTGAATTGAACGGGGCGCTTTTTCAAGAAGTGTGAGGGCAAACCCATCTTCCTTTGTATAAGTAAGTGGAGGAAACCTCCTCCCCATTTGATTATCTTTGCCTGCTTTTTCCCATACCGGCCTGATTATGTGAACCATTTTCCAATGTGCCACCCATTTACCGCTTGCTCCTCTTTTCTGTTCGAGCATTGCACCTGCGAAAGCTTTTTCCATACTTTTTGCGACCCCCGTTTTAGTCCCTACCGGAATATTAGCTTCCATTCCTCCCTGCCAGAGAGCATAATTTCCGTTTCTATCAGGGGCATTTACAGCTCTTCTTACGCGGTCCTCGTAAATCCGCATATAACCATACGTCATAGTAATTGATTCTATATTTGGATTGACAAATTCCTTATCCCAGGACATAGCATCGGAGACACTATTTATATAATCCCATCTCCCGGTATTAAACCCTACAAAGTGTTTTCCTAAAACAGCCCTAATTTCCATAAGCTGAAAAGTGGCTTCCACCTGTTCAACCAGAACATAGGTTTTTATTGTGCCGATTTGAAGATTTAGAAATTCTTCAAGCGAAGTAATAATCTCATTCCAGAAAGCGGCTTCTTCGCCGGTTTGAATTTTAGGCAGGTATAAAACTATCGAAGAGCCAGAGTCAAGCAATTGCCTGTAATTATTGACGACATAAAGAGTTAAGTCAACTATTGATGCTGAAAAACCTCTGCCGTTTTTATCACTTATATGCCTGTCATCCAGATGTAAACCACGGGCCCGGAAAATTTTAGTAGTAAACTGTAATTGCTCTTTCCAATCTGAAATTATTTTCTTTCCAAAAAAATTTTCACTCCATACATTCATTTCAGCCGATACTTTTTCAGCGACACTTAAAAAAACGGGATCACTATGAATAGAAAGCTTTAAATTTCTTTGATTATCCAGAGACATAGTGGAAACCTGTCCTAAAGCGTCTTCACCATCAAACATCCATCCATCAGCACCAGACAATAAAGCATAAGCCACATTACGAATACTTTTTTCAATAGAAGCATTGGGTTTTGCCGCAGGTCCTGTACCCTGAATCCACTGGCGGCGAAGATCTTTTGGTATTTCAGACCCGGTGAAATTTCCTTCCCGGGCATCTTTTACTTTAATACCGGAACCGGCAATATAATCCTGTGAATTTAAAAAAGTTATTCTTTCTTTATTCAAAAACCTTTTTGATCTTCTTTGTATCCTACCTGTCATTATTTTTTTTTGATCCGGATTTAAAATTGAGAGATGATTTAGTGCACTAATTACCTCAGGCGTAAAAACATCACTATAATTATCTAATAAATTACTTCGGATTTTTATCATCTAAATGAGGTCCTAATTTTTGTGTACGAATATCCTTGCCCGCTCTTTTAAGGAGTGGGTTATTAAAATGCCTGAAAAAGTTTTACCCGGTAGTTGGATTATATTTTACCTTAACTCAGAACGTTTTAAATTTATTTTTGTTATTAACTATGGAAAGTAAATGTTCGAAGCCGGGATTTAGACTTCAACTGCTTCTTGATATTAAGCTATGAAGAATTAAACACATTGGCAACAAAATAATTTCCAATATTAAAAATAAATTATTACTTACAAAACGGGTTAATTAGCCTCTTAGCGATGATTATCAATTATGCCAGTTGTAAAATACACAGCATAAGCAGGTTGATTACTATTGATATAATAACCAGCTGAAATATTAACTATTATTTGTGATTTTTTTTAAAAGGTGGGGGAAAAGGTAAGAAAAAGGTATTGTACTTTTAAGAGCGGGGATTGGATATACTACCTTAAGCTATAGTTAAATTAACAAAATGTAATAATTCTATTGTTGATAGTATCAAAATTAAGTTAGCCCGGACTGTAACAAAGCTAAGTACTCTTAACAGACAAGCAAAACACACATAAAACTAACAGAACACTGTAGGTACATCAATTGACCTTTAAAAGCATTTCAAGAAATTCTGCCACACCTTCCTGATCGTTTGTCTTTGGTATAACTATATCCGCCTTTTTTTTCAATTCCGGGACACCATTTTCCAGCGTGATTTTCAGTGCGCCTGTTTCAAACAGACTAATGTCGTTATACCAGTCACCAATTACCGCAACCCTGCTTTGCTTAATCGAAAGTTTTCTGAGGAGTTTTTTTAAAGCAGTTCCTTTGTTCACTCCTTTCCGGCGTAGCTCGAGATAATAAATTCCATCATTTTTTTGTGACTTATAATATGAAACATTTAATCCAAGTGCGTATGGAAAGGAAAGCTTATTTTTGGCGTGTAATATATTTTGCTTATAGTCGGAGGTAAAAACAACCTCTAGTGTTTTACTTTCTAATCGAACGTAGCTGTTAACTTCTTCATACCTTGCCCCGAATTTATCCATAATATCTTTAATAACAGAATTCGACTCGGTATAATAAATTGCTTCATTCCGGCATAGGACCACATTCAACAAATATTTATCCGCAAAATTTAAGGCACGCCTTACAAATTTTGCCGGGATATAGCTCTCACTGATAACCTCACCTGTAGAAGGATAACAGATACAACAGCCGTCAAGGGCTATTACAGGCAAAGCAATATTCAATTCATTAACATATTTATTCAGAGCGGAGGAAACACGGCCTGATGCAAAAGTAAACTTAACACCTTTTGCACCTAATTTAGCAATTAATGTTCTGGTGTAGGAACTGATCTCAGCATTAGAATTTAAAATACTTCCATCTAAATCAGAAACAACAAGCTTTATTCTTCTAAGAGCCTTTTTATCGAACATTAAAATGAGAACGCCATAATTTTGGAATTACATAAAAATTCAATCATTAAATCATGCTGTCTTTTTTGTGGTCTGTTCCTTTACCTGCCTCAGGTTTTTTTCTCATTCATATGGATTTTGCCGTTACCGTTGCCGTTAAACGGATTAAACTTGTTGTCTTTTAGGTTACCGTTGCCGTTACCAGACTGAGAATAGTTATAAGCATATTTATAATAAGAGCCATATCCATGGCTATAGGTAAATTTATTAAGTACAACCCCTAAAAATGACGTGCTGTCGTGCCTGAGTAATTGTACAGCTTTTTCCATCATATCAAATTCTGTTACATTCGCGGTAGTTACAAGAATTGACGCATCAACCCTTCGGGATAAGATTTCAGAATCTGTTACTGCAATGAGGGGTGCGGAATCTATTATTATAAAATCAAAATTTTTACGTGTCATATTTAGAAACTTTTTAAACTGCTCTGAACTCAGCATTTCCGATGGATTCGGGGGGATAGTTCCAGTTGTAATATAGTAGAGGTTTTCGATCTCTTCCGATTTCCTTAATATTTCGTCAAACGTAACCTCCCCGAAAATGTAATCAACCAGTCCCGGGCTTCTGGGGACATTGAAAACATGGTGAACCCTGGGTTTTCTCAAATCAGCATCCAGTAGCAGCGTCTTTCTTTTGGCTAATGCAAAAGTTCCAGCAAGGTTCGTGCTGATCAGTGTCTTTCCTTCGCCGGGTGCCGATGAAGTAACCAGTATGGTTTTTAAAGCATCCTTCTCAATTTTAGAAAACAATACCCTTGTCCGAAGAGCTTTGAATGCCTCGCTGGCTATTGCTTCTTTTTTTTGGGCAACAATAAATTCAGACTCCTTATTCCCTTTAACGCCTATTTCCTGAATTGTAGGTACCCAACCAAGAAGGTTTATATTCCGGCTTTCTATATCTTCAGCCGATTTTACTGTATTATCAAAATAATTCCTTATAAACACAAACCCGAACCCTAATGCGCAACCCAGCAGTAATCCCGTTAGTATGATCAATTTTCTGTTTGGTTCAAAAGGGAATGCGGGAGGCCGTGCGTTGTCAATTATCTGAACATTACCCGGTTTTGACTGTTCGTTGACTACGGCTTCCTGATACTTTTCTTCTACTAGAGAATATAGTTTTTCAGAAGCTTCACGATTCCTCTCAAAACGTGCATATTCAATTGCAGTAGAAGGGAGTGAATCGAATTTTGCTTCATATTTACCGAGAACCGAGTTAAGCTCATTCAGAGTAATTTCATAAGATTTTGTCCTTACCTGAGCATCAAGAATTTTCTGGCTCAGATTTTTAATAACATCGGGGCTTCCACCCGGCTCGTCGGTTTTTACCGAATTTATCTTATCATTGAGTATTTTCTTAAGCCTGATTATTTCACTGTTATAGTTACTGCTTAATAAATTGTTATCAGTATTGTTTTTATTAACCTGTACAAGATCCCGGTTAACCTGCAGTTTAGCAATATTATCCTGCAGTTCTTTTATATATGCTTCTGAAGCCAGTTTATCCATATACTCGGCAACCTTCGGGCTTTGCCTGTTCAATTCGGATTTTAAAGCCTCAAGCTCGGTTTGCGAGGATCTGATATCAATTTTTGTTGCGTCTCTCTGCGCCTGCAGGGATGTTAATTGTTGAATCAGGTTTTGTGACTGTGCGTCAAGTGAAATTATACCGCCTTTTTTCTGGAATTTACTAAGCTGGTACTCTGCCTGCCTCAGTTCACTAAGCTTATCTGCAGACTGCTTCTCCAGGAATTCCCTTACATTAGTAAGCTGCCCTCTTGTTGTTTCAAGATTGTACTGTTTATATTCGTTGGCATAGATATTCGTAATCAAGGCGGCTTCATACTTAGAAGGAGATTCTGAGCTAATTTCAATAAAATCCAGCCCCCTTTTTTGTTCTACAGAAACAATAATACCCAGGACACCGGCCAGCTGGTCAGCGTTTAGTATAGCTCCTTTCGGGTTGTGCACCTTATTCTCTTTGTCATTATAGATAACCGAATACCGGCCCTTGCTGACGGAAGAATCGTTATGAAAAGAATCTATCAAAGCCCGCGCTGTTCGTTTCCTCACCTTATAACTTTTAATTATCTCAATTTCATTAGCAATAAACCTATCGTTTGCAAAATCACCTCCATCCGGTAAAATTGAATTTGCAAGCAGGCTACCCTGTTGTTTTACTATTTTGATGGAAGCTGTAGCCTTGTAAATATCAACTTTTTGGAATGCATAGAAAGCCGAAGCAGCAAGAACCACGACAAGAATTATTGATATCGTCATCAAATTATTCCTGATCAGGAAGTAATAATCTCTCAGAGATAATCCACTTTCAAATTCTTCCTGATAGTCATTATTTAAATCCTTCATAGCTAAACTCTATTTTCTAATTATAATATATATGGAAAGTAATACAGAAATAGTTGCCGATATTATCGAAAAATAATCCTTGAAAAACAATTTAGGCTGACCGCCCGAAGCCAGCAAGATGTCGCCGGCTTTTAATGTCAATGTAGTATTGATTTTAGAAGCATCGCCGTCATAAAGAAAATCATTAAAGTTTAATTTTATCACCGACTGTGAACTATCAGAATTTGTTCTAACCAGCCTGAACTCATCTACTTTTGCATCCTGCGCAGGTCCCCCCGCCAGGGCCAAAAGATCTGATACCTTAGTGTTTGAGGGGACAATATACCTTCCCGGAAATTTAACAAAACCTAATATTCCAACTTTAATATTAACTGATTGGGGATCGGAATAATCGTAAAGTGCACCCTGGTTTCGCACCTGCTGACCGTTTGCTCCACTGCCCAGCTGGATGTCCTGATTCTGTGCAATGGTTAAACCGCTTAATAAAATCAATAAAAAAAATAGTAGAATATTCCTCATTACAAAATGATCTCCGTATATCATGAATAAATATTTACGCAACAGCCAGATTTTTCCCCAATTTTAGCTTAGAAAATATCATTTAAGAATTAATCACTTCCGCCATTTGTATTCTATCCTATTTTCGCTAATCAATACCTTTAGATACCATAGCTTAAACTGAAACTAAGAACATTTTTACTACCGAGCATCCAGGCAGGTGTTCTGTTAAATTCCCTGTCGCTAACATTTGAATGAGTAAATCCTGCTTCTCCTGTTAATCCATTTATAATTTCATACTTCATATTCAATGAAATTTCCAGGTCATCCTTCCTGTTGCCGAACAATAATCCGGGATATGGTAACTCATATTGCTGCTGAGGCAGTTCCTTACTTCCCTTCCTTGCATAATGTACACTTAAAGCAGCTGACAGCCCTCTTTCAAGGAATTGAATATAAGAAAAATAAACAATATCTGCGTTGCTCCCGATCCAATGGCCCAATTGATAACCACGGTTTGTGTAAAGCTGCGCATCGTTGGAATTCATATAAACAAAAGGATTTACACGTGTATATTCCAGCACTATTTCGGAATTGGGGAAAAGCAAATCCGCCGCTTTGGCGCCAAATGTATAAGCTACTGCAGATGCTGAATTCCTGTTCTTTAATAAACCTGTGATGGATAATTCATCAATAAAGAGACTGCTATATAGCTGAAGCTTCAAATCAGGAATCTTGTAATATACATTCGCAAACATCTGAGCATTTGAACCTGAATTACTATTATTATCCTGGAGATAATGATCCGCTACACGAAAAAACATAACCGGTATAAGATAAATTGGTTCCAGCCTGTCACTGTAAATAATTGATTCACCGATTGATACTGTAAAGTTCCGTCTCAGATCAAACGAGAGCATGTGAGCCGCAATAAATTTTGGAACTTCCAGGAAATTATTTCTGCCGGGCACTGATGTTGTACGTAATGTAGTTGAATCCAGTATTTGAGAATGAAGCCAGCCATGAATATAAGTGAACCTGAACCAGCTAACAGGGCTTACGTCCAGCCTTATAAAAGGGAAAGAGGGAGCTTTTGAAGAAAGAATTATCTGGCCGTTTTCTCCGCTTCCCCAGTTGAGATAATCTTTTGCAAAAGTTACCGATCCCCATTTCCAGTTAACTGAAATACCCGCATTTACTTCATCGTATTGAAGGTTTTTAACACCTGAATTAGTCTGTGCAATTCCGGTAACGGGAGTAAAACTTTTAGAATTATCTATGTAGGTGCCGCTTTCAGTATTGTCCCTGTAATTAAAACTGAAGCCTATATCATCCGAAATATAGCCGTATGCTTTTGCCCCATTTTGCAAATGGCTGGTAATATTTCCTTTTATGTTTGAAAGGGAATAACCAAGTACAGGATCGGCAGCAAATGTAAAATACTGGTTTGAAAAAGTGAAAGCTCTGAACCGTCCGTTCTTATCATTATGGAAATAGCTCAGTTCTTCTTTTATCTTTTCATTTTTTAATTTGCTTAATTCAATTGCGTATTCCTTTTTGTAAAATATCAGTTCATCATTTTCCAGCGAATTTAGTTTATTTTTATTCTCTTCCAGATCAAGGAGTCTTTCAGCAATATAGATTCTTGAAAATGGTTTTACTTCGTTGTGGATCACAGTATTGTCTTTAAGGTCCATTCTCTCGAGAAAACCGTAAACAGAAGAAGATAACGGTTCGTAGACAACCTGGGAATAAATCCGGGAAGAAATTAATAATAAAGAGATTGTTACAGTTATTAAAAATATTTTTTTCATAATTTCTTTTAGATAATCAGCTAGTGTCCCTGCAGATTATTTTTCTACCTGCCGTATCGAAGGAACGAAGTGATTGAGATGTTTTTATTTGGTGGTGTTTCAATTTCACCTTGATGAATAATAATTTTGATGTCATTCTGAATTTATTTCAGAATCTAATAGAATAATTAGATCCCGAATCAAGTTCGGGATGACATTTTGTGAAATTGAGACACTACTCTTTATTCTGTTCTATTTGCGAAACTCTCACTACTTCAAATTCAAATACATAGAAACCAGTGCCAGATCAAGTAATAAGAACGAAACATGAAACACCGCTACTTTATACTTCTCATTGAATAATATGAAAATCTTGTACCACATAAATATCACAAATCCGATAAGAAGGCTTGGATCCAGGAATTCTGATTTAGTATATCCTATAAAACTTTTGGAAATGATAAACAGTGTGATTGTAACAAACACAATAAGGTCAACACCTGAAATAAAAGCTATTTTTTTACCGAACAGGTTATCCTTCAACAATATAAAAAACACGAATGACGACGCCAGCAGGTAGAAAAATATATTCGTAATATGTGCCAGCATAGAATGATTAAAATTAAATTTATAAATAAGCGGAGAAGAATCACCGATAATAGATGCAAGAATCAGCAGGTTAATTAATACAAAAAGCTCCCCGTAACTTTTTTTATAAATATTTTCAATCATAGAAATTACTTGTGATATTACCCCCATAAGCAAAAGGAGAAGCAGGTAGGTATTAGATATTTTATTTTCCCCGGGAAATAAAAGAAACAGCAGTACCAGCAATACGATAAAAGTTAAAGGCATTATTATCAGCCTGTAAATCATAAGAAATTTTCCCTTCAGGTATTCCGGCTTTGGAAATCGTTCTTTTATTTTTCTTAGCGGATTTGCGAGTTTCAATAAAGGGTTAATAAAAATGAGTGCTACCGTAAATACTATAAAGAGCAATATCGCTATAAAATGAGAATAATACAGGTAATAAATAGCAAAGATTGAATAGAGCGCTGAGAATCCCATCAGTACAAAGACAGCTATTTTATGACGTACTTTATTATAGTATATAATATGGTGAATATGGCTGTTATCGGCTACAAATGGATTTTTTCCTTTATATATCCTTATCACCATTACTTTCAGAGTATCAATAATCGGGACGCCTAAAATTATTACAGGGAAAGTAAGATCAAGTACATTGTCCTTTGGTAAATAACCTGTAAAGACTGTCAGAACAACAATAAAAAGTCCAAGCGAGAGCGCCCCGGCATCTCCCAGGAATATCCTTGCCGGATAAGCATTGAATTTTAAAAATCCGAGCAGTGAACCGATGAGCGCTGAGGAAATAATCAGCAGGAGCTTATCGTTAAGATCAAGGCCTATAAGAAATATTACAATTACAACCAATAATGAAAGCCCGCTTGTCAGTCCGTCAAGCCCATCCATAAGGTTAAAGGCATTTATAACTCCAATCACGAAAAACAGAATTATTATCGAACCGATAAACGGCGAAAAGCTTATTCCGAATAATGTAACTTCATTAAATTTTTCGAATACAAAGAACAGCAGGACAAATGCTACAACAAGCTGTGTGACAAACTTTGTGTACCATTTTACTTTAAGTATATCGTCTGCAAGTCCTATGGTAGCGATTATTACAGCAGAGGGAATGAAAAACCTGATAAAATTGATATCGTTATAAAATTCAATTATCGCGATGATGGTAACGATAAATATAATAATACCCCCGCCGCGTGGAACTGATACTTTATTTATTCTTCTCTCTTCACCGGGCTTATCAACTATATTACTCTTAACCAGGTAATTAATAAGATAAGGTGTAACCGCTATTGTAATAAGAAGACTTGAAAAGAATATTATAAAATAATTTATCATATAGAAAATTGATTTAAGCTATAGATATAAGTGTATCTGTTTTGTCAAATCGAATCCTGCAGATAGCGGATGTAATGTCTTAAACTTCCCTTCCCCACAGTGATGAAATTACAAGTTGTCTATTCGGATAAACAAGAATGTTTAATAAGAAATACTTTCTCTATTAATTCCAGTTACGAAGAACAAACTGGTTTATCTTCCGGGTATTCTTAAAAACGAGAGCCAACAAAGGAAACGGAATCCCATTACTCTTTAATGCCCTGTAATCTTCCCTGCTTTTCCGAATAACAGAAGCAATATTTTTGTTGCTGACACCACCCGTACGCATTTTAATAGTGACTTCAGGCAGATAAGCTGAAGAAATTTTCTGGTTTGCCAAAAATCTTAATATAATTTCGTAATCAGCTGCAATTCTATAGGATGTATCGAACATACCAAATTTATCATAAATATTTTTCTTTACAAAAAATGCAGGATGAGGGGGCATCCAGCCCTTATTTAACAAACTTGAATTAAACTCGCCGGACTTCCAGTAGCGCAGCACTTTATCCTGATTATCTTTATAAACATAAACAAGGTCTGAATATACAGAATCGGTTCCTTTTTCTTCAAACACTTTTGCGATTTTACTTATAACATTTTCATTGTTAAAAATATCGTCTGAATGAAGAAAACCGATAACATCGCCTGTTGTCAGTCTTAGTCCTTTATTGAGAGCCTCATAAATGCCATCATCTTTTTCGCTTTTAAAAACAAGGTTTTCAATTTCATTCTTAATTATAAATTCTAAATTTTTAATTATATTAACCGTCCCGTCATCTGATCCACCGTCGATGATGATGTACTCAATATTATTATAATCCTGTGAGATTACACTATTGATGCAATCCTCTATATATTTTTTGTTATTATAAACTGCGGTAATGATTGAAATTTTCACAGTGATCAGTAATTAGTGAATAGTAATGAGTGATTCATAAATAGGATTTCAATAGTTTGTTTTTAATGATTTTTGAAGTCCGTGAATCATTTTTCGGATTTCAGTCAATTCAGACAATATAATATCCTTATCCTCAGGTTTTATATAATTAAGATTATTCGAAATGATAATTTGTGTTTCGAGTTCAGAAGCACT
>Ga0209919_1000438_pt1 | contig 21288 bp, 20 predicted proteins | sample SalPon2A_C_D2_MG_FD_185721 | JGI IMG/M metagenome (GOLD analysis project Ga0209919, IMG submission 185721) | Soil microbial communities from South San Francisco under conditions of wetland restoration - Salt Pond MetaG R2A_C_D2_MG (SPAdes)... | ecosystem: Environmental > Terrestrial > Soil >... | reverse complement strand
AACGATGCTGGCGAAACAGGCTGGCCAATCGGAATAATGCGATCAAATCGGCAACGGGTCTAATCACCCGCTCGATGGCAAGAGGGATGACATTCACGGACAAACCATTTTGCTCTGCAAAATCGGTGCGATCAGTGTTTACAATAAGGGTTACATCATAATGTTTGCTTAGAGCTATGATTTGATCTTTCAAAAATGCCTTAACGGTCATTTCACTGGCAACAACAAGGCAGATTCTATTAATCTTGTGCATCAGGCTTTCCTGAACCTACAGCTTCGAATCCATTCCATATTCTTTGCCAAGCTGACTGCTCTGCTGCTGATAATGGGCGCAGACTGTTACGCATGCCTGCGACGCCAAACACTAGATTCAGGACATCTGCGGCAACCTTAAGTAATAAAAAAACAGCCACTTTAATAACCATGCTATAGCGCCCTTCAGCTGAAAAATGCCGCATGTAGGCAGAGGCAAATATTCGGCGAGTACGTAACATTTTTTTTATCGGCGTACTGTTCTGTCTGCAAGCAAGAAGAACCTCATCCAAGCAGGCGAAACGACTACTGTTATAGCTGCGCAGCAGAAGATTCTGATCTTCAGCGCCATCCGCATGGCTTTCATATCGGTGAAATTTAAACCACTCAAGCTTCCCCATCCATGTCGGGTGGGGCATGTAAAATCCATTCCAAGGCTTCCGACAAATATCATCATGGTGCTGATGTACTGACAATTTACCCAGCCATTCAAACTTGTCATCGAAGATTGCGTAATTGGTCGCCAGAAGAGCCACTTCCGGATGTACCCGAAGGTAATTGAACTGCTTTTCAATTCGCTGTTTAACACTGACATCATCCTGGTCCATACGGGCGAAATAAATCCCTTTGGCCATATCCATCGCCATATTCAGGCGAGCGGAAAGACCGATGTTTTCCTCGCCTTCAACCAGGCGAATACGAGGATCCACAAACGATCGCATCACCTTCCGGCTATCATCCCTGGATGCATCATCGAGTATGATCATTTCCCAGTTAGGAAAGCTCTGATTCAGGATTGAATCAACCGCAAGTTTGAGCGTGGCTGCACCGTTATATACCGGTAACGCAATCGTTACCACGGGCTGCTCTGATGGCGCGACAATATTCACCGACTCTTTTTTCACAGGCTGCGAAGCCACTCCAGTTGATCCCTGATACCATCGGACAAAGTTATGGTCGGATGCCAATCGAATTGCTTTGTTGCACGAGTGGCATCTAATACTACTTCCTGCACATCAAATGATCTTCCCTCACTAAAATTGACCTGAAACTTCCCGTCAGTTACCTCACGGATCATCTCGATGATCTCAAGGATCGAGTGACCTTCCCCGCTGCCCGCATTATAGATGCCGCAGACCTGGCTCTCGAGTGCGCTGACGCAAAGCCGGGCCAGGTCGGATACATGTATATAATCGCGAATAACCGAACCGTCACCCCAGATTTCCATTGATTCGCCTGCAATGGCCTTGGCCAGCAATGTTCCAATCAGACCCTGTACGCCGGCATGCCCCTGCCTTGGTCCGTAAGGATTGGACGGTCGCAAAATAACCGGTTGCAGGCCTTGCAGTTGCTGATACATGTACAGGTATTTTTCAATAGCCACCTTGACGATACCATATGAGCTGATCGGATTCAGTGGCTGGTCTTCGGTGATCGGAAATGATTCAGGATTGCCATAAACTGTGCCGCCAGATGACAGGTATAAAATCCTGCTCAAGCCTTTTACTTGCATCTGCTCCAGCAAATGCAAGGTGTTGACCAGATTGCCTTGTACATCGGCGATCGGGTCAAGATTGGAGATGCTCGGCTCGGTCGTACTAATCAGATGGAATACGGCATCCATGCCTTCCAGCGCTTCCGCCACCTGAAATGTGTCATCAAAACTGCCAAGCCGATATTCAACTTGTTTCAACGGCGCGCGATAATGCTCAGGAGAGCGGGCAAACACACGCACTTTGTGCCCACGGGCAAGAAGGCAATCTACCACATGCGAACCGATAAATCCGTTGCCGCCCAGCACCAAGACTTTCATGTCAACTCCCCGTCTAGTTGAAAGGCTAACAGACTATTCATTTAACTCTGTTTGTAAAAAATACGCCCGGGCCAACCCGTTGCAGAATATGTTTTTTTCCAGAAATCTCCAACTGAACTCAAACAGGAAACGCCTTGCTGCCCGGGGGCCACGTTGCCTTCCCCATATTAACAGACAAGGCAACAGCAACACAGCTTTCAGGAACTTCAGTAACACATGCGGCCGGTGTAATTGGAAGAAGTTCTGAAATTGTTCGAAATCAATAGGATTCAATGCTGCAGGACGTTTCTGCCTCCGTGCCAGAGCCAACTCAATCAAAGGTTCGAAGCGTGCTTCATAACTATGCGCGGCCCGTGTTCTGTCGTAACCGGCCTGAGCAATAGCATCTCTTGCATCCGGATGAGCGAGCAGATATTCAATCTTCTCCACCAGATCATTGATATCTTTAAATACGATAATCTCTTTGCCCGGTTGATAAAATTCCTGCAGATGATCGGCACTTTCGGTTGCCAGCAATCCACCTGCGCCCGGCACTTCGAACACCCGCGCCTTGATCTGCCGGCTCCTGGTCAGCTTGCCGCCTTCCATCACCACTCCAGAGTCGCCCAAGTTCAAACTGATCTGAGTTGTACGTATAATCCCGGCAATATCTTCTGCCTCTACAGGGCCTTTGGGCCAGCCATATCCGAATGTGTCAACATGGATACCACGTTGCTCCAAATCACTTATCCACTGTTTCCGATTTCCATACATGGAACCGACAAAGCTGACTTTGTAGTCGCACTCTGACGCAGGTAACGGAGGCGCCATGCGGGAAGAGTCTGCAGCCCACTGCGTAAGCATACAGCTATCGATCCCGTCCTCCTCAGCCCTTTTGATTGCCGAAGCATAGGTGGTCGCATGCACATCAAACATGGGGGCCAGAAAGCGATCCATAACCTTAAGCAGGAGGCGTGAAAAACCGGTACGGGTCGCCCACACCTGACCGGTAAAAGTATGCACACGCAATCGAACACCGGCCATCTTGCCTGCGAGCATGGCCAACAATCCAGCCTTCGGAGTTACAGAGTGCACGAGATCAAAGTGCTCCCGGCGGAACAGGTGAACCAAACTGTACAAAGCACGAATATCTGCGACAGGGTTAATAGTCCGCTCTATAGTCAGGGGAATAACCTTACATGATAAACCACTCTGTTCGGCGAAATCCTCGCTATCGGTATTCACGACAAGTGTCACATCGTAGAGCTCGCTTAAAGCGATGATCTGCTCTTTCAGGAATGCCTTCACTGTCATCTCACTGGAGACCACGAAACAGATGCGTGCGCGCTTAGTCATGGAAGGCTGGGTCATGGCTTTCCTGCTACCCGTCGCAATCCAGTAATGGTCAAACGACGCAAGTATTTAAGTAGCGAGAAGCCAGCCGCAGCCAGCCACAGGCCGATCCCGATATCGCCCGACTCGCGTAGGCGACGAAAATCATCCTGCACCCCACACTCCATGCGACACATCCGACTGCTCAGGCCAGAAATACCAAAGGCCGGCTTAAAGCTGTAGGCCAGTATCGCATCCAGCACGACCACATGTAAGTCCGCCGCAGCTATCTGCAACCAAAGCAGGTAGTCCTCGGCATACCGCTTATCGGCGGAAAAGCGTATCGGGATGTCACGTCGCAACATAGCGCTCCGCGTGGCCAGCGGATTTTTGAACAGCATTGAGCGAAGGTTCCAAGGCATGGCCTGCACATCACTATTCAGAGCGGCATCCTCGGGCATCACACCGACCTCCATGCAGGCATGGCCGCACAGCGCCACCTCGGGATGTGCGGTCATCCAACCGTATTGCAGCGCCAGCTTCTCCTTATGCCAGGCATCGTCGGCATCGAGCAAAGCAACGTAGGTGGATGTCGCCACCGCCCACGCTGCGTTGCGCGCACCGGCCGGCCCTAGGTTCTCGGGAAGTTCGATCAGGTAAACTGGAATGTGCGTAGAATCAATCAGACCGCGCAGGCACTCCAGTGTCGCCCCATCATCGGGACTGGCATCGTCGATCAGAATAATCTCGGCCGGTGGCAACGACTGGCCGAGTACCGAATCCACCGCCCGCACCACGCTATCGGCACAGCAGTAACAGGGAATGATGACCGATACATCAGCCATTGTGTGTCGGGTAGTGGACGCGTCGTGCATCAACTCTCCCTGTAGAACAGGCGGCCGGCCCAATTGCGAACCGTGTAGGCATGACGCCCCAGATAACGCCAACTGAATTCGTACAGCATACGGCGCGCAGCACGCTGGCCGCGCGCGCGCCCCCAGATGAACAGGCAAGGCAACAGCAACATCCACTTTAGCAGCCATAGCCACACACTCAATCGATGTTCAGCGGCAAGCGACTCGAAGCGTATAAAATCAATCCCGTGCAAACCCGGAGATCGCGCCCGCCTGCGTGCCACGGCCTCGACCAGCAATGGCTGCAGGCGCATCTCGTAGTTGTGCTCGCGCTGAGTCCGCTCGAAACCTGCCCGGGCAATGGCATCCCGCTCTTCGGGATGTGCCAGCAACCGGTGAATCTTTCGCACCAGATCGGCAAGACCATCGAACACCACAATCTCGCGACCGGGCTCGAAATAATCCTTGAGATGTTCGGCCGGTTCCGTCAGCAGCAGGCCGCCAGCCCCCGGAACCTCAAATACGCGGGCCTTTATTTGCCGACTGCGCACCGCTCTACCATCTTCAATCACAATACCGGAATCCCCGAAGTTCAGGCTGATACGCGATGCACGCATAATACCGGCAATCTCCGAGGCAGCCACCGGCCCATTCGGCCAACCGTATCCGAAAGTCTCTACCTGCAAACCTCGTGCTGCTAAGTCGTTGATCCACTGCTTGCGATTTCCGTAGGTGGAACCGATAAAGGAGAGGTCGTAGCGGCACTCGGCGGATGGCAAGGGCTCTGCCATACGGGATGAATCCGCCGCCCACTGGGTAAGAACAAAATTCTGATAACCGTCGGCCGCAGCCTTGCTCAACGCAGAGCGATAGGTCGAGGCATACAGATCGAAAGCGGGCCCCATGAAGCGCGAGAACTGTTCGTATTTCCACGAATCGTCGGTGGCCCAATGCAGCAGCGCAGCATGACTTCCCTCGCGGATCAATTGCAGGGTTTCTAGCCAGACCTCATAGGTAATTAGCACGCAAAACACGACATCTGGGCCTTCCCGCTCGACGGTTTGAAGCAGTTGCCGGTTCATATCTGAGAAATTACGGTATGCCCCCTTGTCCCAGCTGTCGAAGAACACAACCTCGTGGCCCAGAGAACGCAACGCCGGTATGAAATTAGCGTATTCGTAAGACGTGCCGCGGGCCGCATCACCATAGTTATGCCGACCGAAAACACAAAGAATCTTCAAGTTTCTTCCCACTTCCCGAATACGAACATGCCGCAGGCATACTCCTCTGTCGCGGCATATTCGATATCCACCGCATCGTGGTAACGACCGGCATCGTCAACGCAGGAGAACGACTGCAGCTCAAGGCTAGGGAACATCGCCACCACCTCACCGGGGCTGTGCACGCGATGCGCATTGAAACAGACACGCGACCTGCCGACCGGCAACGAGAGGTAGAGCCGTCCGCCAGGCGCAAGCAACGAGGCCAGTTCGCCCGCCGCCTTCCTCGAACCGTTGACATCGATCGGGTCGCCGTAGCGCCCGAGTCCGATGTGCTCGATGACATGCAGGCAGGAGAGGGACTCGACGGAGCCTTGACGCAGCGGCAAATGCAGGATATCGCCAGCCACCGAGGCAAAACCTCCGAGGTTGGCTTTCAGCGGACGGTAGTCGACGAACACGGTATCGACAAAACCGCTAAGCACAGCGATCGACATTACGCTGGACCCGATGTCGACATGTTTCATGGAGCCAGCTTCGTGTACCGCTCGCGCCAGCCACGCCCCTTGAAAGAAATAGTGTGGATCGAACGGCGTATGTGCCACACGATCGGTCAGACAGGGGTAGGAATCGGCGAAATCGACTGCCATACGCGTTTCCAGAGCGCGATAGCGGCGCCAGTCAGCAAAATAGCGCGGCAGATAGAAGATGCCGATGATGGGCCTTGGCAGAAGAAAGGCCAGCAGCCAGCTGCGCAGCAAGGACTTGAAACGGTTCATGTCAGCACCTCACGCCTCTTCCCGGCTATTGCCTGTTTTTCCAGGTTTCGCTATCGACGAAGATGCTGTTGATATAGGTATCCGCATAAACGAAATAGCCCTGCACCTGCATAAATTCGATGATCTCGTTCAGTTTACGCTCGCTCTTGTCATCCACATAGGTCAGCGTCTCGATGCAGAACACCTGCGGCCGGAAGCGCTTGAAGTCGAAGGATTGCAGGATGGCCAGGTCCATACCCTCCACATCCAGCGACACATAGTTCGGCGCACCATCGAACTGTTCCTGCATGATTCGGTTAACGGTATAGAGCGGCACCTTGACGACATCCTCGATGCGATGCTTTCCATAGGACTCGTAACGTTCGGCCTCCTGCTTCGAGAAGGTATTCAATGTCGCTGGCGACATGACGTAGAAATCCGCCTCGCCATCCTCGAGGCCCACCCCGACATTCAGGCAAACATCCTCCGGTCGCTCGGCTGCAAAGGCCGGGGCCAGGGATGGGTCTGCTTCGATACACACACCTCGATGCCCCTTCAGATAGAAAAGCTTCGTATTGCTCAGAAAGCTCGGATGGTGCGCACCGATATCGAGATAGCGGATCTTCTTGATGCCCATCACCATGAATACATGCTCAACCAGAATATCCTCGCCACACTGCGAGAAGGAGAGCTTGTAATCTCCCGTCACCTTTCGTTTCAGCTGGCTCAGCGAGTTTCGCAACCTGAAGATGGAAGAATCAAACATACCCATAAATGCTACTCAACCCCGCCTAATATAAGATTTTTTGCCAACATACTGCATGTCCGGAACGATGTACACGCGCCGGCAACGACCTAACGGCCGTGCAGCGCATCAAGCACACGGCGAACCAGCCCGCGTACAGCATACATCAGACGCAACCGCTTTTCCCCAAACCCCGGACGGACGTGCCCGTTCTTGACCAAGGCGCGAATGATTTCATCCACCGTCAAAGCACGATGCTTCGTACTGACCCCACCGTCACGCACATCGGTCACCAGACAGGTCGCATGATACACGCGCACCTGCAACATGCCCCGCAAAAACAGTTCATAGTCCATGGCGATGCGATATGAGGTATCGAATGTTCCATAGGTCTCGAAATAGCTGCGATGCAGCAACAGGCTCGGATGTGGGATGATACGTCCCTTGAGAAAGGCCGCCGGCTCGTAGTCGATGCTGGCCAGATAGCGAAAAGCACCGCTATCGCGGTCCAGTACATGGCAATCGCCGTACACCGCCTCGGGCAGTCCGTTGGCAACGGCATAGCCAACCAATTCACGGATGGCCTCCGGGCCATGCAACCGGTCGTCGGCATTCAGGCACATGATATAATCGCCCGTGGAAAGCGCAAAGCCCTTGTTGAAGGCATCGGCAATACCCTCGTCCGGCTCGCTGATCCAGCGCGCAATGGCCGCCTCATTGCGCCGTATGATATCGAGCGTGGCATCGGTGGAGACGCCGTCCACGATAATGAATTCGATACCCTCGTAATCCTGTGCCGCAACGCTGCGGATGGTCTCCTCGAGAAACTCCTCGGCATTGAAACAGACCGTAATGATGGAAACACACGGCCGTGTTACGGACTTATCGCGATCAGGCGAAATCATGCCAGGCGACCCTTGATGACATTGCGCATCAAACGAAAGCAGGCAGCGGCGAATGCGGCAAGATTAAAAGAAGCGCGGTGCCGCACGTTGCAGTTGTGCCGCTGGAAATCGGCGAAAACAAGCAGGGTGCGCCGGCGCTTCATGGCTGTCAGCCATTCCAGCATCAATACCTGACGAAACATCCCGAACCCCATCCGCTCGCCGGCGAAGAACATGCGGGTCTGAGCGTAGCGCTCGGGCACGATATCACCATGTCGGGTACTGATGGAATTAGCATGTTCGCGGAAGAAGGTCAGCATCTCGGCGCGGTAGCCTACCTTGGCGTAGCTCGCCGCGCTCGCCAGATAGATGAACAGGTCCGGACCGGCACCATAATCGAGAAAATCCTTTATCCCGGGAATATCGATGGGTGTTTCGAGAGCATTGCGGATGTCGCGCAGCCGAAATACTGCCGCACAGGGTGACACGGGCACCGGATGATCACTAAACAACGAAGCGCGGATGAAGTCACTTGCCGCAAAGATTCCGGTATCGGACTGCCAGGCACAGGCGCCACTGCCATGCCACGGCGTCTCTCCCAGCATCACCTGCGAGAACACGAAGCCTACGTCGTCGGCGAACATCGGCATGCACAGCTCAAGACAGTCCGGCCGCATCACATCATCACTGAACAACAGCTTGCCGAATTCCCCTTCGGCTCGGTCCAGACAGGCCAGCCAGTTGCGCACGGGGCCGACGTTTCGCTCGTTTCGGAAGACGCGTACGCGCGCGTCCTGAGCGGCATACTGTCGGCAGATATCCCAGGTGCCGTCGCTGCTCGCGTTGTCCAGCACGATCACCTCGATATCGGCATAGGTCTGCTTGAGCGCCGATTCAATGCAGGCGCCAATGCAATCCTCGCGGTTGTACACAGGAATCATGATGGACACCGTCATGCCAGCAACCTCAAACCCATGCCCGCATCTCTGTGCGCAAGCGAAGCGGGATGTACCACGCTGAGGTAAGCAGGTAACTGAGCAGAGAGGCCAGCGCCACACCAATCACCCCCATCACCTGAACCAGCCAGATGGAGAGCACGAGATTCAGCACCGCGTTGGCCACAGCAATCGTCGCCGGACCGGCGACGATGTTCATGGCCGACAGGGCCGTGGCGGCGATACCGGCCAGGGCAATGACCAGGTGGTACGGGATCAGCGTAGCCATCAGCTCCGAATTCCAGGCCACCGTGCCGCCCGACCAAGCCGACATCAACGTGCTGCCGAAGCCGGCGATCAGCGCAATCAGCGGCAGCGACACCCCCAGCGCAATCGCGTGCAGACGCCGCATGCGCGCCACGAACCACGCCCGATCGCCTTGGTGCCGCGCCTGGCCGAGCGCACCCCAGAAGGGAGTGACGAATAGCGCGCAGGCGAACTGGATCAGCATGGCGATACGCATATGCAGCGCGTATTCGGCCGAGGCTTGCTGGTCGATGAAGTAGTTCACGATAAAAATGTCCGATTGGTAAATGGCGATCATGGCCATCTGGATCACAAAGAACGACGAGCCCTGCGGTAACAGCCCGATCAGGATGTCCCGGTCCAAAACCAGATGCAGTGCCACAGCGCTGCCGGACATCGCTTGCACCAGCGTGGCCAGCAGGACCCCGAGCAGCGTTCCGGCCATCATTGCACTTCCCACCGCCGCAATCGAAAGGTCTGCATGGATGAACAACATCACGAACAGCAGGCCGCTCAGCGCCCCCCCAAGCAGGAAGGGGAACATGCGGTATTCTTCCTGCCGCGCGCCATACACGAACTGAACCAGACGAAACGGGATGGTCAACAGAACCAGGAGAAGTACGAACACCACCAGTCGCTCGACCGCATGCAGGTCCAGCGAGGCGCCTACATTCAGCAGTTTCTGCACGGGAAGCACATAGACCAACGCCGTTCCCAGCGCGCCGGTACCTAGCGCAATCAGCAGCAACAGCCAGAACACGGAGGAATAAGCGCGCGAAGCCAGTTCGGAGCCCTGCCGGTTCGCATGCTCGCGAATCAGAAAATTCTTCAGACTGAGGCCCAGCCCACCGTTCAGGATGGAAAGCCAGCCACAGATGCCTGTGACAACGGCCACCATGCCATAGCCCTCGGCACCCAGATAGCGGATCAGCAGATAGGTGGCATAGATGCCGGCGAGTAGCTGGGCCCCCTGGGCAGCACCATTACTCCCGGCGGTCAACCATGCCCTTTTCTCTCTGCTCACTACGTGGGGCTGCCGGACAGCCAGTCGATCATGTCCTGAACACCCGCCCTCGGTGAGACCTCCACCCGCCAGTCCAGCAACTCCCGGGCCTTCCTGATGTCCGCTACAAATACCTTCTGGTCGCTTTCGCGCGGAGGCGTTTCTACATAGTTCAGAGCCGTACCGGTGATCTCCTTAAGGAGGGCAAACAGCTCTAGCAGTGACAGGCTGTTTTCCATGCCGCCGCCGATATTGAACACCTGACCGCGCACCCGTGCGCTGCGTTCAACGACAGAGAAATACAGACGTTTCATATCCTCGGCGTGCAGCACATCGCGCACCTGCTTACCGTTGCCAGCAATGGTAAACGGCTCCTGTGAACCCTTCTGCTGATCAATGGCCTGCTGGCAGAACCAGCCGATCCAGCCTTGGTCAATGGTGGAAAACTGCCGCCCACCGTACATCGAAGAATGACGGAATACTACCGTGTTCAACCCGAAGATGCGGGCATAATCGAGCATGTACTGATCGGCCGCCCCCTTGGAACAGCCATAGGGAGAATGGAACTCTAACGGCACGGATTCGTCAAAACCTTGCGCATAGTCCGATGCCACGTAACGGCTATTGGCCTCCCGAAATTCTACCCACTCCAAGTCACCATATACCTTGTTTGTCGAGGAATAGACCACCGTCGCGGCCGGTGCAAAGTGGCGGATCGCCTCCAGCAGGTTCAGCGAACCGAGCGCGTTGACCTCGAAATCATAGCGCGGGTCGGCAATGGAGGTGGTCATCGCCACCTGCCCGGCCAGATGGAAGACCACATCCGGCTTCACCCTGGCCACGACCTCCGCCACGGCGTGGGCATCGCGGATATCTCCGCGCACGAATTCGAATTCGCCCAGCCCCTGAAGCCAGCTCAGGTTCTGCTCACTTCCCAGTCGGGACAGGTTGTCAAAAACAACCAGCGCATCGCCACGCCTTAACACTTCATGCGCCAGGTTGCTGCCCAGAAAACCGCAGCCGCCGGTGATTAATAGTTTCATGATATCACGCTCCCATGGTCAGTTTCAGGCCCTGCTCCAAGGTGTGGTGCGGCTGCCAGCCCAAATGCTTCAACTTGGAGATATCGGCCTGCGCAAGCATGACTTCACCGTCTCTGTACGGCACTGCACCAAAATTCAATTTCGTCGTTGAGTTCGTCAGTCGATGCACAGTTTCGACGAACTCACGCACCGAAACAGATTGTCCGCTGCAGACATCGAACTCAGTAAACCTATCGGCGAGCGAGTCGCTCTTCCCAAGCACTGTCAGCAGGGCATCCACAGTATCGTCGATGTAAATGAAATCACGCTTCTGCTCACCTGCAGTCAGCTTCAACTCAGGCACATTGGCCTGGCAGCTTTGCATGACATGGGTGGTGAACTTCGAGGCATCGTCACCTGGACCGTAAAAATGCTCCAGCCTAGCATTCAGGAAGCGGATCCTGCCGGCATTGGCAAAATAGCGGCCCCACTCGGCGAATTGTTTCTTCGACAACGCATAGGCATTGAGGTATTTATCCAGCGACGTATCCACATTCAAAAAAGCCGGGGTGCCAGCATCGATTGCTGCTTCCAGCAATCTGAGCGGAAAAACGGTATTCGCTTCGGCAATCTGGTTGATACTTTCGCCGTTGCGCCCATAACAGGTGGCCGTATGAATCACGATATTGACCGAGCCATGGTCTGTGAACGGTACGGTATAATCCAGGTCCTCAAGGTCATACAGAAAGATATCGGACAGCAATGCTTCGACTCTGTGCAGTGAAGAAGTCCTGCGTTTGAGGCCAACAACACTGTAGCCCTGCTTAAGCAGCGCCTTGGCAAGATGACTACCGAGATATCCGGTCACCCCGGTCATCAGTGCGGCTTTACTCATATGCGACGGACAAACGCCTCAAAGCTTTCGACGATGTATGCGAGCATCTCCTCTGTCAGCCCGGGGAAGGTACCGATCCAGAAAGTCTGGTTCATAATGCGGTCGGTATTGGTCAGTTCACCTGCAATCCGGTAATGCAGCCCCTGGAAATAGGGCTGTTTGGTCAGATTGCCGGCAAACAGCAGACGCGTACCGATTTTTTTCTCGTCCATGTAGCGTAACAACTCCACCCGTGAGAACGGTGCATCATCTCGTATGGTTAAAGGAAACCCAAACCATGACGGATCGCTGTTAACTGACGCCTCAGGCAGAATCAGGCAGTGCTCCAGCGGTTTCAGCGCCTCTTTCAGATACGTGAAGTTCTTTTTGCGTGCTTCGATGAAACCTCCCAGACGATCCATCTGAGCAAGCCCCACAGCCGCCTGCATGTCGCTTATTTTCAGGTTATAGCCGATATGTGAATATATATATTTATGGTCATACCCTTCCGGTAAGTCACCCAGCTTCCAGCAGAACCTTTTCCCGCAGGTATCGTCTTTACCCGGAGCACAAAAACAATCGCGCCCCCAGTCTCGCACTGATTCAAGAATCAATTTCAGTTTTCCACTATTGGTATAGACAGCTCCGCCCTCACCCATGGTGATATGATGTGCCGGATAAAAACTTAAGGTGGCGATGTCTCCATATGTGCCGACCATCTTTCCGTTAAAAGTTGAGCCAAGGGCATCGCAGCAGTCTTCCACCAACCAGAGATGATATTTATCCGCAAGCTCACGCACTTTCTTCAAATCAAACGGGTTGCCTAGCGTATGGGCAATCATGATAGCTTTGGTTTTTTCAGTTATGGCAGATTCGATCTTGTCTGGATCAATATTGTAAGTTGGGATGTGCACATCGACAAAGACAGGCACACAGCCGTGCTGAATCACCGGATTAACTGTGGTCGGGAAACCGGCGGCCACGGCGATCACTTCGTCGCCCGCCTTCAGAGCTCGATCCCCCAGCTTTGGCGAGGTGAGTGCAGAAAACGCCACCAGATTGGCGGACGAACCCGAATTCACTGTCAGGGCATGCCGCACACCCAGAAACTGCTTTAACCGCTTCTCGAATGCCTCGTTGAATCGGCCTGTTGTCAGCCATGCATCGAGGCTGGCATCGACCATGAACTGGATCTCCTCGGCACCGAGCACCTTGCCGGAAACTGGTACGTGGCTCTTGCCTGCTACGAACTCCTGCGGGGTCAGCTCGATCTCAGCATACTCGCGGGCAAGCTCCCGCATCTGCCCCCGAATCTCTATTGCCTTGTGCTTCACAAAACCTCTCCATTGCCGGCCCAAGCAAGCCCCAGCTTGCCCGCCCGATCCGTATATTCTTGTATCTGCTTCAATGTAAATTCCGACATGGCGCCATCTGTATCATGGAAAGCTTTGTACCACTTTATGGTATCAGCCACCGCCTGGGGCACACTACACACTGGACCCCATGCAAGCAGGCTGCTCGCCTTGGTGATATCTAGTTTCAGGAAGCTCGCCTCGTGCAAACGATCATGCGGCATCTCCGGTGCATGCCATTGGCCCTCACCCCATGCCTCCACAGCCAGCTCGACTATCCGGCGCACATCGACATTGCCGGCCCCAGTGGGGCCGAAATTCCAGCCACCTTCAAACTCGCCAGGTGTTTGCCACTGCTTTGCTGCCAGCCACAAATAACCAGAAAGGGGCTCCAGCACATGTTGCCAAGGCCGGATCGCATGCGGACTGCGCACCTGGATCGTTTCATCCTTCGAAAGCGCCCGCGCGCAATCGGGAATGATGCGGTCCTCGGCCCAGTCGCCGCCGCCGATAACGTTACCGGCTCTCGCCGAGGCCAGACTCACTCCATGCTCGCCGATGCGATCCGGATGAAAAAAGGATTGCCGAAAAGCCGACACCACCAGTTCGCTGCAGCCCTTACTGTTGCTATAGGGATCGAAACCACCCATCGGATCGTTTTCGCGATAGGCGTAGACCCACTCGTGATTCTCGTAGCACTTGTCGGAGGTGATCATCTGGCAGACGCGCACCGAATCACACTGCCGCACCGCTTCTAGCAGGTTGACCGCGCCCATCACATTGGTCTCGTAGGTCTCGCGCGGCTCACGATAGGAGAGACGAACCAGTGGCTGTGCCGCCAGGTGGAAAACGATTTCCGGCTGCTCCTCCTGCAAGCACCGTCTCAGAGTCGCGTGATCCCGCACATCGGCAATACGGTGCGAGGCAAGCAGACCTTCCACCCCGGCCACCTCGAACAGACTTGGCTGGGTTGCCGGCGCAAGCGCATAGCCGTGCACCTCTGCTCCCAGTTCGGCCAGCCATAGTGCCAGCCAGCTTCCCTTGAAGCCAGTATGGCCGGTCAACAGGACCCGTTTGCCGCGGTAGATGCCATCGAAGCAGTCGCTCATGACCACGTCTTCCATGGTGCCTCTCCGCTTTGCCACATCTCTTCCAGCAGCTGCTTTTCGCGCAGGGTATCCATCGGCTGCCAAAATCCCCCATGGCGATAGGCCATCAGCTGGCCATCTCGGCAAAGGCGCTCCAGCGGCTCGCGCTCAAAGATGGTGCTGTCACCATCGATGTAATCAAGCACGGTCGGTTCCAGAACCATATAGCCGCCATTGATCCAGCCCTCGCCGATCTGCGGCTTTTCAATGAAGTTGAACACCTGATCACCCGCAAACTCCAGGCCGCCAAAACGGGCCGGCGGGCGTACAGCCGTAAGTGTGGCCAGCTTGCCGTGAGAATGGTGGAAGGCGAGCAGTGTCTCAATATCGATATCGGCAACACCATCGCCATAGGTCATCAGGAAAGGTTCATCATTGATATAGTCTGCCAGCCTTTTGATACGACCTCCGGTCATGGTGTTCATACCGGTGTCAACTAAGTGCACCAGCCAGTCCGGGGCTAAATTGTTATGAAAGTCTACCGCCTTGTTGCGCATATCAACGGTCAGATCGGCATGATGCAGATGAAAATTGCCGAAGTACTCCTTGATCTGTTCGCCCTTGTAGCCGCAGGCGACGCAGAACTCATTGATGCCGCCGGCGGCAAAGATATTCATGATATGCCAGAGGATGGGTTTGCCGCCGATTTCAACCATCGGTTTGGGACGAATCGAGGTCTCTTCTGCCAAGCGCGTTCCCAATCCGCCAGCAAGAATAATTGCCTTCATCCATTCCCCTCCAGATAAGCTTGATAAGCGCTGCTAATACCATCAGACAGATCGATAGATGCTGTCCAACCCCGAGCCTTGAGCCTGTCGACATCCATCAATTTTCGGGGAGTACCATTCGGCTTGCTCTCATCCCAGACCACTTCGCCCTCGAAGCCTGCAATCTGTTGTACCAGCTCCGCCAACTCACGGATCGAGACATCCTCGCCGACACCGACATTGATGATCTCTTCCTGATCATAGTTCTGCATCAGAAACAGGCAGGCATCGGCGAGATCGTCGACATGCAGAAACTCGCGCTTGGGTGAGCCTGTACCCCAGAGCATCACCTTGGGTGTCTCATCGCTGCGCACAAAGCCATAGTCCATACGAATCAGCCCTAACATGCACAAAATATCGTCATGAATAGGGCCGTAGCGCTCTTCATCCTTGGCGATACTAACCACATCGCCAGCCAGGGCCAGTTTGGCCAGATGAAATTTGCGGATCAGGGCAGGCAGCACATGCGAGTTATTCAGGTCAAAGTTGTCGTTGGGGCCGTAGAGATTGGTCGGCATCAGGCTGATGGCATTGAAGCCGTACTGCCCGCGATAAGCCTGGCACATCTTGATGCCGGCGATCTTGGCAACGGCATACCACTCGTTCGTCGGCTCCAACACACCCGTTAGCAGATACTCTTCCTTGAGCGGCTGTGGCGCCATTTTTGGATAGATACAAGAGGAACCAAGGAACAACAACTTCTTGGCGCCATTGCGATATGAAGCATCAATGACATTGGTCTGAATCTGCAAATTGTCGCGAAGGAAATCGGCAGGATAGGTATCGTTGGCATGAATACCACCGACTTTCGCTGCTGCAAGAAACACGTATTCCGGCTTTTGCTCTGAAAAAAACACATCAACAGCCGCCTGACTTCTCAAATCAACCTCGGCAGACGTTCGCAGGATAAGATTATTATAACCCTCTGCCTGCAGCTTGCGCACGATGGCAGAACCCACCAACCCCCGGTGTCCAGCCACATAAATTCTTGAATCTTTATTCATGATGATCCATTGCATTGAAGCCGTGCTCTTTGATCAATGCATTCTTCTCAGCTTCTTTCAAATCCTCACGCATCATTTCTGCGACAAGCTCTTCAAAACTGATTTCTGGCACCCAGCCAAGTTTCTTTTTGGCCTTGCTTGGGTCCCCCAACAGGGTTTCTACTTCTGCGGGCCTGAAATAGCGCGGATCAACAGCTACAATGCACTTGCCATCCTGATCATAACCTTTCTCGTCCACACCCTCGCCACGCCAGTCCACAGAAATGCCAATCTCGGCAGCCGCCGCATTAACAAAATCACGTACTGAATACTGCACACCGGTGGCAATCACAAAATCATCCGGTTCATCCTGCTGCAACATCATCCACTGCATGCGTACATAGTCCTTGGCATGACCCCAGTCGCGCAATGCATTCATATTCCCCAAATACAGACAATCCTGCAAACCCAGCTTGATACGAGCCAATGCTCGGGTGATCTTGCGCGTCACGAAGGTTTCACCGCGACGAGGGGATTCATGGTTGAACAGGATGCCATTGCAGGCGTACATACCGTAAGATTCCCGATAGTTCACCGTGATCCAGTAGGCATAAATCTTGGCAGCAGCATACGGGCTTCGTGGATAGAAAGGCGTGGTTTCAGTTTGCGGAATTTCCTGCACTTTGCCATACAGTTCAGAGGTCGAGGCTTGGTAAAATCTCGTTTTCTTTTCCAAGCCCAGAATGCGGATCGCTTCCAACACCCGAAGTGTACCGATGCCATCGGAATCCGCCGTATACTCCGGCTCTTCAAAGGAAACTGCCACATGCGACTGTGCCGCCAAATTGTATATCTCATCGGGCTGAACCTGCTGGATAATGCGGATCAGGCTGGAAGAATCGGTCATGTCGCCATGATGCAGGATGAATTTGGGATGGCTCTCATGCGGATCCTGATACAAATGATCAATGCGATCTGTATTAAACAGCGAGGTTCGGCGCTTGATACCATGCACCACATAACCTTTTTCCAGCAACAGTTCGGCCAGGTACGAACCATCCTGACCTGTAATGCCGGTAATCAATGCGACCTTATTCACTTCACCCTCCCGTACGAATCTTCAAATCGTTCGATATCGTCTTCACCCAGATAATCACCCACCTGCACTTCTATCATCTGCAGTGCTATATTACTCCGGTTCTCAAGTCGGTGTTTCTTGCCGATTGGAATATAGGTACTTTCATTCTTCTTGACCGTAAACGTCTCATCCCCGCGCAGAACTGTGGCTACACCAGAAACCACAACCCAGTGTTCGGAGCGGTGCTGATGGGATTGCAGACTCAAGCTACCACCGGGCCGAACTTCTATACGCTTGAGTTTATAGTCACTGGCCTTGTCATCCAGCACCGTATAGCTGCCCCACGGACGCTTGACGGTCACATGTTCAAAATGTTCACCGCCTCCACGCACCTTGACCGCATCTACAATCTCACGCACCGTCTGGCTCTCACCACGACGGCATAACAGGATCGCATCCGGCGTTTCCACGGCAATGATGTCTTCCAAACCTGCTGCTGCCAGCAATCGACTGCTGCCACGCAAAAGAGTGTTACTGCAGTTAAGTGCCAGTACCTCTCCATCCACTACATTGCCATCGGCATCCTTGTGCGAAATATCGTACACGGCGTCCCAGCTGCCGACATCCGACCAACCGATATCAGCCGGCACCAGTCGTACCTTGTCCGACTTTTCCATGACGCCGTAATCGATTGAGATGGATGGCATCTCGGCAAAGCGGTGGCGGACTATCTCCTGCCACGGCTCTTGCAACCACTGCGCGCGAATCGACGTCAGTACGGCCCAAAGATCCGGCAGATGCTTCTCGATCTCAGTCAGAATGACAGATGCCTGCCAGACAAACATGCCAGAATTCCAGTAATAGCCACCCTCGGACAAGAATCTCTTTGCAGTTGCTTCATCCGGTTTCTCGGCAAAGCGCAGCACTTGCCGCACATCTGCATTCCCCTCTGTCTGGATGTAGCCGAAGCCGGTATCGGGCCTTGTCGGCTGAATACCGAAGGTAACCAGAATGCCTTCTTCAGCGGCCTTGCAGGCAATGGCCAGACACTTCTGGAATGCTTTCACATCCTTGATCAGATGATCGGCAGGGAGTACGAGCATTACAGCGTCGCCACCGGCAAAGTCCATCTGCCAGGCTGCCGCCAGCGCAATCGCAGGCCCTGTATTGCGACCGATGGGCTCAAGGATTGTCTGCAACCCTTCCAATGCCTCAAAAGCCTCGCCGGTCGCGTGTGCTTCACTTGTAACCACCACGACATCGCTCCGCTTCACCATCGGGGAAAGACGCGAGATTGTAGCTTCCAACAATGTCTGATTCCCTTCCAGACATAGAAACTGCTTGGGCAATTGCTGGCGCGACATCGGCCAAAGTCTGCTACCGGATCCACCGGCAAGGATAGCCGCTTTCATTGGAAGCTTATGACCTGACATCTTCAAACCCCTTCTTCAAGCTCTCATCATTTGAATGAAAGAGCTCAACCTCTCTTTTAAGTACCTCGTAGTCCGCCTCAACCCTACGAAAGAACTGCATGGTCACCCGGGCTTTCTCATCAATGCCTTTGGGTGTTAAAAGATAAGCGTAAGCCAGTTTGTTGTCACTACGACGGAAGTTGCTTGCCTTTACCCAGCCTTTTGCGATGAAAGCCTTCAGACAGTAATTCAACTTCCCGAGTGAAAGCCCAAGTTGCGCTGCCAGTTCCCGTTGAGAAATTTCAGGGTTTTCGGCAATGAGTTTCAGCAACCTGTAATGAGAGGCAAGTTCGGTTTGGGATTCCATGCGCCACATGTTCACGAATTGAACACATGAAGGCAAGCCCTGAAATATAGAAAATATAGAGTATCAATTTTAAACAACCCGTCTTTCCAGCAAGTTAGTTCTGCAAATACCAAGCAACCGTCTTGCGTATGCCTGTTTCAAAAGTCTCAGCAGGCCTCCAGCCAAGCGTACTATTCATTTTTTCCGCATTAATGGCATAGCGCCAATCATGACCAGGACGATCCTTCACAAAGCTAATCAGGCCCTCATGCCCCAGGGCACCATCTCTGGCTTCGCCATTCACCTTGTGCGCCGCATGGACCGGCGCATACTCGTCCATCAGCTGGCAAATCAGACGGCAAATATCGATATTCTTCCACTCGTTCATGCCGCCTATATTGTAAACTTCACCGACCCTACCCCTGCGAAGCACAGCATCGATGCCTGAACAATGATCTTCAACATACAACCAGTCGCGAATATTGCTGCCATCTCCGTAAACCGGAATCGGCTTTTGTTCAACACAGGATCGAATCACCGTTGGGATAAACTTCTCACCATGCTGATATGGGCCGTAATTATTTGAGCAATTGGTGGTTGTCACAGGCAACCCATAGGTATGAAAATAAGCGCGGGCCAGATGATCGGAGCCGGCCTTCGATGCCGAATAAGGTGAATTCGGCGCATAGGGCGTGGTTTCGGTAAAAGCCGGATCATCAGCTTTAAGGGTACCATATACCTCATCGGTGGATATATGATGGAAACGGCATCCACTTTGATCCCAGCCTTTTTCAACCTGCCAGTATTTTCGTGCTGCTTCCAACAATGCGAACGTGCCCATGACATTGGTCTGAACAAATATTTCTGGACCTGTAATAGAATTGTCCACATGGCTTTCCGCTGCAAAATGCACGATCGTATCAATCTGATGTTCACGCAATAGGCGATCGATCAGCACCACGTCACAGATATCACCATGTACAAATGTGTGTCGCGATTCATCCGGCAGGTTTTGTAAATTATCGAGGGAACCGGCATAAGTCAGTGCATCCAGATTCACGATACGAACCTCAGCGTCCGTATCCAGCATGTAGCGCACAAAATTACACCCGATAAACCCGGCACCGCCGGTTACCAAAATTGTACTTGGCTTGAATTCAGCCATGATTGAACTCCCTGATTACACTCGGCAACAATTCTTTCCATGGCCGAATAGATTCTTCGAACGTGAACTCCAGCTTTATACAATCCAACTCGAATTTAACCGTTCGCTTGGCTGATATTGGATAATCCTCTGTATTAATGGCATCGACTTGCCTGACTTTCAGACGCATTCCCTGATGTTTTGCTTCATCGAAAATCGCCTCGGCAAACCCGTGCCTGCTTGTGACGTCAGGTTGTGCTTTTCGATAACATTCAACGTTTTTCATTCACCAACTGGAGCAGGTAATTGCCGTACCCGCTCTTCGCCAGACTGTTCGCAAGATTCAACATTTGTTGATCGTTGATAAACCCCATCCGCCAGGCAATTTCTTCCGGACTTCCAATTTTCATCCCCTGTCGTCGTTCAATAACGTCGACAAACTGAGCCGCCTCCATCAATGAATCATGTGTACCAGTATCCAGCCAGGCAGCGCCCCGCCCCATCAGTTCAGCGTGCAGCTTTCCCTGCTTCATGTATTCCCGGTTAACGCAAGTGATTTCAAGTTCACCCCGGGACGACGGAGCTATGTCGGCGGCAATGTCCAGCACAGTGTTGTCGTAGAAATAAAGACCAGTCACGGCCCAGCGGGACTTCGGCTTCTCAGGCTTCTCTTCCAGAGATACAACCCGACCCAGCCCGTCGAGTTCTGCCACACCATAGCGCTCAGGATCGGCCACCTGATAACAAAATACTGTAGCTCCCTCAGACCGGTTTGCTGCAGCTTGTAGCTGCTTTGGTAACCCCTGAGCAAAAAAGATATTGTCACCCAAAACAAGCGATACAGCATCATTCCCAACGAAGGCACGGCCGATTATAAATGCTTCCGCCAACCCTCTGGGCTCTGTTTGAACCGCGTATGAAAATGAACACCCCCAGTTCGAGCCATCGCCAAGCAGACGCTCGAAAAGCGGCAAATCGTGCGGTGTTGAAATAATCAGAATCTCGCGAATCCCAGCCAGCATCAGCGTTGATAGCGGATAATAAATCATCGGCTTGTCATACACCGGCATTAGCTGCTTGC
>Ga0209919_1000433_pt1 | contig 21461 bp, 19 predicted proteins | sample SalPon2A_C_D2_MG_FD_185721 | JGI IMG/M metagenome (GOLD analysis project Ga0209919, IMG submission 185721) | Soil microbial communities from South San Francisco under conditions of wetland restoration - Salt Pond MetaG R2A_C_D2_MG (SPAdes)... | ecosystem: Environmental > Terrestrial > Soil >... | reverse complement strand
CAACGCTCCGGCTTCGTCGCCGTGCGCGGCAACGCGCTGGACCCGCTGTACATGGAAATCGTGCATGCCGAGGAAATCGGCGTCATCGTCGCCATGACCGGCTCCTCGGATCACAACCTGCTGATCGCCCAGTTGGCTCGCAACGAGTTTCACGTGCCGGAGGTCTTCGTCGCCCTGCAGCCGGACGACGAACAGAAACAGTCCCGCGTGATCGAGCAACTCGATGCCAGGCGCCTGTTCGCCAAGCCCTATAATTACACCTACTGGAACGATCAGGCCTACCGCAAACGCCTGGTATTCGAGACACGTATTGTCGAGGAAGGTTCGGAGCTGGTCGGGGTGGCAATGAGTGAGGCGCGTATCCCGCACGGGGTGCAACCGCTGGTTGTCATGCGCGATGGGCGCTCGGAATTGCCGCACGATTCGTTCTGCTTTGAGGCCGGCGATGAGATCAGGATGCTGATGCGTCCCGAGCGCATTGAGGAAGGCCAGCCGCTGATCCTGCCGCCTGCCGAGAAGGGCAAGCCCGAGGCGGCTCCCGCGGAAAGCTGAGGAAACCCGGCCTGCTGCGCACCCGCTTCGCACCCAGCCCCACCGGTCACCTGCATGTCGGCAACGCGTATTCCGCGCTGACCTGCCTCCAATGGGCCGAAGAAAACCATGCTGAGCTGCTGCTGCGTATCGAGGATATCGACACCAACCGCTGCCGCCATGAATACGCCGCGCAACTGATCGACGACCTGAGCTGGCTGGGGCTCGACTGGCAGGGGGACATCCGCTACCAGAGCCGGCATATCGACGACTACCTGCAGGCATTGCAAAAGCTGAAAAATGCGGGGCTGGCCTATCCCTGCTTCTGCACACGGCGCGATATCCGGCGTGAAATCGAGGCAGCCGGCCTGGCCCCGCATGCCGAGGACATGCCGGAGGTCTACCCCGGCACCTGCCGCGAGTTGAGCATGCAGACGCGCCAGAAACTGCTGGCGGCAGGCACACCCTGCGCCTGGCGGCTGGATGTGCAGAGCTCACTGGCCCGCGTCGGGGACATCCATTGGCGGGATACCGATGGGCACAGCCATCGCGTATCGTCGCGGCTCAACGATGCGGTGATCGGCAGGAAAGATATCGGCGTGAGCTATCACCTGGCCGTGGTGGTGGACGACGCTGCGCAGGGCATCACGCATGTCGTCCGCGGCGAGGACCTGCTTTCCAGCACCGGGCTGCACCGCCTGCTGCAGGCCGTGCTCGGGCTTCCCTCGCCGCTTTACCTGCATCATCCGCTGCTGTGCAACCCTGCCGGCGAGCGGCTGGCCAAGCGCAACGGGGCGCCAGGCCTGCGCGAACTCAGGACAAACGGGGTCAGCGCCGATACACTGCGCCGCAGTCTGATACGCAGGGTTGGGTTGCACAGCAGCGAAACATCATCGCCCGCGGCGTGGACAGGCACAAGCGACACGCAGGATGCAGGCGATACGGAGTGACCATAGCTGTGGCAGATAACAAGAAAACCATCCTTGATCTGATCGGCAATACGCCGCAGGCCCGCCTGACGCGCCTGACCTCCCACCTGCCCGACAACATCATCGTCGAGGCCAAGCTGGAGCGCTTCAATCCCGGCGGCTCGGTAAAGGATCGCCCCGCCCTGAAGATGGTGCGCGACGGCATAGAGAGCGGCGCGCTCGCCCCCGGCAAAACCATCCTCGACTCGACCAGCGGCAATACCGGTATCGCGCTGGCCATGATCGGCGCGGCCCTTGGTTACCCGGTTCGGCTGGTGATGCCGGGCAATGTGTCCGACGAGCGCAAGCGCATCTGCCGCGCCTTCGGGGCCGACCTGATCTTCTCCGACCCGCTGGAGGGCTCGGATGGCGCCATTATCCGCTGCCGGGAAATCTTTGATCTGGACAGGGAATATTATTTCAAGCCGGACCAGTACAATAACCCGTCCAACCCCCTGGCCCACGAGGAAACCACGGGGCCCGAAATCTGGCGCGACACCGATGGGGGAATCACGCATTTCATCGCCTCGCTGGGCACCTCCGGCACGATGGTCGGCACCGGACGCTTCCTGAAGCGGACCAGCCCGGAGGTGCAGATTATCGCCGCCGAGCCGGACTCCCCGTTCCACGGCATCGAGGGCCTGAAGCATATCGAATCGAGCATCGTTCCCGGTGTGTACGACGAAACGGTGCACGACGAAAAGATCGGCGTCTCCACCGAGCGGGCCTATGAGTTCACCCAGCGGCTGGCCAGCGAGGAGGGCATCCTGTCCGGCCAGTCGTGCGGCTGCGCCGCAGCTGCGGCGCTGACCATCGCCGAGCGCCTGGCCGCCGAGGGCAAGCCCGGCCATATCGTCGCCATCTTCCCGGACGGCGGCGAGAAATACCTGAGCACCCCGGTATTTTCCGGCGAAACCATGCACTACGCGGACGGCATCTGACGGCCCCAGTCCCGCGAAACGCTTCTGCATACGCAACCGAAGCAATTTGAAACAGGCATCTGCCTGGACTACATTTGGATGTCATGAGCTCGCTTTCCGTGAGGTTCCCGCTTTACACCAGCCTGCTGGTGTTCGTGGTGTCGCTGTTTATTTCCATGTACTGGGCACACTTCACGCGGCAGCAGCTTTTTCAGCAGCAATTGCATGAGATCGAGACCGAGACGCTTGAACAGGCCTCCCTGATCACCATTCATCTCAGCAACCTCTTCAGGCAGGTGCGCTTCTTTGCCGAAAGCGAAGCCGTGCGGAAAATCCTCTACAACCTGCAACATGAGGACGCGGCTTCGGTCAGCGAGTGGAAAGACACATGCGCCAACGACTTTGCTGCCCATTTGAGAGTCAATCACGACCACTTCCAGGTTCGCTTAATTGGCCTGGCCGACGGCGGCCGGGAGGTCGTGCGCGTTGACAGCATCGGCGGCAAACCGGTGCGCACATCCGAGAGCGGCTTGCAACGCAAGGCTGATCGCAATTATTTTCGGGAAACCATTCAGCTATCCCACGGCCAGATCTATTACTCGACCATCGACCTGAATATCGAACGGGGCAAGGTGGTCATTCCCTATCAACCGACCGTGCGCGCGGCCACACCCATCTTTTACGACGACGGCAAACTCTACGGCATACTGGTCATCAACATGAACGCCTCCCGGCTGCTGAAGAACTTCAAAAACACCCTCTCGGCCGATGGGCGTAGCGCCTATCTGCTTAATCGCAACGAATCCTTTCTCGTACACCCCGACCCGGCCCGACGCTTCGGGTTCGAACTCGGCCAGCCCTTCAGCCTCCAACAACAGTTCACCGATCTGGCCGATGCAATTGCGCGATGGCGCACCAAGGCCACCCCCATGAAACCGGGCCACTTCCAATCGGACGACCAACTCCTGACCGCCATCAGGATTCCGTTGGATACGGATCATCCGGAACACACCCTGCTGGGCATCAGCAGCGCCCCCAAGGACAAGATCAATGCCATTGTCGCCGAATCGCTGCGCACCAATCTGTTGATCACTTTCGTCCTGGTCATGCTGTCGATCGGAATCGCCGTCCTTTTTTCCCGTCGCATGACCCGTCCGCTGGCACGCCTGATCGATGCTTCGACTCGAATCGGCGAGGGACGCGACCTGGCAAGCGCCCTACCGACCGGGCTGGACAACGAAATCGGCACCTTGTCCCGCGCCTTCGTGGACATGCACGACAAGCTTCAGCAACGGGAAGCCGCCTTGCTGGAAAGCAGGGAAAAGATTTCGGCAGTGCTCAATTCAGTGGTGAACGCCGTGATCACCATTAACGGGCATGGCATCATCGAATCCGTCAATCCCGCGGCCGAGAGCATGTTCGGCTACAAGGCGTCCGACATGGTCGGACAGAACGTCTCGATGCTGATGCCCAGCCCCCACCGAGACAACCACGACGCCTATCTGCACAACTATTTTGAAACGGGGGAAAACCGGATTATCGGCATCGGCCGTGAATTATCAGCCATGGACGCCGGAGGCAACGAATTCCCCATCTATCTGTCGGTCAGCGAAGTGGCTCTGTCTGAAGGTCGCCTGTTCACCGGCGTGATCGTTGACCAACGCGACCAGAAGGTCATGGAAGCAACGCTGCGTACCTCCGAACAGCTGGCCCGCATCATGGAAAGCACGCAGGACCTGTTCATATCCCTGGACCACAATTTCGTCATCACCTATGCCAATCGGCGGACCGAGACTGTGTTTCAGCTGACCCGAGAAGCCATCGTAAACCACCACGTCCGCCTGGACGAAGCCATTCCCGACCTCGGGGATGCAATCGCGGAAGCGCTGCGCCGGTGCGACGAAACACGGGAGGAAATGGATCTGGAAGTGCAGCTTCAGACTTCAGGCACCTGGTTCCATGTATGGCTGTATCCGACCGGAAACGGGGTACTCCTTCAGATATTGGACATCACCGATATCAAGGAGGCCGAGCAAAATCTCCTGCAATACACAAACAAGCTTGAGCGCGCCAATCGGGAATTGAGCGAATTCGCCTACGTGGCATCGCACGACCTGCAGGAGCCGCTGCGCAAGATTCAGGCATTCACCGACCGGCTGAACAAACGCCTGACGGACGAGCAGGACGAAAAAACCATCGATTACCTGCAACGTATCAACGCGGCGGCCAAACGCATGAGCAAGCTGATCGAGGACTTGCTGCTACTTTCACGACTCGACAGTCAGGCGCGCCCCTACGAGGAAATAGACCTAGCGCGTGTTGCGGGCGAAGTTTTATCGGACCTGGAGTCCACCATCGACCTGCATGACGGCCGGGTCGAGGTGAAGATGCAGGGCAGCATCTTCGCCGACCCTTCTCAGATTCGCGCCTTGCTGCAAAACCTCATCGGCAATGCATTAAAATTCCACGTCCCCGGCCAGCAGCCGGTCGTGAAGGTGTCCGGTGCCCCGGACGACACACAGAACCGTTATGTCATTCTCGTGGAAGACAACGGCATCGGCATCGTCGAGGAACACCGACAGCGAATTTTCGCCCCGTTTGCCCGACTGCATAGCCGCGACGTGTTCGAAGGGACCGGCATAGGACTTGCTGTATGCAAAAAGGTGGTTGATCGCCATGGCGGTAGCATTAACGTGGAGGGCTCGAAGCTGGGAGGATGCCGGTTTGTCGTGAACCTTCCGATTACGCAAAGCAACGGGGACGAAGAGCAATGAACAAACAACCGATCCACATTCTGATTGCCGAAGACGACAAGGACGATCAGTTACTGACCACCGAGGCCTTCGAGGAAGCGCGCATCCACAACGAGCTGCATTTTGTCGAAGATGGCGAAGAGTTGCTCGACTACCTGCATCGTCGCGGCAAATACAATGCTGAAAATGCACCGAAGCCGGGATTGCTCATCCTCGATTTAAACATGCCTCGCAAAGACGGTCGAGAAGCGCTCATGGAGATCAAGAAAGACCCGGCACTACGACGCATCCCGGTACTGGTATTAACCACCTCGTCCGCCGAGCAGGACATTGTCGCCACCTACGAACTGGGCGTTGCCGGATATGTGGTCAAGCCGGTCACCTTCGACGGTCTGGTAAAAGCCTTCGAATCGGTGGGCAATTACTGGCTCGAGGTCGTTCACCTGCCGGGGTTCGAGTAGAGCCTCATGGCCCGCATCATCCTGGTCGGTTTCGAAGCAGAGGACGTCGCCCTTCTGAACAGGCTTCTGGGTTCGAGCGGGAATCAGGTTACGAATGTCAAGGACGCCCCCAGAGCCAGTCAAAATATTCGCAGCGGCAATTTCGACGTGGGACTGGTCAATTTCCGTCTGTCCGGCCTGAGCGGATTCCAGTTCATCGACGGCCTGAGTCACCACCGAATCTCCGAGATTCCGCTTATCATCCTGCTCGACAAGCGGGATGAAACCGACGCTTTCGACGACTTGCATATCGGCGAGATCGAAAGCCTGTTCAAGCACGAACTGACACCGCACATCCTCGATTGCGCCATACGGCAGGCTTGCGCCACGCAGCAGATCAAATATCAGCTGCGCGAAGCGACCGAATTGCTGCGAACGATCATCGACCTGATCCCGATGATGATCTACGTCCGCGACGAGCAGGGCAAAATCCTGTTGGCGAACAGAGCCGCCGCGGACACTTTCGGCATCCCGCTGAGCAAACTGGTGGGCGCCGGCATGCACGACCTGCACGCCAACCGTGAGGAAGCCGAACATCTGCTGATGCAGGACCGGGCCCTCATGGATTCCGGGGAAACCGTGCACATCGACAGGAAAAGCTTCTTCATGCCGGGCGGCAGAAAGATCAGCCAGTCGGTCACCAAAATCCCTTTCGCTTTTCCCGGAAAGACACAAAAAGTCATCCTTATCCTCGGCCACGACCTGACCAGCGAAGTGGAAAAGCAAAACCTCGCCCTGCGCATGCAGGCCGCCATGGAGTCAATCGGCGAAGCCGTTCTGATCACCGATCCGAGCGGCAAGATCGAGTACATCAACCCGGCTTTCGAAGCGCTGACCGGCTACAGTGAGGAAGAAGCGATCGGCAACACCCCGTCCATTGTGAAAAGCGGCAAGCATGACGAGGCGTTTTACAAGGAAATGTGGGATATTCTGCTGCGTGGCGAAACCTTCCGCGGCTTGCTGTTCAATCGCCGAAAAGACGGCACCGTGTACGAAGCCGAAGAAACCATTTCCCCGGTCCGGGATCTCAACAACAATATCGTCGCCTACATCGCCGTGGAGCGGGATGTCACGGACAAGCGCATGGCAGCCGAGGCCCTGCGCCTGAGCGACGAGCGCTACCAGCTTGCCACGAAAGGCGCCAACGACGGCCTCTGGGACTGGGATATCACTCAGGATACGCTGCACGTGAGCCCACGCATGCTGAGCATGATCGGGCGGGACCCGGAGCAAACGGAGGTTCGCACGCCACAGGACTACTTCGCGTTCATTTACCCCGACGATCGGGAAGAGCTAAAGAGCCGGCTGATGCGCCACATCAAGGGGCTGACCGAGTATTTCCACCATGAATACCGAATCGTGGATGCAGCAGGCAATACACGCTGGATGCTTGCTCGGGGGCTCGCGCTGCGCGACCAGGACGGCAAAGCCTACCGCTTCGCCGGTTCGCAGACCGACATCACCGAACTCAAGGAAAATCAGCTGCGCCTGAAAGAACAGGCCCTGCGCGACGCGCTGACCGGTTTCCCCAACCGCGAAATGATGCTCCAGCATATCGCTGAAGCCATCGCCAAAGTCGGGGAACAGCCGGACAGGCAGGCTTACCTGTTTTACATGGATATCGACCGGTTCAAGAGCATCACCGATTCAGTCGGTCATGTCCTGGGCGATCGCATGCTGCTCAAGGTGGCACGGCGGATTAAGGAATGTCTGCATCCCGAGGATATCGTCTCCAGGCTGTCGGGCGACGAATTCGCCATTCTGGTGCAGCGACCGATGAGCATTGCTGAAAGCGAAGTCTTCGCGCTGAACATGACCGAAAAACTCTCCTCCCCTTTCAACCTGGAAGGACAACAGATCAGGGTCGTGGCCTCCTTCGGCATCGCAGTCATCGATAACACGTCGTCGCCCAGACCCGAACACATCCTGCGCGATGCCGATGTAGCATTGAGGGCCTCGAAAACCAGTGATTCCCGGGTGACTATCTTCAACAAGACGATGCATGAATCCGCAGCCTACCGTCTGAAGGTCGAGAACGACCTGGACAAGGCCATCGAACGCGATGAATTCCGTCTCTATTATCAACCCATCGTCAATTTGAAGACTGAGCGCCTCGCGGGCTTCGAGGCGCTGGTTCGCTGGCAGCGCGGAGACGAGGTCATTTCGCCGGACACCTTCATTCCGATTGCCGAGGCGACCGGGCAGATTATTCCTATCGGCAACTGGGTCATCGAAGAGGCAATCCGGCAACTTGGCATCTGGCAGCAAATGCCGGGAAGAAATGACATCTACGTCAGCCTTAACATATCGCCCTTGCAATTGAAGGATCCGAATACGATCGATGTGCTCACCAGGCACCTTGAGGAATCGGGCATCGACCCCTCAACCGTGCGCATCGAGATCACCGAGTCGGCCATTCTCGACAATGCGAAGCGCACCCTGCACCAGCTCAACAAATTCAAGACATTGGGTGTTTTGCTCTATCTCGACGACTTCGGCACCGGCTATTCCTCATTCAGCTACCTGCATTCGATGCCCTTCGACGTCATCAAAATCGATCGCTCCTTCATCACCGATCTCTGCGCCAACAAGCGCAAGTCGATGATCGTTCGCTCGATCATCCAGATGGCGCACAACCTCGACCTCCGGCTGGTTGCCGAAGGCATCGAGGAACGAGAACAGATGGCGATGCTGCAAGCCCTGGAATGCAACTTCGGGCAAGGGTATTTCTTCAATAAGCCGCTCCCCTCCGAAGATGCACTCTCCGCCTGGCAGCCGCACGAATAACCGCCCCAATACCCTGCCTTGACGCTCAGGTATTATCTGTTATTTTGAATAGCGTAACAGCAAGGAGGTACATGAGCATGAGCCCTCAGCCTGAATCCAATGTGCAGGAGGCCATCGACGACTACCTCGAAGCAATCGGCGATACCTTCGGCGAAGCCTATCGTGACGCAATGACCGTGGAAGCCAGGGGTCAACACATTATGATCAGGCATCCAAACGCCAGGGACGGCGAAATCGTCCCACTCTTCGACATGCCGACTCTCAGCCGTAACACGCGTGAGGGATGGCCTCACAAGCCTGCCGACTGATCGCCGTCTATCCGGACACCGGAAGCGCTGCTTCCGCAAGCAGCGGCATGAGCCAGACGGACCTAACCAGCGCCCCGGGAGCCTGCAGATGCAGACTCCTTGTTATTGCGCCCGGCTCTTCATAGTCCTGTTCATAATAGCCGACCTTGACACTCGGGTATTGTTTGCTAGAAAAACATGTATAAACACCACAAGGAGGTATAATCCATGATTGATCGCAAGACACGCATGCAGGAAGCCATTGATGAATACCTTGATGCAGTATCCGAATCCTTCGGCGAGGCCTACCGCGACGCCATGGTGGTCGAACCCAGGGGTGCGGACATCCTGATCAAGCACCCGGATGCCGCCGAGGGTGAGCTGCTGCCGCTCGGCTATATGCCCATCCTGACGCGCCACACGCGCGACGGCTGGTTCCGCAAGCACGCCGCCTGAGCCCTCAGGCGCCCCACAAGCCGAACCTGAAGTACCGGGAGCCTGCGCACGCAGGCTCCCGGTACTTCACCTCAGGCACGCCCGGCGCCGGTTCGTGAGTGTCGCCCACCCTGCTGCAAAGCCCGTGCTTCCCGTCTAAGCTAGCAAGCATGATACCGCGCACTGTCATACGCCCCGTGATCGGGCTGGTCCTGCTGCTAGCCGGCATGGGCGCGCAGGCCGCGCAGGCCAACCCGGTCGTGCAGCTGGACATCAACGGCCCCATCGGGCCGGGCGTAGCCGGCTACGTGGTGCACGGCATCGCGCAGGCCAACGAGACGGCCAGCCCGCTGATCGTGCTGCGCATGGATACGCCGGGCGGGCTGGACCCGTCGATGCGCGACATCATCCGCGCCATCCTCGCCTCGAAGGTTCCGGTCGCAGCCTTTGTCGCGCCGTCCGGCGCACGCGCGGCCAGCGCCGGCACCTATATTCTGTACGCCTCGCACATCGCTGCCATGGCCCCGGCCACCAACCTGGGCGCGGCCACGCCGGTGCAGATCGGCGGCCTTCCCGGCTCACCAGCCAAGCCGAACGCCCCCGGGCCTGCCAACCCGACCGGCAAACAGCCCCCGGACATGGGCCAAGCGTCGAAGGGCGCGCCGGCCGGAGGCGGCGATGCCATGCACCACAAGATGGTCAACGATGCCTCCGCCTACATCCGCTCCCTGGCCGAACTGCGGGGACGCAACGCCGAATGGGCCGAAAAGGCCGTGCGTGAGGCCGATTCGCTTTCCGCCAGCCAGGCGCTGAAGCTCAACGTCATCGACCTGATCGCCGCGGACACGAACGAACTGCTGCAGCGCATCGACGGCCGCGAGGTCAGCACCACGGCCGGGACCTTCACGCTGCACGTTGCCGGGACGAGCGTGAATACCCTCCAGCCGGACTGGCGCGACGAACTGCTGGCCATCATCACCGACCCGAACGTGGCCTATATCCTGATGCTGCTCGGCATCTACGGCCTGTTCTTCGAACTGGCCAACCCGGGCTTCGTACTGCCCGGCGTGATCGGCGGCATCTGCCTGCTGCTGGCCCTGTTCGCCTTCCAGGCCCTGCCGGTCAATATCGCCGGCCTTGCCCTGATGCTGCTCGGCATCGCCTTCATGATCGGCGAGGCCTTCGTGCCCAGCTTCGGCGCGCTCGGTCTGGGGGGTATCCTGGCCTTCGTGTTCGGCTCGCTGATGCTGATGGACAGCAGCGTGCCGGGCTTCGGTATTTCGCTACCCCTGATCCTCGGCGTGGCTGCCAGCTCTGCGGCCTTCTTTATATTCATCGTCGGCATGGCCCTGAAGGCGCGCCACCGGCCGGTGGTATCCGGCAGCGAGGAGATGATCGGCTTAACGGGCACGGCCAGCGAAGATTTTGAGGACAGTGGCAATGTGCTGGTACACGGCGAGGCATGGCATGCCACCAGCAACACGCCGCTGAAAAAGGGACAAGGCGTCCGGGTATTGGCACTCGACGGCCTGACACTTAGCGTGGAAAAAATCGAAACCGAAACCGGGGGAAACACACCATGGAAATCATCCTAGCACCCATCATTCTGATCGCCATCCTGCTGCTCAGCGCCTTCAAGGTGCTGCGCGAATACGAACGCGGCGTGGTCTTCATGCTCGGCAGATTCTGGAAAATCAAGGGACCCGGCCTGATCATCGTCATCCCGATCATTCAGCAGATGGTTCGCGTGGACCTGCGCACCATCGTATTCGATGTTCCCACCCAGGATGTCATCAGCCGCGACAATGTGTCGGTGAAGGTCAATGCGGTGATCTACTTCCGCGTGCTCGATTCGCAGAAGGCGATCATCAATGTCGAGGATTATTTCGGGGCCACCAGCCAGCTGGCGCAGACCACCTTGCGCTCGGTACTCGGCCAGCACGAACTCGACGAAATGCTCGCCGAGCGCGATAAACTCAACCGTGACATCCAGAGCATCCTCGATGCGCAGACCGATGCCTGGGGCATCAAGGTGGCCACCGTGGAGATCAAGCACATCGACCTGGACGAGAGCATGATCCGCGCCATCGCCCAGCAGGCCGAGGCCGAGCGCACCCGGCGCGCCAAGATCATCCATGCCGAGGGCGAGATGCAGGCCGCCGAAAAGCTGGTGGAGGCCGCCGCCATGCTTTCCAAGCAGCCGCAGGCGATTCAGCTAAGATACCTGCAAACCCTGAACAGCATTGCCGGCGACAAATCCTCGACCATCGTCTTCCCGCTGCCCATGGACCTGATCGAACCCCTGCTTGGACCGCGCGGAAAAACACCGCCGTCCTCCTCCTGAGTAAGGGGCCGGGCCATGATCGACACCAAGAATCGACTCAGCCTGCGCCGACTGGCCATCGACACCTACCGCGAGAATGTCGCCTATATGCACCGCGACTGCCCGCTCTACCGCACCGAGGGCTTTCAGGCGCTGACCAAGCTGGAGGTGCGCGACGGACACAAGGGGATTCTGGCCGTGCTCAACGTGGTGGACGACACCGACATCGTCGGCGTGGAGGAGATTGCCCTGTCCGAACAGGCCTTCGCCCAGATGAGCCTGCCCGAAGGGACGCGGGTATCCATCGGCCATGCCGAACCGCCGGCATCGATGGAGGCGGTTCTGCGCAAGCTGCGTGGCGAGCGCCTGGATGCCGATGACTATCAGGCCATCACCCGCGATATCGCCGACAATCGCTATTCCAAGATCGAGATGGCCGCCTTCGTCGTCACCTCCGGCCAGACAGGACTGGACCGCGATGAAATCCTCTACCTCACCCAGGCCATGGCCAATACCGGCAAGCGGGTTCGCTGGCAGGAGCCGCTGGTCACCGACAAGCATTGTATCGGCGGCATCCCCGGCAACCGCACCTCGATGATCGTCGTGCCCATCGTCGCCGCCCACGGCCTGCTGATTCCGAAAACCTCCAGCCGGGCCATCACCTCGCCGGCCGGCACTGCCGACACCATGGAGGTGCTGGCCAATGTCGAAATCGGCCCCAAGCCCATGCGCCGCATCGTCGAGGCCCGGCGCGGCTGCATGGTGTGGGGTGGCACGGCCAACCTGGCTCCGGTGGACGACATACTGATTGCCGTCGAGCGCCCGCTGGGCATGGACTCGCTCGGCCAGATGGTCGCCTCGATCCTGTCCAAAAAACTGGCTGCCGGCTCCACCCATCTGATCGTCGATATCCCGGTCGGCCCGTCCGCCAAGGTGCGTCACATGCGCGAGGCACTCAGGCTGCGCAAGCTGTTCGAGTATGTCGGCGACCGCATCGGCATTCATATCGAGGTGATTATCACCGATGGCCGGCAGCCGGTCGGTCGCGGTATCGGGCCTGTGCTGGAAGCGCGCGATGTCATGCAGGTGCTGGAGAATGCTCCCGAGGCACCGGTGGACCTGCGTGAAAAGGCCCTGCGTCTGGCCGGGCGCGTGATCGAATTCGACCCGGATGTGCGCGGCGGCAACGGTTATGCGCTGGCGCGCGATATCCTCGAATCCGGGCGTGCTGCCCGGCGCATGGGCGAGATCATCGACAGCCAGGGGCGGCGTGAGCCCGTTCCTGTGGGTAAGCTGAGCTTCGATGTAAAAAGCGATAGCGACGGCATGGTGACCGAAATCGACAATCTGCTGCTGGCGCGCCTCGCCCGTCTGGCCGGCGCGCCGATGGACAAGGGCGCCGGGGTGGACCTGTGCAAAAAACTCGGTGACGAGGTGACCCGAGGCGAGGTGCTGTATCGCGTGTATGCCGAGTTTCCTCCGGATCTGCACTTCGCCCGCGAGCTGGCCAGGCAAACCAGCGGCTACCGTATCGGCGAGGCGGTAGAACTTCCTGTGCACACCTTCGGCCTGTAATGCTGGTTCTGGGCTTCGAGGAATATCGCGAACCGGGCCGACGCCTGGCCGCGGCCCTCGGCGTGGATTACCGCGAGGCGGATGTGCACCGCTTTCCGGACGGTGAGCATCGCCTCACCCTGCCCCCTGCACTGCCCGCACGGGTTGTCGTCTGCCGCAGCCTGTTCGAGCCCAACGCCAAGCTCATCGACCTGTTCCTGCTGGCCGGCACGGCCCGCGAGCTCGGTGCCGCACAACTCATCCTGGTGGCGCCCTACCTGTGCTATATGCGCCAGGACAAGGCCTTCCATGCCGGCGAGGCGGTTAGCCAGCGCATCATCGGGCGTCTTCTGGCCGGGCATTTCGATGCCGTCATCACCGTCGATCCGCACATGCACCGCACCCCGAAGCTGGCCGATGCCGTTCCCGCGCGGCATGCCATCAGCCTGACGGCCGCCCGGCCCATTGCCGGGCACCTCCGGACATTCGGTGAACCACCACTGCTGGTCGGCCCGGATAAGGAATCGCGCCAGTGGGTACAGGAAATCGCGCAGCTTGCCGGGCTGGATTTTATCGTCGCCGAGAAGCAGCGCTCGGGCGACCGCAACATCGTCATCCGCCTGCCTGAGGCCGAAGTCGCCGGGCGCGATGCCGTACTGATCGACGACATTGTCAGCACCGGCTGCACGCTGGCCCGCGCTGCCGAAGGCCTTCGGGCGCTGGGCGCGCGCAGCGTGCGCTGCATCGCCACGCACCTGTTGCCCGGAGGGGGAGCCGACGACGAACTGAGCCTGGCAGGGGTGACCGAACTGCTGGGCAGCGATTCCATCCCGCATGACGGGGAAAGCATCGAACTGGCCGACCTGCTGGCCGAAGCCGTGCGCAGCCTTGAGTGATTATCATCCGGGTTGGGCACTGGCCTGACATGACAAAAAAAGCCCCGCCGATGGCGGGGCCTTGAGCTTGCGGGGGATGGAGCTCAGCGATCGTCTTCCATCCGTTCCTTCATCTTCCTGCGCTCGCGGGACTCATCCTCGGCCGAGTCCTCGCGCACCCTGTGCCTGCGCTCCATGTCCTTGCTGTCCTTTCTGTCCTTTTTCTTCATCTTGTCCTTGCGCTCTTTGCGCTCCTTGCGGTCTTCCTTCTCCATCTTGCCGTGGCCACGCCTGGCCTCCGACATTTCCTTGCCGTGCCGGCTCTTCTGCTCGCCCATGGACTTGCTTGCGCCATCGCGCATGCCGTGCTCCGAGGCCATCGCCGGGGCGGCTGCCAGGCCGAGTGCTGCCAGCGCAGCCAGACTCAACAATGTTTTACGCATAACCGGATCCTCCTGAATGTATCGGTCACATCTCCGATGCAGGGTAATATATCTTGCGCACCTGTTTGGCGACAGTGCGATAAATGCGCGCGCGACTTTATCAAATGCGCCGCCGGCGCTAGGCTCTGGCGCCGTTTCTTTTCGCAAGGAGTCCCCCGTGAGCAACAGTTTCGATGCCAAGAGCACACTGCAGGTCGGTGACAAGACCTACACCTATTACAGGCTGGAGGCCGCCGGCAATGCCGCCCGCCTGCCCTTCTCGATGAAAATCCTGCTGGAAAACCTGCTGCGCCGCGAAGACGGCGAGGTGGTCGGCCGCGAGGATGTGCTGTCCATCGTGGACTGGGATGCGAAGGCCGAGCCGTCGAAGGAAATCGCCTACATGCCGGCGCGCGTGCTGATGCAGGATTTCACCGGCGTGCCTGCCGTGGTGGATCTGGCCGCCATGCGCGATGCCGTGGTGGCGCTGGGCGGCGATGCCTCGCAGATCAACCCGCTGGCCCCGGCCGAGCTGGTGATCGATCACTCCGTGCAGGTCGATGCCTTCGGCTCGGATTCGGCTCTGGGCAAGAACGCCGAGATCGAGTTTTCCCGCAACCGCGAGCGCTACAACTTCCTGAAGTGGGGCCAGAAGGCCTTCGACAACTTCAAGGTCGTGCCGCCGGATACCGGCATCGTGCATCAGGTGAACCTGGAAAACCTGGCACGCACCGTGTTCGTTGACGGCGACGACGTGGCCTATCCGGATACGCTGGTCGGCACCGATTCGCACACCACGATGATCAACGGCCTGGGCGTGCTCGGCTGGGGCGTGGGCGGCATCGAGGCGGAGGCGGCCATGCTCGGCCAGCCGGTCTCCATGCTGATCCCCAAGGTTGTCGGCTTCGAGTTGACCGGGCAGCTGCCCGAGGGCGCCACGGCCACCGACCTGGTGCTGACGATCGTGGAAATGCTCCGCAGGCACGGCGTGGTCGGCAAGTTCGTCGAATTTTACGGCGCCGGCCTGGATCACCTGCCGCTGGCCGATCGCGCCACCATCGCCAATATGGCCCCGGAATACGGCGCCACCTGCGGCATCTTCCCGATTGATGATGAAACCCTGAACTACCTGCGCCTGTCCGGACGCTCCGAGGAGAACGTCGCGCTGGTCGAGGCCTATGCGAAGGCACAGGGCATGTTCCGCGAGGGCACCAACAGCGCCGAATACAGCGAAAGCCTGAGCCTCGACATGTCCAGCGTGGTTCCCTCGCTGGCCGGCCCCAAGCGACCGCAGGATCGCATCGCGCTGAGCCAGTCCAAGGGCGCCTTCGCCACCGCGCTCACCGCCGGCAAGAAAGAGGCCGGCCTCACCTCGAAGGCCGTCAGCACCACGATCAACGGCCGGGAGGTCACCATCGACGACGGCGCCGTGGTGATTGCCGCCATCACCTCCTGCACCAACACCTCCAACCCCTCGGTGATGCTGGGCGCGGGCCTGGTCGCCAAAAAGGCCGCCGCACTGGGCCTGAATGCCGCGCCGTGGGTGAAAACCTCGCTCGGCCCGGGCTCGCTGGTGGTCACCGAATACCTGAACGGCGCGGGCCTGATGCAGCCGCTGAAAGAGCTCGGCTTCCACGTGGTCGGCTACGGCTGCACCACCTGTATCGGCAACTCGGGGCCGCTGCCGGCCGAGGTGTCCAAGGCCATTGCCGACGGGCATCTGTCGGTCTGCTCGGTGCTCTCCGGCAACCGCAACTTCGAGGGCCGCGTGCATGCCGAGGTGCGCATGAACTACCTGGCCTCCCCGCCGCTGGTGGTGGCCTATGCCATTGCCGGCACCATGAACATCGATCTGTACAACGATCCGATCGGCAAGGGCCCCGATGGCCGGGATGTGTACCTGAAGGACATCTGGCCGACCCAGGCCGAGGTGGCCGAGGCCGTGGCCTCGGTGAATCGCGAACAGTTCACCAGGTCCTATGCCGATGTGTTCAAGGGCGACGCCAACTGGCAGGAACTGGCCGCCCCCGAGGGCGAGCGCTTTGCCTGGGAGAATGACTCCACCTATATCCAGAACCCGCCCTACTTCGAGGGCATGCAGCGTGAAGCCAGCCCCATCGGCGATATCAAGAGCGCGCGCATCCTGGCCATGCTCGGGGATTCTGTTACCACCGACCACATCTCCCCGGCCGGCGCCATCAAGGCCGATTCCCCGGCCGGCAAGTACCTGCGCGAGCAGGGCGTGGAGCAGAAGGATTTCAATTCCTACGGCTCGCGGCGCGGCAACCACGAGGTGATGATGCGCGGCACCTTCGCCAACATCAGACTGCGCAACAAGCTCGCCCCCGGCACCGAGGGCGGCGTGACCGTGCACCTGCCGAGTGAAGAGCCGATGAGCATCTACGATGCGGCCATGGAGTATCACTCGATGGGCGTTCCGGCCATCGTGATCGCCGGCAAGGAATACGGCTCGGGCTCCAGCCGCGACTGGGCCGCCAAGGGCCCGGCACTGCTCGGCGTGCGGGCAGTGATTGCCGAGTCCTACGAGCGCATCCACCGCTCCAACCTGGTCGGCATGGGCATCCTGCCGCTGCAGTTCAAGAGCGGGGACACGCCCAGGTCGCTGAACCTGAGCGGCCGCGAGGAGTTCAACATCTGCGGCGTGCATGCCGGCGCCAAAGAGGTGGCCGTCACCGCCGACGGCATGAGCTTCACCGCCATCGTGCGCATCGATACCCCGAAGGAATGGGACTACTACCGCCACGGCGGCATCCTGCACTACGTACTGCGCCAGCTGGCCGGTTGTTAATCACCGGAGTCCGGAAGCCGGATTAGCTTGCACCGCAAACCAAAGGGCCCCGATCGGGGCCCTTTTTTCATGCGCCTGCAACGATCTCCCGGTGAGCCCCCCGGAAAAAGATATAGATGATGGCGCTCAGGATGGCAGCGAAGAAGCACCACACCGAGAAGAAGGCGGCGGTGTAGAAGCCATAGGCGATGAAAAACAGCACCAGGGCTGCAGCGCCGAACAGGCGCACCAGCCGGTAGCTGGAAAACAGCGGCGCCAGGCAGGTCGCCGTGACATAGATTTGCATCATCGGCCATTCGTAGTGCGCTGCCGACACGTAGATGATGTGCTCGCCGGCCACGACCGTCAGCGACTGCGTGGCGATCAGCACCATCAGGTGAATGCCCGCCACCAGCCCGATCAGGGTGAAGGTCCACAGGGCCTTGCGGCGCCATGCATGATGCTCCATCAGGGTCACGGCCAGCGGCACATACACCGGCCACAGCACGTGCGAGAAGATCGAGAACATATAGGTGGTCACTGTCCTGACGGCGGCGGCATCGTATTGCAGGGACAGCCAGATCGCCCCCTCGATCAGTTGCTGCACGCCGAACAGCAGCGGTATGGCGGCAAAGGGAAGCTCCGAGCGAAGCCTTGCCCGGCGCAGGGTCAGCACGCCGAGCCCCGCCAGACTGCCGCCGACGATAAAGCTGGCTGTCGCTGAGAAGCACATGCGTCCTGCTACGCCTTCAGTAGCGTCGAAACAAGCAGTTCGCCTGTTCAGCTTCAGTTCAGCCGTCATATCCATACTTGCACTACACCTATTCACAGGAGGCAGTGCATGAACGACACAGCAAGCATCAAGGTCTGGGATATCGGCATCCGCATCTTCCACTGGGCGCTGGTGGGTTTCTTCGCCATCGCTTATGTCACCGGGGAGATCGAAACCGAGAGCCTGCATGCATACGCCGGCTACGTGATCATCGGCCTGCTGGCCTTCCGCATCGTGTGGGGCCTGATCGGCACCCGGCACGCCCGCTTTACCGATTTCATCTACAGCCCTGCCGAGATCATCGCCTACCTGAAGAGTCTGGTTTCAAAGCACCCGAAGCACTACCTCGGCCACAACCCGGCCGGCGGCGCGATGGTCATCCTGCTGCTGCTCGGCCTGATTGCGGTGAGCTGGACCGGGCTGAAGGCCTACGAGGCCGAGGGCAAGGGTCCGCTGGTCGCGGCTCCCTCCATCACGCTGGCCATCCCCGCGGCGCAGGCCGACGACGACTGGGATGATCACCACCGCTACGGACATGGTCACGATGAAGACGAATTCTGGGAAGAGGCACACGAGGCCGCGGTGAACGTCATGCTGCTGCTGATCTTCCTGCACCTGGCCGGCGTGTTCGCCTCCAGCATGCTGCACGATGAAAACCTGGTGCGCGCCATGATCACCGGCCGCAAGGATCGGCCCGGGGAATAAATAGGGATTGTCCCCGCAAGTCAAAGGGCCTCCAGAGGAGGCCCTTCTTATCTGGATTCGGGCGTGGATGTCGTTTGGGTGTAGGGGAACGGGGTGTCCTCGCCGGGATGTTTGGAGGAAAACTCGTTGGCAAAATACACGGAGATGCTCATCTCGATAAAGGCGATGATCGCAATAACGATCACGATACCGATAAACAACCTGGGCATATTCTTCATGCTGGCCTCCTCGCGCGTCCCTCACCCGCAAATCTGCCGCCTGCCTTAAATGTTGTCGAATATGCCTTCGCCCTGAACTGCCCCGATCAGCTCAGTCCGGCCGTGCTCCCTCTCTTATAACGACATGTGTGGCTCCGCAAACGGAGCAATGGAAGCGATGGGCTTGTTTCACCAGTTCATCAACAGATGTGAACGGGGTTCTCGGCAATATCTGCGCCACATCCTGCCGGAAGTCGCAGGCCTCACAGTAAAGAAATAATGTTGCTCTGCTTTCTGCCATCTTCAGTCCTCTGCCATTAGTCCTCTGACTTTCCCTTCGAGCCCTTTCCCTTTTGGGCCTTTTCCTTCTGGCTGCGGGTGCGGTTCTTCTCATCCGTGCTGAACACGAACCTTCCGGACAAGACGCAGCCCTTCATCCCCGGATCGCAGTCGCGGCCCAGCACCTTACCGCACTTGCCCTTCTCCTCATGCGGGCAACCCCAGCTTCCGCTCATGCCTTATGCTTCATCACGTTTATCACCCCAAAAGTCTACATCACCGCTGTCAGGTAATGCAGCACCTTCGATTTCCTGAACAGTAGGACCTTTCTTGATGCTAATAGTCCTTGCTTCAAAAAATGGCTGGCAGTAGCTTTGTCTCGTTCAACTTAAAGGTCCCACCCCGGTAACAAGAGCTCATGGAGCTCTTCCTCTTAGGAGGATAGCCGGGGTGGTCGCATTTCCGGCTAGTAATATTCAATCTCCCCATCCTTGAAAACATCCCATTCAGCCATTCTCCGCGAATAGACCCATCGTATTGACTATCCGCAATCATAGCGTAGTTTTCGCCTCAATACGGCTGGCGCGACACCTTGTGTGTTGGCGCCAGTTTTCATTTTAGCCCCCACAAATCCCAGGATTCCCAGTTTTCAATCAATCCCATGTCGTTCGTGCTTACTGCTTTACAATGCAATTCCGGGAATGCCGTAACAAGCCGAGAAAAACGATCTGCCCAGCTTGAGTTGGGACAAATGATCTTCATCAGCTTCTGCATAATACAGAAATAGAAAAACGACCTTTCCGGTTTTAGCTGATCCCAATACCGGCCTCGGATCGGGGTCACATATTCCAGCATATTGCCATTCCATAGTCGGCTATGGTGCGCAGACACATTGCGGACAAAGTTCAGTCCTCGCAGCCAGCCAGAAAATTCACGGCCATCTACCGCACCGTATTTTGCTGCAATGACCTTTTGGTCAGCTCGGCACATACCTGCAAAAATCTTGGAGAGCATGCCGAAATCCCAGATTTCGGTGGACACCCAGATCGGCAAGCTTCCGTACTTATCCAAATAATGTTTAACAAACTCAACCCTGCGGGATCGATCAAGGTTTTTCTGATAAGACTCCATCCATTCCTGATGCCCTGTTTTTCCACTTCTCGGAGAAGGCCTGCTGGTAAAGTCCGAATAAAACATGGCTGGATTCTCATGGGCATGAATATCTTTCTCTCCAAGCCGGTGCGCGACATCCACCCGCACTGACATCTCAATTCGCTCCAAAGCATCAAGTGCCAGCATCCGTAGTTTCTTGTCGAACACATAAAGCTTCACCGCATCTTCAAAGTGGCTGCCTTGCATGAAATCATCGACACGCCTTGTTCCGGTAAGTTTTCCCTGCGCATCTTTAGTGATCTCAAAATCCCGAAACGGGTACAAGTATCCGCTAAGCCGGTAGTAGCCGAGTCTCTCCATATAATTAAGGGCAGCCGCGTCATCATCAACCTGCAAGCCTCGCCCTTTAAGAATCGCCAGCTGCTCTTCAAAGGATTTCCACGGTTTTCCCTTACTCATTTTCCCCTTCCCCCAACTATCCTTTCAACTTTCAAGACCCCGCCCCTCGCACGCCGAAATCGAAGATGCCGATTGAGGGGGCTTTGATGTTAACGAAGTTTATTTCGTCGACATCCATCGCCTGTCCTAATGCCTTTGTTCCACTAGCTATGATCCCTGACCGTAACATTCAAAACCTGTCCATGACCACCTCAAGGCGCAGCTGAATCAATGCATGTGCAGGGTGGTTTCCTCACCGGGATGCTGCTCGGCGTACTTGTTGGCGAAAAAGACGGAGATGCTCATCTCGGCCAGCACGATAAGCACGACCACAATGGCGATCCCGATATATATCTTGGTTGTGATCTTCATGCCCTTTTTCTCGGAACCCGTCATTTCTTAACCGACATCATTTTTCGAGCATCTCATCTAAATGATCGCTATTTGTCTTCCGCGAAATAAACACGTCTAGCGTGATCAGTCCCTTCAGCAATTAAAAACAATCTGCTTTTGAAGTAGGTCATATCAATGATTCTTGAATCCACAAGCATGCCAAGTTTATTCACCACTCCATTCTCAATCTCGACAATCGTTGCCCATAAATTTTTCTGACTGGATTGAGCCCTTTCGTTTATCGCCATATAAATCCGCCCCCCTTCAACCACGACCACAGGATCAACCCAGTTTGCCTTCCCCAGGTCACCCAAATCACCAATTTTCGCAATCGGCGTAATTGCCGAATCGGACACTGAAACGCCAACCACTTGGTTTTGCGAATCAACAAAAGAAAGGGAGCCTGTTGAAGTTTCCCATA
>Ga0209919_1000430_pt1 | contig 21569 bp, 24 predicted proteins | sample SalPon2A_C_D2_MG_FD_185721 | JGI IMG/M metagenome (GOLD analysis project Ga0209919, IMG submission 185721) | Soil microbial communities from South San Francisco under conditions of wetland restoration - Salt Pond MetaG R2A_C_D2_MG (SPAdes)... | ecosystem: Environmental > Terrestrial > Soil >... | reverse complement strand
AACATTGTAGCGAGAGGCTCTCTATAAAAGGTAAGGAGAGAGACATGGCTGACCCCAAAAACATAACCGAGCTAAGACAACTTAAACGAAGACATCTTATTTATTATCTTGAGGTTTTTGACAACCACTCAAATAAGCTTCTGGGCCATTTAGTCGACTTGAACGTCAAAGGAATGAAGCTGGTCAGTAAAGATTATATAGAGCCTCAAAAAGACTATTCATTAAAAATGATTCTCCCGGAAGGCTGCAGCCACGAAAGAGAGGTCCATTTCAAGGCCACCAGCATGTGGTGCCGTGAAGATGTCAACCCGGATTTTTATGCTGTTGGCTTCAGCGCCCCCAACCTGGACACCGCTACACGAAATATTTTTATGATTCTCATTAAACAAATCGGCTTTAATGATTAAATACTAATAATAACAAATGGTAGCAGAGGAGACGTAAGCTAAAAACGGGCGATCTTTACACCATTTTCTCTTCCGACCAGTCATTATGCTCATATTGGCTGTGGTCCGGTTTTGCCGGTTTTTCTTCTAACGTTCGCTGTCGTAACCATACCAAAATTTGATTGAGCTCATCGGTAACTTCTTTAAGAGCCCTGCCACGGTGGCTCACCAGTCTTTTTTCCTCCAGACTGCTTTCGGCAAAGGTTTTACCCAACTCAGGAGAAAAGAACACGGGGTCATAACCAAAGCCGCCATCGCCTTTTGCTTCTTCGGTAATTTCACCCTCACAGCGCCCTTCATAGGTTAACGCCGGTCCACTCGGCACAGCAATGGAAATGACACATTGAAAGGCAGCATTCCGGTTCCGCTCTCCTTCCATTTCCAAAAGCAGCTTATCAATATTGTCCTTGTCGTTGGCATTTTCACCGGCATACCGTGCAGAATGTACACCAGGAGCACCATTTAAGGCCTCGACTACCAAGCCGGAATCATCCGAAATTGCCGGCAGACCTAAAACTTTTGCAGTAAAATGCGCTTTCTTATACGCATTATCATCAAAGGTTTCACCGTCTTCTTCGACTTCAGGAATTGGGCCGAAATCGTTTAAGGAACGCAGCTCCACCGGTTGACCCTCCAATATATTTTTAAACTCCTTAATCTTGCCTTGGTTTCTTGTTGCTAACACGAGTATCATTGGACTCTCTCCTGACCATTATTTACGTTTCGATTTACACCTTCGGCAAACATTGTAATGTGACGAATATTACACCGAAAAGGTTAACAAACTTTTTTCAACGCAGCGGACCAGGGAACAGTGATCACACCCGGTCTGCCGATGCCATACATCATAGCCGACTCTAAGTCAACCCTCGCGGGGAAAAGGGGATTTAATTCTTCAAGCTCAGCATTAATGTCATTGGATCAATAGGTGACTCAACAAACCCATGGTGGGCGTAAAACCCCTTAGCCTTTTCGTCAAGAGCATGTACTAATAAAGCTCGGACGCCAACTTGCTGAGATACCGACAATGAACGTGCAACAGCATCTCTTAATAATCCAGCCCCAATCCCAGCCTCTTGCCAACGAATGTCTACAGCGAGACGTCCCAAAACAACAACCGGAATAGATTCCGGCATTTGGCGACGGATGTTCCCTGTTGCCTTCTGACGCGATACACTGCCGGTTGCTATAGCATAATAACCAACAACTTCCTGGTTATCACACACCACATATGTTCTGGAAGCACCAGACACATTGTTCTTCAGAGCCTGTTTTTGCAACCAATCGTTAAGAGCAGGAATCTCACAATCAAAATTGCAGATTTCATGCTGGGAGGCCAGAAGCTCAGGCGCAGTTACTTTTCCCATGGGGTTTTTCGAGCTAGAAGTTTTTCAATAGCAGTGTTTTCTGAGACAGGATTTTGTAAGGCTGCTTCAAAAGCAGCAAACTGCTCGTCATTTACAAGAAACAGCCTTTTATCCAACAAAACATTTTCAGCTTCCCGACAGGCAGCTTCCAGCATAAAATCTGATCTGTTTTTATTCACCGCAGCGGCGGCCTTGTCTATTAAGTCACGCTGTGGACGGCGAGCACGTATATTGATTGGTGCGTTTCGTGGTTCAATATGTGGCATAGAACACCTCCTTGGTTGTGTATGTAATTAATATACGCCGGCGTGTATCTATTGTCAACACGCCAGGCGCAATTAGCTATAATCTGGAGTTATGCGACCACAGGGTTTTGGAGAGCAAAAACGGCTGGATTGCCTATGAATAGAGGCGAATAATAGTGGTCCGTCCCGAATGGCGCTAGTTTACTCGGTGAATTCAGTTTCCAAGTGCACCACCAGACCCACACACATCATAGCAGACCCTAAGTCAATCCTCGTCAATCAAACAAAAACCTAACCATTACAATGGCTTACCACATAGTGTAGTCGCAACTTGTTGATAACACTATATATTGTATATTTTACAAAATTTTCTTTGCTTTTCTGGCAAAGCAGGTCTATTGTGTGTGAAAAGGCGATATTTTTTTCTGCTTTTTTTATACTGTCAGTTGCTGAGAGTGACTGCAAAGTGGGGAGGAACCAAAATGTTCTGGGATTTTCTACTCTTTGTTATTATCGGCCCGCTCGTAGGTTTTTTTGTCTACTATCTCTCTGAAGACAAAAAAAGAACGGAAAAATTTACTGACCAACTAAGAAGTGAAAGCAGACTGGTATATTAATTAAAAGCTAGGCGAACCAAGAAGATTAATATCGCCAGACACCACTTCATGCAGTGTTCCTGAATGGTCTTTGATGTGCAAATGGCCTTCCTCGTCCGGCCCCATTGCTACACCATAAACCACCTCCTGGGCCGTAGTAATCCACTTAAGACGCTTGCCTAAAGTTGCGTCCCGCCCTTTCCACTCTGTTAAAATTTTTGAAAATTCTCCCTGTTCAAGCAACTCAGTTAATTGGCCAATTTCTACCAGTAGCCTTTGAAGCAAGGTCCCTTTTTGTACAATCCTGCCAGTAACAGCAAAAATTGATGTGGCTGACACCAACTCCTGGGAGAACGCCTCCGGAGGGCTTTCGACGTTTATTCCTATACCCAGCACTACCACCGGTTTCTCCTGCAAACTTATCCCGGTGCTTTCCGACAGGATTCCAGCAATTTTCTTGCCCTCTGCCAACACATCATTAGGCCATTTAATCCTCGTAAAAATTCCAGCCACACCATCGATTGCCCGGCACACGGCAACTCCTGCCATCAGTGTCAATTGAGCAAGGTGCTCTGGCTCGAGTTTTGGTTGAAGAATTATTGAGACATAAAGCCCTGTTCCGGGCGGAGAGACCCAGGTTCTGCCAAGACGACCGCGTCCGCGATTTTGCGACTCCGCCACAATCAGTGTCTGGTCCTCGGCACCATTACGTGCCATTTCCATGGCGCAGGTATTGGTGGAATCGAGTGTCTCATACCAGTAAAAAGGATGCCTTCCCAAACGTCCGGTTTTAATGGCTTGCTGCAAAATCTTGTCGTTCATTTACAGGTTTTTTTCCCTTGAGGTTATGACAACCCGAATATTTCAGGCTAACCACTTACATCCCAGTTGTGGCGTAAAAACTCCAGGGCCTCGTAATTTGTCAGATCCAGATGAATTGGTGTAATGGAAATATTGTTGGCAAGGACCTCTTTGGCGTCAGTGCCGTCATTGATGTCCCAGGATGGAATACCCCCTCCTATCCAGAAATGCACTCGCCCCCATGGATCAGATGTTTCTTTAACAACATCGGCGTACACACGTTTTCCCTGGCGGGTAAATACAACACGCAGACCATGTGCAGACGAAACGTTTGGAACATTAATGTTGAGCAAGGTGTCCTTAGGCAGACCATTGCTCAGGATTTTTCGAGCAATTTTGGTTGCAACAACGGCTGCCGTCTCGAAATGAAAAGGGGCTTCTCCAGTCATAGACACCGCAAGAGAAGGTATCCCCAACATGGTCCCTTCTATCGCCGCCGAAACTGTGCCTGAGTAGCTGATATCTTCACAAAGATTCCCACCATGATTGATTCCTGAAATCACCAGATCCGGTTTTCGATCAAGGATTTTCTCCAGGCCCAGAATCACACAGTCCGCAGGCGTTCCATCCAGAGTGTACACGTCCTCGTCCAGCTGCTTCACCTTAAGGGGCCTAGTCATTGTCAAAGAGTGACTTACAGCGCTGTTATCTCTCTGCGGCGCGACCATAACGGGGCGGCCAACTTCTTTCATCGCCTCAAAAACACTCTGTATCCCAGGTGCATATACACCATCGTCGTTAGTAACCAGTATGAGAGGATGATTGTTTTTCATACAGTTGATTCAGACAGATCAATAAAACAAATGGCGTGAAAAAGTCTCAATACACCCAACGCCACCAAGTGGCGTTAACTGCTTTCAGGGTTCTACGGGGATGTCGAACATTTTTGGGTGAGATCATCAATAAACTGCGTAGCCCAATAGACCATAAGTTACAATACCGGAAAGCTCATGAACCAGGAGGCCAAAAAGCCCCAACCCCTCAACAGATGGCAGATACTCCCTGAAATCGGTTCCCTCCGGCGGAGCAACCTGATAATCAACCGGAATTGGTTCAGGAAACAAGCCGACAGCCCGGAAACAGCCCATTGCCCGTGGCATGTGAAAGGCTGAGGTAATCAAGGCTATCTTTTTCAGGTTATACCTCTCCAAAAGCGATTTGGTCATCAGGGCATTCTCTCTGGTATTCCGGGAATTTGGCTCAATAAGAATTCTATTGCCCGGTATGCCAAAACGAATTGCAAAGGCTTTAAGCACCCTGGCCTCGGAACGGCCTGATCTAATCAGCTCACCACTGCCACCTGAGATAACGAGGTAATCCGTCTGGTTTTGCCGAACCATATCCATACCTTTGAGAATACGATCAACCCCACACTCAAATTCTACAGAATTTTCCTGACTCAACTTAAGCTCAACCATCCCGGTAAGAACAACTGCAGCGTCAAAATGTCTCTGCTGCTGATTTACGGTTCGGTTCCCCTCAAGTCTTGCAAACAGCGAGTCACTAACTGCCGCGGCTGAAGCGCAGTAAAAAAATATGATGCTCAGAAAAAAGAAGAACCTGTCCCTGCCTGACAGCGAGCAACGCAACCCCATCCAGATAAAAATACAGAAAAGAACAAACACTGGATCAATAACCACTGGGACTATTTTAGAGACGATAAAAAACATACTCAGCATTTGAGCCTATTTTTGTGATTGTGTCAAATATAAGCCTTAAGAGCCTCTTGCAAAATGCCCCATTGACTACGATAGGCCCTTACGTTCCTTGACTTTTCAGCCTTATTGCGATAGATTCTTTTGTTTTTCTTAACTTTGTAAATTTGATGGCATCGCAAAAAGTATTGGATGGCTAAGCACAAAAGTTTGATCTACAGGTAAGCGTAGACTCCGAGGAGTAGTGTTTTTTTGTGAGTGAGACCATACATGTGGTATGTCGAACGAACAAAAAAGTAGACACCGCTTCGCTGTTACGACGCAGTAGATCGGACTTTTTGCGACGCCATCATAATTAGAAAAAGAGGCATATCTGTGGCACTTAAGGCATTAAAAGGCTTTAAAGACATTCTCCCTGGTGAAGTTGAAATCTGGCAGGTGATTGAGAGCACTGCCCGGTCAGTTTTCCAGCGTTTTGGCTTTTCTGAGATAAAAGTACCGATCATCGAAAAAACCAGCCTTTTCGCTCGTTCTATTGGTGAAACTACCGATATTGTCGAAAAAGAAATGTACACCTTTGAAGACCGTAACGGTGCAATGATTACTCTACGGCCGGAAGGAACCGCATCGGTCTTGCGGGCTTTTATTGAACACTCGCTCCACACGCTGCAACCTATTCAGAAACTCTATACAATCGGCCCGATGTTCAGGCATGAACGCCCACAAAAAGGCCGCCTGCGCCAATTTCACCAAATAAGCGCCGAAGTCCTGGGCACCGACCAGCCAGCCCTGGATGCAGAAGTTATGGCCATGGCCTGGATGATACTTTCCGAACTGGGCCTTTCTGCAAGCCTTGAAATAAATTCCCTTGCCTGCCCGGCCTGCAGGCCCAATTTCAATAAAGCACTTTTAAGTTTTCTCGAAAACTGCCAGGGCAGCCTGTGTGAGGACTGTGAACGCCGCAGACAAAAAAATCCCTTACGGGTACTGGATTGCAAAAATCAGAAATGCCAGGAGCAGTACGTTAACGCCCCTTCGATCCTTGACCACCTGTGCCAGGAATGTGATGATCATTTCAAAGCCACGGAGTCGTTCCTTAAGGCCCTGAATGTTCCTTTCAAGATTAACTCATTCATGGTTCGCGGGCTGGATTATTACACCAGGACCACCTTTGAACTGCTGACCGACGATTTAGGCGCACAAAGTGCCATCGGAGCCGGCGGCCGCTATGACGGTCTTATCAAACAACTGGGTGGGCCAAACCTGCCAGGCATTGGTTTTGCCATGGGTATGGAACGTTTAGTATTACTGTTGCAGCAACAAGAAGGACTGCTGGCAGCAACATCGCCCGACCTGTTCATTGCCACTCTCGGAGACAAAGCATTAAAAGTCGCTTTTTCGATGTGTCATGCCTTGCGCAGCTGCGGCAAAACGGTGCTTATGGATTACGGCGGACGCAGCCTGAAAAACCAGATGAAACAGTCCGGCAAAAACAACTGCCGCTTCACCTTGATACTTGGCGAGGATGAGCTTGCTCAAGAGAAAGCCGTCCTGCGCGACATGCAAACCGGCACCCAGGAGGATATTGCCCTGTCAGAAGATTTGTCTGTGTGGGCAGAAGAACTGTGTTCCAGATTTTAATCAGACAACTATTACAGCCGGCAGCAGCCGGCATAAAGGAGCAGCCCTATGGAATCCATGGGTGGACTAAAAAGAAGTCACTATTGTAATGACTTGGACGCAAGCCATGTTGGCCAGCAAGTGACCTTAATGGGTTGGGTCCTCAGACGCCGCGACCATGGCGGCGTCATTTTTATTGATCTGCGTGATCGCTTTGGCCTTACCCAGGTGGTTTTTAATCCTGAGAACAATGTCCAGGTACACACCAAGGCCCATGATTTGCGCAACGAATGGGTCTTGGCTGTCGAAGGCACCGTCATGCTGCGGCCAGAGGGAATGACAAATACAAACCTCAAAACCGGTCAGATAGAGGTCATGGTCGATAATTTACGTATTCTCAATACCTCGCCCACTCCGCCTTTTCCTCTTGACGAACAGATAGAGGTTTCTGAAAATTTACGCCTGAAATACCGGTACATGGATTTACGCCGTCCTGAAATGGCCAACAATCTGGTCATGCGTCATAAAGCCTGCCAGGCAACACGCAATTTTTTGAGTGCTAATAACTTTCTGGAAGTTGAAACCCCTGTTCTCACACGATCAACCCCGGAAGGGGCCCGAGACTATCTGGTCTCAAGCCGGGTAAATCCGGGGAAATTCTACGCTTTGCCCCAGTCTCCGCAGCTCTTTAAGCAATTACTTATGGTCGCCGGTGTGGACCGCTATTATCAGATTGTCAAATGCTTCAGGGATGAAGACCTGCGGGCCGACCGGCAGCCTGAATTTACCCAGATTGATATGGAGTTGTCCTTTGTTGAAGAGGAAGATATTTATACAATTGCCGAAGGCCTGATCCAGGCACTTTTTAAAGAAACAATCAACGTCGATCTCTCTCTGCCTTTTAAACGCCTGACTTACGGCGAAGCCATGGAGCGCTTTGGCTCCGACAAGCCCGATACCCGCTTTGGCCTGGAGTTGGTCAATCTGACGGAGGTGGTCAGGGAGTGTGGCTTTAAGGTGTTTGCTTCCGTGGTCAAAAAAGGGGGCCTTGTCAAAAGCATTAACGCCAAGGGCTGTGCGGATCTTTCCCGGAAAAATATCGATGATTTAACCGAGTATGTCGCACAGTTTGGAGCAAAAGGCCTGGCCTGGGTAAAAATGAAAGAGGATGGTGAATGGCAGTCGCCCATCGCTAAATTTTTTACTGATGAGGAGCGTCATACCATGGCCTCCACTCTGGACGCCAAGCCCGGTGATCTGCTCTTTTTTGTGGCAGACAGCCCTAAAGTAGTTCATCACGCCCTGTCAGAACTTCGTCTGGAGCTCGGCAGAATGCTCAAGCTGATCGACACGAAAACCTATGACCTGTTATGGGTTACCGACTTCCCCCTGCTTGAATACGATGAGGACGAAAAACGCTATACTGCGGTCCACCACCCTTTTACCATGCCCAACGAAGAAGACCTTGACCTTCTGGACTCAGACCCGGGAAAGGTCCGCAGCCGGGCCTACGACCTTGTTTTAAATGGTACTGAAATCGGCGGCGGCAGCCTGCGTATTTATCAGAAAGAGATGCAGGACAAAGCTTTTGCTGCGCTCGGCATATCGGCTGAGGAGGCCAATGACAAATTTAATTTCCTGCTTACAGCCCTGGAAATGGGGGCCCCGCCCCATGCCGGCATCGCTTTTGGCCTGGACCGCCTGATGATGATTCTGGCGGGCTGTGACTCTATTCGTGACGTCATCGCCTTTCCAAAGACCCAGAAAGCCACCTGCCCACTCACGGACGCGCCTTCTACCGTTGCCCGCAAGCAATTGACTGAACTTCACCTGCGCCCGGACTGGAAAGAAAACTCATAAAATTCAATCAACGAATGGGTAAAACATTTTCAATTCACCCATTCGTCTTTTCTTCAGTTTTGCAGACAAAGGTCCTGTGATTGAAAATTTAATCCATATAGCCAGTCAGTTTGCCCCCCAAGGCTCAGTTAACTCCGTCCAACCCTATGGCGGAGGCAATATCAATAGAACCTTCCTGGTCAGCTGCTCAAATCCCGCCACTCCCCAGTTTATTCTGCAATGCATCAACACCCGCGTTTTCCCGGCACCAGAACTGATTATGAAAAACATCCACAGGGTCTGTCGCCACGTTAACGAGAAGGTGGGACTGTCAACCCTGAACTCGGGGAGAAAATGGCTGATGCCGGAGATCATTTTCAGCCGCGAAGGAGCAGATCACACTATTGACTCCCTGGGTAATTTCTGGCGGGCCATGAGTTTTATTGATTCTGCCGAAACCTACGAGTCCATCACTGGTCCTGGCCACGCCAGAGAAGTTGGCCGGGCTCTCGGCATATTCCACCTGCTGGTAAGCGACCTCCCGGCAGAAACCCTGGCAGATACCCTGCCAGGGTTTCACAACACACCGATGTACCTTAATTACTTCAAAGAGGCGTTAGAAAAATTTAACCAACCGATCTCTCAAGAGATAAACTTCTGTCTCCAATTCATCGATCACCGTCAAGAAACCATGGCCACTCTGGAAGAGGCCAAAAGTGCCGGAAAACTTTTCGACCGCCCGATTCATGGAGACCCTAAAGTCAGCAATATCATGATTAATAAATCAGCAGGTCAGGCAGTCAGCCTCATCGATCTCGATACCGTAAAACCGGGACTGGTCCATTATGACATTGGTGACTGCCTGCGGTCCGGCTGCAACATCTGCGGAGAAGAGTTTACGCCTGCAGCGCGCATCAATTTCGATCTTGTTCTGTGCCGTGAAATTCTAAAAGGTTATCTGGAACATGCCAGACATTTTTTAACATCATATGATTATGACTGTCTTTATGACGCCGTACGAATTATTGCCTTTGAGCTTGGCCTTCGTTACTTTACTGACTTTTTAAACGGTAATATCTATTTTAAAACCAGCTCCCCGGAACAAAATCTCAACCGGGCCATAGTTCAGTTTCATTTGACCAAAAGCATTGAGGCCCAAGAACAAAAGATCAAGTCGCTCATTAGATCGCTCAAATCGTCTTGAATTATAACGGAACAGGTCAGATTTTTCGCGCAACTTTGTTCTCTTTTTTCATCAGTATGGTACTTTTGCGTTGACATGAGAAGAGATGAGAACTAATCTAGTTAGTAATTATTATCAAATAAGGAGATCTTTATGAAAATTACACTTGATAAAAATATTGTCGAGTTTACCCCTGAAAATCAACAGGAAACTGCTTCCATGGAAAGCCTCTGGAGAGTCATTATCGATTGTGTCGGTGAGAGCAAAAAACTGACCCCGATTGGTGAGTATATCCCTTCAAAACAGAATTTGGTTCGTTTTACTCTTGAAGGTATTCCGGGCGGCAAAACTGTCCTGTCTGAGCAAGTATCTACAGACGCCTGCACCTATCTCTGTGACGTCTGCAATAAATATATGAATGTTAAATCCGGTGACGCAATTCCATACTGTTGCGGCGCCGTTATGGAAGCCATCGACTAAACTATCCCCACCAACCAACAGTTTATAAAGGAGAGACGATCATGCAAAAATGGGAATGCCCCTGCGGCTACGTTTATGACCCGGCAGAAGGTGATTACGAGCACGGTATTGAACCAGGAACCGCCTGGGAGGATTTGCCAGCTGATTGGGTTTGTCCAAAATGCGGCGCTGAAAAAGATGCTTTTTGGGAAGCTTAGAGGCAGTTATCCTTAAAAATTTTGATTACTACAGCCAGGGCGCCGTACCTTTTTTTGAGGTTCGGCGCCTGTTCACTCTATAATGTCGGCCCAAGATCTTTCCTTCCAGCAAATCCAAACCCAACTCCTCGCCTGGTTTTCTAATAATGCTCGGCCACTGCCCTGGAGAAAATCGTATATCCCTTACCATGTCTGGTTGTCAGAGATCATGCTGCAACAGACCCAGATGGACAGAGTTGTCCACTATTTCAATACCTGGATCAGCAGCCTTCCCACAATCGAAAGTGTTGCCGCAGCCCCTGAAGATGACCTGCTGAAACTCTGGGAAGGCCTGGGCTACTATGCCCGGGTTCGAAATCTCCACAAAGCCGCCCAAAGTATCTGCCGAAAATACAACGGAAGACTTCCCGACTCGTTTGCAGAATTGATAAAACTACCAGGAATCGGCAAATACACAGCCGGAGCCATCCTGAGCATTGCCTTTCAACAAAACTACCCTGTTGTTGACGGTAATGTGGAACGGGTTTTCGCCCGCCTTTTTTGCCTTGAGCCTCCGGTTAAAAGCACTGAGGGCCAAAAGATTCTCTGGAGCCTCGCCCATACCCTGATGGCCAAAGGAGAATCCCGGCAATGGAACCAGGCTCTCATGGAACTAGGCGCCCTTGTCTGTAAAAAAAGCTCCCCAGACTGCCACCTCTGCCCCCTGAAAAACCACTGTCAGGCCCAGCAGACCGGGACAACGTCCTTGCATCCAGTTGCCGGCAAGCGGATCAAAAGCGTGCCCGTTTCATTTGTGGCAGCGGTAATCATGGATACGGGGAAGATATATACCCAAAAACGCCTGCCTAACTCCATCTGGGGGAATCTCTGGGAGTTTCCAGGCGGCCACCTTGAAAAAGGTGAAACCCCGGAGCTGGGAGCCGTTAGGGAGGTCAAGGAAGAAACCGGATTCACGGTTGTTATTGATGCTCCGCTGCCAGTGGTAAAACACAGCTATACCCGCTACAAGGCAACAGTGTATGCCTTTCGCTGTTCACTTAAAAGCAGACCCGAGCCAGAACTGAATGCCGCCCAGGAGTACCAATGGCTAAGCCTGGCGGATTTGGACAAACTCACCTTTTCGTCAGGACACCGGAAACTGATTGATCTCCTCAAAAATGACCTGGATTTTCTCGAACTCCTTGAGGAAAGATCAGGGAGCAACAGTTGAAGGTCAGTGCCTGTCTATTTCTGCCATTGAAGCCAAAGCATCGCTGACGATTTCCTGCACCTGTGGATCCGGGTCGTTTTTAAACTTCCCCAAAGCCGCAAAAGCAGCCGGGGTATTGAGTATGGCCAGCAAATTAGCGCCTTCACCCCGCACATATGACGTCTCATGATCATGGAGCCCCTCAAGTCCGGGGATGGCCAAATCCAGTACTTCCGCTGACTCTGAACAAACAAGCTCTTCAAAAAGGACCGCCATGCCCATCCGGACCATAAAACGCTCATCCTTAATCACATCGGCTGACAAGGGATACACAGATTGGTCCTGCTTGAACATGGCAATTATATTGTCCACATGACCCATTTCTAAAAAATCCGCAATCACGCCAATCAACTCTTCCCGGCTGACCTCTTTTTTTCGTGCGCCTCCCTCTTTCATCAAATACCATCCTTTTTAATCCCGGCCCCGATAGAACCCGTGCATAAAAGCCGGTTATTTCTGAGCATCAATATTCCTCCCTGTTCTATAGGCATCAACAACTCCAAAAATCCAGCAGAGTCCTAGAAAAATTAAACCGGTATTAAGAACAAAATTCCCCGAATTAGTCGTTGCCTCATTGGCCACTGCAATGATAGAATCCATGTTGATAGGGACGCCTTCTGCCCCAATTTCATCAAGAATTGCCAGCGCTGTCCGAACTGCCCCGGCAACAATCACAACGACAGCGACAGTGGAAGTGATAATCAGAACAATCCCGATCTTATATTGCTTCAAAGCAAGATGCCCAAGCCCAGGAAAAATAAAACCCGATAGCAGGGCTGCTTTCAGTGAATTTTTCATTTTGCTTTCCCTATATTTGATACTATGTATAGAAAATGTAATTATCCAGCATAATGTCCCTTAAGAGACACAAACCACAGGACAGGTACTAAAAAACACCATTTTATGTGTTTAGCGCAATAATAAAAATATTGATGGAGAAAACCCATGAGTGCAACAGAATGGACGGTTGGGGACCTACTGAACACCTCCACAGCCTATTGGCGAGGCTGTACTTTACAGGCAGGCGTCAGGCTCGATCTTTTTACCGCCCTTGACGGTCGGCGGCTGAAGCTCACAGATCTTGCCGCAAAATTGAAATCCGATGAACGGGGAACCGAGCTGTTGAGTAATGCCCTTGCCGCCATGGGACTTTTAGTCAAAGATGAGGAATGCTATTCCAACTCCCCTGCTGCCGGAGAGTTCCTTTCGCAGAAATCTTCCCGTTACCTGGGCCATATTATCCTTCACCATCATCATATTCTGGACGGTTGGGCTCAGCTTGACACGGCGGTTAAAACCGGACACCCAGTCGAAACCCGATCCTACGGCGAAGAAAACGAACGGCAAAGTTTCCTGCTGGGAATGTTTAATCTTGCCATGGGTATTGCCCCCAAACTTGCGCCGCAAATTGATTTAACCGGCCGAAAGCTGCTCCTTGATCTGGGAGGAGGTCCCGGCACTTATGCTATCCATTTTTGCCTGGCTAATCCGGAACTTAAAGCCGTGATTTACGACCGACAAACCACAGAGCCCTTTGCCCGCCAAACAGTAGAGAAATTCAAGCTCTCGGAGCGAATTGATTTTACTGCAGGAGATTTTACAATGGATCCTGTTGCAGGAGGCCCCTACGATGCTGCCTGGCTCTCTCACATTTTGCACAGCCATGGCCCCGAAGAGTGTCAGATCTTAATTGAAAAAGCTGCAGCCGCCTTGAAACCGGGGGGATTAATTATGGTGCATGAATTTATCTTGGACAACAACAAAGATGCCCCGGAGTTTCCGGCTCTGTTCTCACTAAACATGCTGATTCACAACAACGGCCGTTCCTACTCAGAAGAAGAGCTGGTCACCATGTTTGAGAAGGCTGGAATCTCGGAGATTCACCGACACCCATTCCGAGGCCCAAATGATTCCTCTGTTTTATGCGGAATTGTCCGGTCTTGAACAATGGCCAGCCATACTGTAGTAAAAAAAATTGACATTCTGCCCTGGAATTTCGATAATAATTTTTGATACCCTCATAAACTGACGTTTTTTTATAATAACCCCTATTCAGGAGAGTGCGTTATGAAAAAAATTGTTCATGTCATCATGCTGGCCCTCACCATTCTTGCTATTTCCACTGTCTATGCCTTCGCCGAAACAGCACCTCAGAAAGTTGTTGATCTGGCGAATTCAACACTTGCAGACATCGGCACGGATTCAATAATTGTTGCAGCCGTTAAAAACCAAAACAGCAAAAGCATGTCTTTAGAGCAAATAAAGGCCAAAGATGCAGAGTGGAAAGACACCCCTGGCCTGGCTGATTATATGGAAGCCCTCATGAAATCAGATTGTGCTAAGAGAATCAAAACCATCCAGGCAAGCGCCCCATACTACGCTGAGATTTTCGTCATGGACAATCAAGGCGCTAATGTAGCTATGACGGACAAAACTTCAGATTACTGGCAGGGCGATGAAGCCAAATTCCAGAAATCTTTTGCTGGTGGCAGCGGGGCCGTTTTTGTGGACGATGTTGAGTTTGATGACAGCTCCCAGGCCTACCTGGTACAGGTTTCCGTCCCCGTTAAGGACGCTGCCAAGGTGATAGGCGCAATTACCTTTGGCATTGATGTGGATAAGGTAGAGTAATTTGTCTGAGGTGATTAGCCTGACAGGCGTTCCCGATAGAGCAGAATAGATTATTAAAGATATCCCTGGATACTTGGAGGTTTGAATGAACTGGTTTAGGGGCTTGAAAGTAGGCGTTAAAATTGTGATCGGCTATTCTTTGATGCTCTGTTTTGTTTTGATCATTAGTATCGGAGGCTACTCCGGGATCCGGAACATCTCTGGATATTTACAGACTATTTTCTCGAAAAATTTGCCAGGAATTGATCTGTTAGTTGAAACGGACCGCGACCTGCAACAGCTTCTGGTCGCAGAGCGCTCCTTGATTTTTTCCAATGCCTCGTCTGACACGTTTAAGGTGCTCGTCAGTGATTACGAAGAAAATCTTAACCAGTCTGATGAACGCTGGCAGCAGTACAAACAGATTGCCACTACTGATGAGGAAAAGGCAATAATTGGCCAATACGAAAAAGCCCGCCAGGAGTGGAGCACGGTTTCACGCAAAATTGTTGACGGGCGGATAGAAGACACCCGCGAGGGCCGCCGCCTGGCTCTCGATCTTTCCTTGGGTGAAGCAAAAGATAAATTTGAGGTCATGCGCAGTTATCTTGATCAACTTACCGAGCTCAATCTCAAGATGGCCTCCAATGCCAATGAGGCCTCCGATAAGGCCTATAAAACGACCAGTTACACGCTGTTGTCTACAATTATTTTTGCACTTCTGTCCAGCATCGCCCTTATGTGGGCCTTGACGCGGAGTGTAACCAAACCTCTAAAGGCGGTAATCGATGATCTGACAGAGGCGTCACATCAGGTATCAGCAAGCTCCCTCCAGATATCGGGAAGCAGCCAGTCACTAGCAGAAAATGCTTCGGAACAAGCTGCCACCATGGAGGAGACATCAGCCTCTCTGGAAGAAATTTCCTCTATGACCCGGGGCAATGCGGAAAACGCCTCCGAAGCAAAAAACATGATGGAACAGGCCTCGCAAATTGTCTCAAAAGTTGACAGCCACATGGCCCAGCTTTTGGACGCCATGAAGGAAATCACCGGATCCAGTGAAGAGACTGCCAAAATCATCAAAACCATTGACGAGATAGCCTTCCAGACCAATTTACTTGCCTTAAATGCCGCCGTTGAAGCGGCACGTGCCGGTGAAGCTGGCGCCGGGTTTGCGGTAGTGGCTGATGAGGTGAGAAACCTTGCCATGCGGGCTGCCGAAGCTGCAAAGAATACTTCTGCACTTATTGACAACACTGTCAGCGCCATCGATAATGGCAACAATCTCGCGAATCAAACCCAGGATGCCTTTAAGGAAAATATGGAAATTGCCAGTAAAGTTTCCGGGCTTGTCGGTGAAATTGCCACTGCCTCCCAGGAACAGGACAAGGGCATTTCGCAGTTAAGTACTGCCGCACTGGAGATGGACAAGGTTGTGCAGGAGGTTGCCGCCGGAGCTGAAGAATCCGCTTCAACCGTCGTCGAAATGGAGCGTCAGGCTGAAGCCTTAAGTGCTATGCTTCAGCGCCTTGTGGCTATGGTTGGCCAAAACAAAAAAATCCACCCCCGTGTGTTGAAAACAGAGCCGCCAGCCAGTCGCACGGCTCTCAAACGCCCGCCTCTCAAATCAGCGCCACAGCCGGCCCGAAAACTGTCTGCTCTGCCGCCAACACCCGAGAACAATAAAGCACCTGTAGGGAATGCAGATGACGATACCTCCGGTGAATTTGAGGATTTTTAATCTCCTGTTGGTTTTGCATCAGAGAGCAGCGCGTACTATTTTTTGCATGCCAGGAATTTAGAGAAAAAGCCAGAATTCTTGCCACAGCTTTCAGACTATAGAAGATACGTCACGTTTGCCCAACCAGACAGGAAAATGAACCATAAAGGATCAGTTAAAATCGTTATCTTTCCTCTTCCCTCTGGTTCCAGTCAAAAGAAAATAATGCAGGCCGCTGACTTTTATAGTACCAATTCTCATTCACAAATTTTGTTTTAACTCCTAAACGTATCGTTTGACAAAATCTTAAACACAATGGGAACATCACTATGTTTTACTCTATAATTTTAAAGCTAAAAAATATTTTTTGTCTTTGTCTGTCCATCTGTCTTTTGGCCGGCAATGCTTTGGCCTCAACAGTGTTATTTGATGAGGCCCATGGGCAAGTCTTCAGTGTTGAGAAAAATGGCGCCTTGGATCTCTCCAGCTTCGGAGAACTCTTCAAAGCGGAAGGAATTGAGCTCAAAATAAATTCTCAAAATTTTCAGGATGCATCATTTGTCGGTACTGATGCCCTGGTGATTTCAGGTCCATTTTCACCAATGACAACCCCCGAGTTAGGCAGCATTTTACATTTTCTTCAGAAGGGGGGTCGGCTCTGCCTGATGCTTCATATTCCCTTTCCAGTAGCTCCGTTGTTGGAAATATTAGCTGTCGGCTATTCCGTTGCCCCGGTTAACGAACGAATAAATATCATCGGGGATGATGCTAAAAATTTTACCATCAAGTCCCTACAACCCCACCCGATAACCGACGGTTTAAAATCATTTAATGTCTATGGGACCTGGGGTGTCATCAACGCAAAAGACAATGCAAAAGTGATTGCCACTGCCGGTCCCGGGGCCTGGATTGACAAGAACAGGAACAATACACTTGATGCTAGTGATGGTATCTATCCCTACGGTGTCTTACTTGTAGGAACTATCGGTAAAGGCAGCTTTGCCGTTTTCGGTGATGACGCGATATTTCAAAACCAGTTCTTAATTGAAGAAAATCGGCAGCTGGCAATAAATCTGGTGCGATGGCTTACGGCGAAAAATGAGCCCATGGTCAAAATCAATCCCTTTTGAACTTTGGTTTCAATCCACGCCCCCGAATGAGGGGCCAATAGGGGGCCAAAGCCAATAGGGGACGTTGTTGTTTTATTGCTTTATGTTTTGGCTGTTTATTCATCCCTTGTGCAAGGCGCTGTCCAAATGTTCTTGGAGCCGTTTATTCTCTTGTAATATCTGTTCTCCGCGATACATCGCCCGGCTTACCGCTGACGGTCCCATTGAAACAAATTGCCCGACCTCACTGCCCTTTTTGCCGAGCAAGCGAATTGCCGTATAGCAAAAGACTGCTCTGGCTTCGGACACAGGTCCACCTCGGGTTCGGCGGTTAATCGATTCAGGCGCAACTCCCAGCTGCTCGCATATGAGTTTGCCGATTTCATGCAAGGACATTCTTGGCGGTAGGACAGGACTGATTTCCGTTTCTTGCCGAAGCCTGTCAACAAATTCTCCGCTCCCCAACACTCGATCATCAAAAACTGTACACTCGTCCAGCACGCCGCTGGCTTTTCTGCTCCGGCGCAAACCCCCGCCAACCAATTCGGACCGGCGGCCTTGGGATTTCCCGTCGACGACAAATTGCCGATATTTTCGCCGACTATTCGAGAGGCGTTTGCCGAAAAGAAGCAATACCTCGTCAACTGCCTGGCCAGGTTGTTCCACCTTGCCCATCAATACGGCATGGCCGCACCAAGGGTACAGATCAAGAGCTTCCATAGTAGGTATCATCTTGGCTCGTAAAGGGTTCAGATGGATGTAACGGACTAGTTCAAGCAAATAGACCTCTTCCTCACAAATAATCGATTTGTAGCGGTTCTGGAACAGGTGACCGCTACGCTTGTAACGATGGTTGAAATTTACCGCATATCCGGTCAACAGACGCCTCATGAAAACGGAAAGCACTATCCGGTTACAGCGCAAAAGAAGGTGAAAATGGTTGTCAAGCAAACTCCAGGCAAAACAATCAGTTCCGGTATCTTTAAGCAGAAAAGTGAATCGCTTCAAGAACATGTTACGGTCCTGATCGTCGCGGAATATTTTCCGCCGTTCTATCCCGCGCACAATTACATGTTGCAGCAATCCCGGAATGTCAATTCTTGCTTTACGTGGCATGGGAGCGAGCTTAGCCGATCTATCAACATAAGTCAATAAATCAACAACGTCCCCTTAATACTCCACGCTGCGATGACGCCAGCGGCATGGATACCAGCTTTCTAAGCCGCCTGCACGGCGGTGAACGAGTTGCGGAACGGCTGTAGTATGGCGCTGTTTTTCTAAGCCGCCTGCACGGCGGTGAACGTTCCTTTGCTTATGGTGGTGGTACTTTGTATTTTCTAAGCCGCCTGCACGGCGGTGAACGATGAGTTCAATTTTTTGTGGCGACGGATACATTTCTAAGCCGCCTGCACGGCGGTGAACGTGTTACCATTGATAAACTCTGAGATAAATACTTTCTAAGCCGCCTGCACGGCGGTGAACTAATGATGTGATTGCAGAATCGCAAGCTGATATTTCTAAGCCGCCTGCACGGCGGTGAACCAAGAGGGCTATCTGGCGCATAAGGGACATGACTTTCTAAGCCGCCTGCACGGCGGTGAACGCTGTCCTTCCGAAAGGCACAGCAGCCATTTATTTCTAAGCCGCCTGCACGGCGGTGAACGGTCGTGGAAGCCGATGGGGGAACCGACACAATTTCTAAGCCGCCTGCACGGCGGTGAACAAATCAAGAGCCTCGGCCAAGATCAACTTGTATTTCTAAGCCGCCTGCACGGCGGTGAACACGGTATAGGCGCCGGTCTTGGCGCTGATACTTTTCTAAGCCGCCTGCACGGCGGTGAACAAAAGGAAACCTTATCAACCACACTAAAGTCCTTTCTAAGCCGCCTGCACGGCGGTGAACGGTTTTTGAACTACAAGACAAAAAAGTGACCCTTTCTAAGCCGCCTGCACGGCGGTGAACCTCCCAAAGGTTCTGCCCAACTCTCACTTTTTTTTCTAAGCCGCCTGCACGGCGGTGAACCACGAAGAAAGGAGCCAGCACGAACAGCGAGATTTCTAAGCCGCCTGCACGGCGGTGAACGTATCTGGATTTTTTAGAAGATCGGGTAGCCGGGGGCTGTTGCCAGCCCCAAGCCCCCTAAGAACCGTGCTTGAAAGTTTCCCCTCACACGGCTCAAGCATTCGTTAAGGCAAACCCTTGTGGGGTCACCCAGTGGTCATTATCACGCGACGAGCTGCCCTTCAATACAAAGCAGCTCGTCTATTACACCAGACACTTTTTCAGCCCGTATGTACTACAAGCTGCCCTTCTTCGGAAATAGTCGTTATATTCCGGATCGAAGGGATTTGCGTTCCCTCTGATTTTAACGTGCCTGACGATTTTACTGCTGCATGCCTTGATAAGTTCATAAAGTCGGGGCGTCCCGTCTTTATCCTTAGCGGTAGATGAGAAAACCCACGGTCTTGAGCCACTGAACCAATACTTCTTTTTCATCCAGGTTTTGCTCTTGTTCCGGTGCCTTCTTTTCATCCATTGCCAGAGGCTGTTGTATATACTGCTGTCTACATGGCTGAATGTTGTACCCGATGCTACGTGCCGGTGGTAATTAGCCCACCCCCTGATTTTGGGGTTGAGCTGGCCGATCATCGCCACTGCGCTGGTCCCTAAATGTTTACGGATTGTGCCGCGAATATCCTGTAAGAACGCTTGAACGCTCTCCTTGGCCGGCTTGATGAGCAGCTTGCCATCGTATTTGCGGATATTCTGGCCTAGGAAATTGAAACCATCCTCGATCCTGACAATTTTGGTCTTTTCCTCAGAGAGCTTTAACCCCCTCTGTAGCAGAAACGCCTCGACCGCCGGTTTTACTTTGTCTTCCAGGATTTCCCTGGTCGCTCCGGTGATAACGAAGTCATCCGCATACCTGATGAAATTGACCTTACTACTGAAAATCCGGCCGATTCTTGCAGGGACGGTGCCTTTGGCTGTCCCCTCCAAACCGTCCAGGGTCATATTCATCAAAACAGGTGAGATGATGCCGCCTTGAGGAGTTCCTTTGTTGGTCGGAAAGCACTTTCCTGACTCCAGGTAACCAGCTTTCAGCCATTTGCGTAGAATTGTCTTGTCGGTGAGAATATTATCCAACATCCATTGATGACTTATCTCGTCGAAGCATGCCTTGATATCAGCCTCCAGTATCCAGACTGCCGAATAGCTTTTGGCCAGTGCGATGAAGCAGTGGGCAATTGCATCGGCACATCGTCGTTTCTGCCTGAAACCGTATGAGTTCGGATCTGCCAGGACTTCAGCCACCGGTTCCAGCGCTAGTTTGTGCAACGCTTGGAATGCTCGATCGGTCATGACAGGGATACTGAGCGGCCTTTTCTTCAGCTTGTTCTTCTTCGGAATATATATTCGCCTTAATGGGAGTGGGTTATAGCCTCGCCTTTTCAACAATTTTACTGCTTCCAGCTTCTGACGCGGAGTTTTCCAGATGATGCCGTCAACTCCGGCTGTGCGTCGTCCTTTATTGGAAGTGACGCGTTTGATGGCAAGCAACTTTGCGTGATATGAGTGGGTCAGGAGCCATTGCAGAGCTTTGGCTTTCCTGAATTTCCTCTCGATGACTGCCTTCGCGATACGCACCTGTAGTCTTTTAACAGAGACACGAATGGCCTTCCAGCCGATGGATTTCCAGCTCGTTTTCCTGTTGGTAGGCGCATCAGCTGACTTGTTGGCCGCTGTCATATGCTTTCCTTCCTTCAAAGATTCTCCAGATTATCTCGCGATAGAACACCCGCAGGACGTCAGCTCTCTTTCGAGCCGGGCAAATTTTGAACCCGTATCCGCCCGATTACCGGACGGCTTTTGCTTTTTCCTGCCTCTTACTCCTGCAACCCCATCAGTGTGCCTTGCGATTATCGCCTCGGTTTCACCTGCCCGAAATGATCGGGCGAGATTACAGGGTTCCCACGTTCCACGCCTTTGCCGATTACTGAGTGACTTAGGTCTGTCTACTACACCGGTGGCACAACATCCCCGTGAGGGCAGTTAGGAAACCCCCATCCTGGCCACAACACCTTTTGGTCCAAGCTTGCCAGCCTCTTTAGCTTGTTCTTGATGACGATGCTTAACGACATTCACATTACATTGACCATATCACTCAAACCCTAGCCCTCACCCGGCTTGAGGCTGCCAGGAGGGTTTCCACCTCACGGTTTCAACCCCTTCCCAAGGGGAATTTGGTACATTGTCAGAAGGGCTTCATACCAACTGCACGGCGCGCAGCAAGCATGCCTCCTAGGGTACCAGTGGGGGAACACTGGGTCTGGTCAAGGCACCGTGAAAGGCCTTGCCAGACAGCCAAAAGCGCGACTTCGTGTCGCACC
>Ga0209919_1000429_pt1 | contig 21573 bp, 22 predicted proteins | sample SalPon2A_C_D2_MG_FD_185721 | JGI IMG/M metagenome (GOLD analysis project Ga0209919, IMG submission 185721) | Soil microbial communities from South San Francisco under conditions of wetland restoration - Salt Pond MetaG R2A_C_D2_MG (SPAdes)... | ecosystem: Environmental > Terrestrial > Soil >... | reverse complement strand
GTCTTCTGCGTATGATGGCGCGAGCGACGCATGACTCGTGTTCGCCTCAGATGCGCCAGAAGTTCCTTTTTCAGTGCGCCTCTGGCCTGGATGTAAAGGCTGCGATAGATGGTCTCGTGCGACATCTGGTAATCCTCCTGTTCTGGGTAGGAGCACTTCAGCCACCCGGCAATCTGCTCCGGCGACCATGACGACTGTAGCTTAGCAGCAACGGCGAGCGCCAATGAGCTGTTCTTCACCAGTTTACAGGGCTGAGGTCGATGTGCACGTTCCCATGCCGCACGATCGGCTTGATTTGCCCGATACTCCTTCCGTTCTCCGTTACGCTTAATCTCACGACTTACCGTAGATGGAGATCTACCAAGATTCTCGGCAATGGAACGGATCGAATGGCCGGTAACAATTGAGCGCGATATTTCTTCGCGCTCTGACAGGGACAGCGCCAGCCTCGAACGTTGTCGTGGCGTCGGGCGTATGCCACCGCTCTCGGACAGGATACGTCCTATTGAAGAATGATTTCGATCGAATAGCTGCGCGATCTGCTGAAGTGAGTCTCCTTTTTGCCAGCGATCCCACATTAGAGCCTTCTGGGTTTCGGTGTAATAGATGCGAGGTCTTTGTTTCATCTGCAACACTCCTTCTGCTTTCACAGATTATAGGGTGTTGCATCGACGGGTTGAATCCGCAGCCGAAAGCGGACGTTCGGGCTAAATGTGTCGTTTGGCTATTTAGGTTGGGCTAGTGGCTTGAGCCAATCAGACAAACGAATCAGTGGCAGACCGATCAGAGCTGTTGGATCGTCGCTTTCAATACGTTCGAACAATGCGATGCCAAGACCTTCGGACTTGAAGCTGCCGGCGCAGTCGAGCGGTTGCTCCAACCGCACGTAGTTGGCGATCTCATTGTCGCTCAATTTCCTGAAGTAAACGCGTGTGGTGACGATATCGTACTCTTGCTGCGATGCGGAACAAAGGGCGATGCCGGTGAGGAAATCGACCGCATGGCCGCGGAAGGCTGTCAATTGTGCAATCGCTGCGGGTTCGCTGCCGGGCTTGCCGATTGGTTGTCCTTTAAACAATGCAATCTGATCCGATGCGATCACGATCGCTTCAGGGAAGCGGGCAAGGATACTCTTTGCCTTGCCAAGCGTGTTGTGTTCAACGAGTGCTTCCGGCGAAAGGCTCGTGCCTGTTTCCTCTTCGAAGTCTGGCGCGATTTGTTGGAAGGGAAGGTGCAGTCGATCCAGCAGTTCCTTCCGGTAGGGCGAGGTGGAAGCCAGGATCAGTTGCAGGCTAGCCGGCATGGTTGAGAAGGCCGAGCCAGATAAAGAAACTTAGCGAAGCCACTGTATCACGCGACCAGGCGATCCAGAGCCACCAGAGTTTCTCGTGCCGCCAGATTTTTGTGCCTGAACGTAGCGCATGCAGGGCGAACACAGCAGCAAGGACATAAGCCCCCTGTTCCCAGCGCAGGGCGATGGATACAGCCAGGCTGGCGATCAGGATCCAGAGCGAGGCGAATAAAGGAGACATCCCCTGCAGGCGAAAGCCAAGAACGGAATCGGCAGTCACGGCGCAAAGCAACAGCACAATGCCGGCAGACAGCCATATCTGATGGATATTCGTGGCAGGGTTGAGGCTTCCCGAGCCCCAGAGGGTCAGCGGCCAGAACAGAATCGGCAGCAACAATGCAACACTGAGAGCGCCATAAACGAAGGCCGCAGTGACCCCATCAGGCTTCTCTGTTGATACGGAACCGGTCTCGTTATGTGTTTTGAGCATAGCCTTCAGTCTTCATCTTCCAGATCTGAGGGTAGGTGAACCGGCTCACCGGGAACACGGTATTCGCCGGCAGCCCAGCGACCCAGATCGGCAGTGCGGCAACGCTCACAACAAAACGGGAAGTCGGCACTGGCGCGTTCAACCGGTTTGCGGCAGTTCGGACACTTGAACAGGGGTTTTGGTTTGTCCATGTTCAGGCAACCGGAATCAGCATCATGGCATAGGGCTGATCTTCGCTGACTTCCTGGGGTGGTTCACCTGGCACCCAGCGCTGAAAGCGAAGCCTGATGGCAAGCTTGTTGCCGGAGATATCCGGGACAATACCGCTGGCAACCGATGCTTCAGGCAGGCCGATGATCAGCAATCCGTTGCTGGATCCGCGCTCCGGCGCAATCTGGCCGCAGCCGCCGACCGCTATACCTTCTTCCCACTGCACATAATCATTGAGCATCTGATTCAGATCGCGAACGGCCGCATTGAGGCCCTTCAGGTTGTGATGCAGCCAGGAGGAGCGTTCATCATTGCCGCTCCACAGCGTATCAAGGCTCTGCGGCAGGCCGAGCTTGTGCCCGAGCCAGTCCTGTTTTTTCTGCGTGTTAAGATAGGCATTGATCAGGGCGTCCTGCGCCAGGAAGTTGATAGCGTCCGGTAGCCCGGCATGCAATACCTGCACATGCGCATCGAGCGTGCGGCACGCCTGTTCGATGCCTTCCTTGTATTGCGGAATATCCTTGCCTAACTGATTCAGGTGGGTCTGCATGGATATGAGTAAACCCACCACTTCGGGAATCACACTCTTGCGGCCCTGATCGCCAAGCAGCGAAGCACGCAGGTCGCAGGCAGCATGCAGCCAGTCGCGGGGCTGTTGCTGCTCGAGCGCTAGATCAAGGCAATGCAATGCATCGCGCACTTCAAGAAAAGAGCGCATGCGCTGGCTCAGCGCGAACGAAAATCGAACCATACCAGACACGCTAAACTCCCTTGGAATCAAGCACTGGCATATGTAGCGGTGCGGTGGTTTGCCAGATCTGTGATGCCATAGGCTGCCAATCCTGCCAGCGATTGCTGGTTACTACTATGGCGCAGTTGGAGCGCACGGCCCAAGCATGGGTATCCTTGATCAGTTGTGCTGCACAGTCGGCCGGAAGGCAGTCGGTGGGACTGTCGAGCAGAACAAGGGAGGGCTCTGCAATGTCCATGCTGGCCATGCCAAGGCGAAGCCCCTGCAAGCGGCCCAGCCCTTGCACATCAGCTTGCAAATCCAGTTCGCCAATCCCCCATGCTGCCATGGCTTGCTTCAGTTCGTCGGTATCGGGAACGCCTGAAAGGCCGAAGCAGAGTTCTTCGGCAACTGTCTGGCCCAGCCAGATCTGAGGTCTGCGATCAAACAACATGCGGATGACCGGGCTTTCCCATGTAAAGGCAAGCGACATGTCTTTAGGCATGGATTGCAGGCCGGCAAATCTTTCCAGCCATAACGTTTTGCCGCTGCCTATATCGCCATGGATCAGGGTAATCGTGCCGGCGTTCGCCTGAAGTTTTGATCCCGGGCCGGTCAGGGTCATGCAGTCATTATGTTGTTCGGATTTGGTCATATTGGGAGTACGCCGAAAGGCGAAACTGGAGCGGGTGAAGGGAATCGAACCCTCGTATTCAGCTTGGGAAGCTGCTGTACTGCCATTGTACTACACCCGCATGGTGTATCGGTCCTGTTCACGCCCGGTTGATTGTTTATCAGGCGGGCTCAGGACTTTCGCTGGCATTTTGCCAGATCAATTGCCCTTCGCTTTCCTTGTGTATGCGCTCCATCATGGCCTGGTGTGCGGCAATTTCCTCGGGCGCAATCGGTGGCGGTTTGCGCTGCATGATCGCGGCTGTTTCAGCCTGCTCGTCACGGCCCCTTGCATGCTCTGGAAGCTGCACGAACGATGAGGCCGGTTGGCTGGGGATGTCCATCCCCAGTGAGAACTGGCGGCCTCCTGTCATGGCGAGATAAACCTCGGCCAGCAATTCCGAATCGAGCAACGCCCCGTGCAGCTTACGATGGCCGCGCTGGATGTCGTAACGATCGCATAATGCATCCAGATTATTGCGCTGGTGCGGATGCCGTTTGCGGGCATAGGCGAGGGTGTCGATGACAGGAGCAGATTCGATACCGGGCAGCCCTGCCTGACGCAATTCGTTCATGATAAATGCAAGATCGAACGACGCATTGTGAATGACCAGGGTTGCACCCTGAATAAAGGTCAGGAAACCATGCGCGATATCAGCGAATGCGGGTGCATCTTTCACCTTGGCATCATTAATGCCGTGGATGCGTACCACTTCCTGCGGGATAGAGCGTCCCGGATTCAGGTAATGATGGAAGATCCGATCGGGTTTGACGTCGCGGTTCCGGACTTCGATGGCGCCGATTTCGACCATGCGGTCGCCGTTCAGGGGGGAGAGCCCCGTAGTTTCCGTGTCCAGCATGATTAATCGCATGTTCGAAGTATAGCCATGTTCTGGTCGATGCCAATGGTGTGGTGATGCGGGGCAATGCCGGGTCGGTATCGCTATGCAGACTTGCTCAGGGTTTGGTTTCAGGGGCCTTGGTGGACTTACCAAACCAGCTTTCGGGCAAATTGAACAGGTGCTCAACCAGGCCGCCGGAAGCAAGGCCTGCTTCTTCGGGAGACACGGCGCTCACCTCTGCGTGCGTGAATGGACCGTGCATACGGTAGACTTTGCGCATGAAGCTGTGCGCCTTGCCACCCAGGAAATCCCTTAATAGCGGTATTTTGGACAAAATCGCATCCAGATTTTGCAATGGGCGTGCAATCAAATAGAGGTCGATCGTGTCCTTCTCGATATCCATCTGACCATGCCCGGCCAGGTCAAAAGCTGATGAGCGCATAGCAAGATTGCGAATGTGAATATTCTGATTCTGCATCACAGCTTCCATTTGCATCCGTTTGTACATGATGCCAGGCCCGGTAAGGTCCTTGCGGCTACCAATGAAAAGATTCGGCAGATCGGCCAGGCTGATCGCCGATAAAAAGGTGGTCAGCGTGCCTCCCTCCAGGATGCGCCCACTGTCCACCCGCAGGCGCAGGCGACCATCGAGGCCTTGCCACCATGGCTGATCGCGCAATACCACACCCTGACCGGAAAACAGCACATGCCCTAGACCCGACTCGAACTTCTCAGAAAGGTTGCCGCGTTGCATCAAATAACCGAAATCACCCTGGATGGAGGCAAACCCGTTCCACCGCATGCCTCCGCCTGCCTCCGGAACCAGATGGGCATACATGTTTAAGTGCTGCTTTTCCACATCCGCGCGCAGGCGCCTCAGATCTATTTCTCCTTTACCCAGCAGTGAAAACATTGCGCTCACATCAAGGATATCGAGCTGGGCTGTGTGAATCTGGCTGGCTTCAAAGATACCGGTGCTGCCTGCGGTTGATGCGAGTTTCACATGAACCCCGCTCATGCGGGCATCGGCCCAGTCGAACCTGCTAATGCGGGCACGCAGTGACCATGGTTTGTCCTGGTCGGATTCGATATGTTCCAGTTTTTCAGGCAGGGCACTGCGATTCAGATAATTCGCATCGGCATTGATTTCCCATGGCTCTTCGCCAAAGGGAGCATAAATATTGAGAGACCCGTCAAAGGCCGGGGTTTTAAGGTGTTTCAGATTTAGTCGCAGCCCGTCCTGACTCAATCTGGCCTGGCCATCGGCCTGCAGGGTGGCACCGGAACTCTGCAATGTTGTCAAATGGATGCTGGGATTATTACTATTCTGGTCGAAGCTGCCCTGATATACGAGAGAAAAAGGTTCGCCGATACTTTTTCTGGAGCCGAGCAGATGATCCCAGCTGCTCTGCATCAGATCCAGCTTCCCCGACCAGGCTCCGTCATAGCGAAGCGATGTGGACAGCATGCCGCTTGGATGCGACATGGGCAGCTGGAAATGGGCTGCAATGATGGCCAAGTCGCCCTGTCCCTGGGCATCCATGGAAAGCAGGCGCCATTGAGCGTTTGAATTTGGTGCGGCAGCTAGCGATAGTGTGCCCTGCATGCGCTCTCCCATGACTTGCATCTGTTGCATGCGCATGCCTTTGTCCTGATCCCATTCAACCATCCCTCCGGTAAAGTGAAGGGGGATGTTCCGGATGCTTACGTCCCACATGTTTGTCGGCTGCAACTTGGCTTTGGCAGTCCTTGGTGCGGGTTCATCGGCGCGCCAGGTGATGGCATAGGTTGCATCCGTTGCACCCTGTTGCCATTGCCATGTGTGAGACTGCTTCGGCCCTTTCCATGCCAGCAACTTCACCGCATCAATCTGGGCATGGCCCTGAATCTGAAGCTCAAGCGTCGACCACGGGATGCTCAGCTTGCCGGAGCTGGTTCCTAATTGATGGGGGAGGGTGGAATCATCAATGCGCGCCGACAGACCGTGTTCGTTGATATCCACCTCGGCATCGAGATTTTCGAGGGTGTCCTGACTGCTGCCCAATGCAATGTCAGCTCCCTTCACATTGGCGTGAACGTTGAAGGTCAGTCCGTCCTTACCCTGACTCAGGGGTGCCTGGTGCAGCGGGTCGGGCCAGGGCAGGGTCAGCTTGGCCGTGATTCCTGTAGCAGAACCGCGATGCATGCTTACCAGCCAGTGATGCCATGGCGCCTTTCCCAAGGGCTTCAGCCAGGACCAGATCATGGGCAGGTCCAGATGTTCGGAGGAGGCGGCCAGTACAAGCTGCTGGTTCTGCCATGCGCCGCTGGCGGAGATGCGATGGTCGCCATATTGCCATACGGCTTCATCAATACGAATGAGTTCCGGGGCAAGGGGGCGCTCAGGGGCGAGTCGCAGCGAAGCCTGCATGGTCAGGGAATTCAACGGCAGGGAATAGATGCTGTTCGGCATCAGGGTTGCTGGTTGGTCGGATGTCATGGCGACGGACAGGCGCCATTCACGCGCTGATTTGCGAATTAATTCGACATCCAGTGCCGGTGCGCCGGACAGTTTGCTGCGCAGAGATTCAGGCAGCCAGTCGGTATGCTGGCATTGCAGATCGAATTCTTCAGGCAGCCCATCCTCACTGAGGCGGGCATTTATCCCCAATGAGGCTGAATGTGCATGAAGTGTACGGCTCTGGCCGTCAATTTGCAGGTACAGATCTGGCAGGCTTCCCTGCCATTGGCCAAATTGCCAATGTACGTTCACGGTTTCCAATCGCACCTGGTGCGTGGGCAGGGCAGCAACAGGTTGTTCAGATGTTTCAGGAATGACAAGGTCGAGGCTTCCGTGGTTCAGACGGATATGGTCGGGAGCCAGATTTCCACGCAGCACTGACAACATCGAAATGCGCACTGCAACAGAGCCATTATGGTAGGCGGTGTTCCCGTTGGCCGAATCAAAATCGAGCTGCTCTGACTCAATCCATAAAAAACCGGCCCAGTACCATGATAGTGGCCCAAGCTTGAGCTCGCGCAATTGAAGCTGCTGTTTCAGATAGGATTCGATCTGGGGTCGGAGCGCGTCAAGTTTGGGCGACTGGCTGTAAACCAGCGCCCCAAGCACTGTCACACCAAGTGCCAGCAGAAGAAATACGCGCCGGCATGATGCCAGCGCGCGAAAGAGCTTAAGCTTGGCCGTCATGGCTAGCTGGCTTGCGAATCAGGCCTGATCCTTGGCTTTGAGTTTGGCAATTTTCTCCTCCAGCGTGCTCAGGAGCTTGGCATATCCGCCGCTATCAAGAATGGATTGGAAATCCTGATAAAAAGTGCGCACCATGCTGGTGCCCTCAATGCTGATGTCATACACCTGCCAGCCGCTTTCGGTATGACGTAAACGGTATTCGACAGGGGTCTGGCGCGTCCCGTCGATGACGGTCGAGAGAACTCTGGCCTTGTCTTTCCTAAGCTCAGCATCCTCAAATTGAACCGTTTGACCTTTGTACTCGTTCAGGCGGTTGCCATATGAGCGCTCGAGCAATTCGCGGAACACCTCGGTGAAATGCGCCTGTTCATCTTTATTCAGATCTCTCCAGGGTTTACCCAGGCTTCTTCTTGCCATGGCCTCGTAATCGAAGCGGCCCTCGACAGCCTTACGGATATAGTTGCGATCCTCTTCAGTCAGCCTGGTCTTGTCGGCGCGTTTATCAAGCACATTGATAATCTCATGCACGGTACTTTCGATGACTTCCCTTGGCCCCGGCGCGTCCGCCGCCCATGCTGGCATGGCAATCGCGAGAGAAAGCGCCACCAGGAAACTATGGATGATCATTTTCATACTGGAACTCCTTGGTTTGTTATAACCGGATGATAATTGTCCCCGGGCAACCTGATAAGCGGAATGATTCCTACTTTCCGGTGAAAATATACTTGCTGATCAGGTCTTCAAGGTTAATCGCGGATTCGGTTTCCTCTATTTCATCGCCGTCTGCAAGCATCGTGGTCTCCATGCCTTGACTGATACGGATATAGCGATCACCGATGATTCCCTTGGTGCGGACGGAGGCGAATGCATCCTCGGTGATCTCTACCCCGTCGTTGATATGCAGAATCAGGGTCGCCTTTTCGTTGTTTTTCAAGTGGACTTCATCTACGCGCCCGATGACAACGCCAGCCAGCATGATATCGCTGCCATGGCGGACGCCGCCAACATCGTTAAAAGTGGCGGTCAGGTTGTAGCCCGTCTCTCCCAGGCCGCCGATCTGACCGATCTTGATCGCTGTCCATGCCATGGCAAGGAAGCCCAGAAAGACAAAGATACCTACTGTTATTTCAATACGCTTATATGCTTGCATGCTTTAGCTCCTACAAGAAAAACGAAGTCAGAATATAGTCCATAATCAGAACACCCACCGAGGCAATCACCACGGCCTGCGTCGTTGCTTTGGCAACGCCTTCCGTGGTGGGCTCGGACCTGTAGCCCATATAGGTGCAGATCATTCCGATCATGAATCCGAACACCACTGATTTGACCCAGCCGCCATAAATGTCGTGCATGGTTACTTTGGCGACCATTTCGGCGATGTACGCACCCGGGTTTACATTCAGGAGCTCAACACCGACGACATAGCCCGACCAGATGCCGATGACATCAAATAACGCTATTAGCAGGGGAACTGCGATCGTTGTGGCAATAATGCGGGGCAAAAGAATCCGTTGCTTGGGATTCACTGCCATCATTTCCAGTGCGTCAACCTGTTCGGTCACGCGCATGATGCCGATTTCGGCAGTGATTGAAGAGCCGGCCCTGCCGATCACCATGAATGCGCCGAGCACGGGGCCGAGTTCACGGATAATTGAAAGTGCCACACCTGCGCCCAACAGCGATTCGGAGCCGAACTTGGCGAGGGTATAGTAACCCTGCAGCGCCAGCACCATGCCGGTAAAGGCTCCTGTGATGGCAATGATAATCAGCGACCCGACACCCAGTGCATACAGTTGCAGCACAAAATGTTTCCCCTGCCATGGGCGGACAAAGATTAGCACCAGCGCATGCAGGCCAAGGCGCGTGGCATCGCCAATGCGCTCCAGCCTGGTTAGGGTATAACGCCCCATGCGGCCAAAAAGATTGAGTATGGCTGGCTGATTCATGCTTGTGTCGCTCATGCCTCCATCCTCACGGTTCCGGGTTTGTGCGTGATGTCATCAACATATGAGGTTGTGCTTCTGGAAAAGGGTATGGGGCCATCGGGGCGCCCTTCCAGGAACTGCTGCACGCGCTCGTCATCGCTTTGGCGAATCTCATCCGAGCTGCCTTCGGCAATAATTTTACCCTGCCAGAGCAGGATCACATGGTCGGCAATGGCGAGGCCCGCATGGACGTCATGCGTGACCACTAGCGAGGTCATGTGGTTTTTCTCGGTCGTATCCTTGATCAGGGTTGTAATCACGCCGGCAGAGATGGGATCAAGCCCCGAGGTTGGCTCATCAAAAAATACCACCTTCGGATCCATAGCCATGGCTCGGGCAAAGGCGACACGTTTGGCCATGCCGCCGGATAGCTCCGATGGCATCATCGCTTCAAATCCGCGCAAACCAACCTGTTCCAGCTTCATCGTCACCAGTGTGCGAATGATATCCTCATCAAGTTCAGTGTGTTCGTGCAGCGGAAAGGCGACATTGTCGTAAACATTGAGTGAATTGAGCAGGGCCGAGTATTGAAACAGCATGCCCATCTGCTCGCGTAGCTCATACAGGCGGTTTTCGGAAATGGCGGAGATTTCCTCATCCCTGAACCAGACATGGCCGCTGGAAGGTTTTTCCAGACCTGACAAGAGGCGTAAAAGGGTCGTCTTTCCTGATCCGGAGCCCCCCATAATAGCTGTAATGGCATGCTCTCTTATCCGGACATTTGTCGGGGAGAGTGCTGGCATATCGCCATACAATTTACTTAGGTTTTCACCACGGATCATGTGCGAAGATTAGCATGGTCAGTCCTCTTTGCACGCGTGATGATGGCATTAGCCCATCCTCCGCGTTACATTTGGCCCGATTTCCCTCATATGGAGTGTGGCATGAATTTTGCGGATCGTGACGGACTGATCTGGTTTGATGGTAAAATGGTAGAGTGGCGTGATGCCAAGGTGCATGTGCTGACGCATACCTTGCATTACGGCATGGGTGTTTTTGAAGGTGTGCGTGCCTATAAAGCAGAGGGTGGCACTGCCATTTTTCGTCTGCAGGAGCATACAGACAGGTTGTTTCGCTCTGCTCACATTATGAATATGCCGATGCCGTTTTCGAAGGAAGAGCTCAATGCAGCACAGCTGGCCGCCGTGCGTGAAAATAATCTCGACTCGGCCTATCTGCGCCCGATGTGTTTTTATGGCTCGGAAGGCATGGGCTTGCGAGCCGACAACTTGAAAACGCACGTCATTGTTGCGGCATGGAATTGGGGCGCATATCTCGGCAAGGATGCGCTTGAAAAAGGGATTCGTATCCGCACATCGTCGTTCACTAGGCACCATGTCAATATTTCTATGTGCAAAGCCAAGGCCAACGGCCAGTACATCAATTCGATGCTGGCGCTCTCTGATGCATTGCGCGATGGATATGACGAAGCGCTGCTGCTCGATGTCGATGGTTTCGTAGCTGAAGGAAGTGGCGAGAATTTCTTCATGGTACGCGATGGTGTGATTTACACACCTGAGCTGACCAGTGCGCTTGATGGCATCACCCGTGCTACTGTAATTCAGCTTGCCGAGGAAGAGGGCTATAAGGTGCGCGAGAAGCGTATCACCCGTGACGAAGTGTATGTCGCCGATGAGGCTTTTTTCACCGGCACGGCTGCAGAAGTGACACCAATCCGTGAGCTTGACGGCCGTAGCATCGGCTCTGGCTCTCGCGGGCCAATCACGGAAAGACTGCAGGCTAAATACTTTGATGTGGTTCATGGCCGCAGTACAGAGCATACGGACTGGCTGTCCAGGGTCTGACAGCGGCTGTAAACGCAGGAAGGGGTCGAGATCCGGTTAGGGTCAGTACTTTATTTCAGTGCATCCTTGAACTCATCAAGAAAGCTGCGTGCAACTGATTTGGAATGCGATGAAGTCTCTTCAGGCGCTTCTGTATTACGCACAGGCCTTTTGCCTGTCCGGGCGCTTGAGTTTTTTGTTCCTGCAGGCCGGATGGTCAGAGTTTTTCCATCCGTGCTGATCTCTAACTCCGTGTCCCGATCAATATTCAGGAGATTCAGTATCGGGCGATCAATGATCAGTCCCAGACTGTTGCCGATTGGGGTAAGTGTTTTAATCATATGACCTCCGCTGCCATGTTATAACGAAGTGTAAACCATCAGCAGTCTTGGTCAATTGCGTGTCTGATAGTAATCGTTACTCCCTGTCCGGCACTTCCTGCATATACCGCATCAGGTAAAAGCTCTGGGCAATGACAAAGGCAATCGTACATCCGATCAGCCCGAACAGTTTGAAGTTAACCCATGTGTCGGTGTCGAATGAAAAGGCGACATAGATATTAAGAAATCCGAGGAATAGAAAAAATGCCGCCCACGCAAGGTTCAAACGTGTCCAGACAAGGGCTGGGAGCTTGATGCTTTCTCCCATCATACGCTCAATGATGGTTTGTTTGCCGATATATTGGGATCCAACAAAGACAGCGGCGAACAGCCAGTTGATGACAGACGGTTTCCATTTGATAAATGCTTCGTCATGCAGAAACAGGGTGGCCCCGCCAAAGAGCGCCACCAGAATCAGGGTGATCACATGCGATTTCTCAAACTTGCCGGATAGAATTCGATGACCGAATGTCTGGACGGCCGAAGCAGCAATCAGCACCGCCGTTGCAACATAGATATCGAATAGTTTGTAAGCAGCAAAAAAAAGCAGGACCGGGAAAAAATCAAAAAGCATCTTCATCCGGCGCATGCGACCACAATGAATAGAAATTGCCAAGAGGCAAAGCCATTGACGCTTGCCAGATGAACGAAATGACTGACAATATCGCTCCATGTGCAGGGGAATTGTTTTGTGTCTGATGGTTGTGCTTCTCTCGGCTTGTTCGACGAAGTCAGGCCAGCAGTTTTCGTCAAATTTGTGGAAAACGTGGGAAAGCATGGATGAACTGATGCAGCCGGATTATCCGGATGCGCCGCCTGTTGTGCTGATTCATGGCTGGAATGGAGGCGAATTCACCTGGCCAGCGCCCGATGAGTTGCGTGAACTGGAAAATGAACTGCACCGTGACATTTATTTCTTCACCTATCGCACCAGCTACCTCGCCAACCGTTACCCTCCTCTGGAGATTATGGAAGAGGAGCTCGATCGTTTCCTGTTCAAATATCAGGCTGTCGATGTGGTGGCGCACAGCATGGGTGGTTTGCTGCTACGCCAGTATCTAAGTCATCATCCGGATCACCCGGTGAAACGGGCGGTATTTCTCTCGACGCCTCATTTCGGCACCAATGCGGCCAAGGTGTTGACGGGGCTTGCCAACATCAGCATCACCTCCGAAGGCAATATTCAGGCGCAGGAAATTCAGCCGGGCAGCGATTTCCTTTGGCAGCTTAATGATCTTAAAGGGGCTGAGCTCAATGATGTTGAGGCCCTGAATGTCTATGTTGGGGTGTCGGGATGGACAGATGGCGATCTGGTCGTCGAACCTTCATCGGCATATCTCCCATGGGCTCACAATGTAACGGTGCAAGGGGATCACCACACGCTGGCTCGGAGATTCCCGAAATTCGACTTCATCGTGAATTTCCTGCGTGATGGCACGTTGCCGAAGGCCGAGGCTGAGGTGCCTGACCGAAGGGATGCGTGGTTGCGGTTTGTGAAAAAAGATGGCGACGATCCGATGCAATTGAGTGAGGCATCTGTCCGGCGTATCAATGCCAAGGGCTATGTGGACAGAAATGGTTATTCGATCTGCTGTGATGATCGCGCAGGTCTTTTTCCTTCAGGTATTGCCAATACTATCGTGGCTGAGGATGTGCAGGCAGGGGAGATCTATGAGTTCCTGCCGGGCGACGGGAGCGGCCGGGTGCGGGTCAGTATGGACGCGATTCGCCAAGGCGGGCAGCCGGTGCAATTGCGCAGCATTCTTATGCGGCCACACGAAGCATTGCAGCCTGTGATGCCGGGTGCTGTCCCTCAATCTGCTCCTGTCGACTCACAACCTGTCGTGCCGGCTCATCAGCCACTGTTGTCTTCGCCGACCCCTTAATTTTCTTCCGTTATGCCCCTGCGCGCTAGCTCGTCGGCGCGCTCATTTTCCGGGTGTCCTGAGTGTCCCTTCACCCACTGCCACTTTACCTTGTGAATCAATGCCAGCGCATCCAGTTCCTGCCACAGATCAAGATTGGCCACCGGCTTTTTCGCAGCAGTTTTCCAGCCTCGCCGCTTCCAGTCGGGCAGCCATTCGGTCATGCCGACCACCACATATTTTGAATCGGAGTGGATGGTTATCCGGGATGGCCTTTTCAAAGCCTTAAGCGCTTCAATGGCAGCTTTTAGCTCCATGCGCTGGTTGGTGGTGGCAGGTTCACCTCCGCACAATTCTTTCTCATGGTTGCCGGATCGCAGCAATACTCCCCAGCCGCCAGGGCCCGGGTTGCCTGAGCATGCGCCATCGGTAAAAGCGTGAATTTCAGTTATGGGTGCAGTTTTTTTGGACGTGACATCAGACATGCCCGGAATGTTGGCGGATCATGGCGCGGCTGGGAAGCTCTTTGCGGGATTTTTGCTATACTGTTAAGCAGGGATATTATGTACTCCTGACGGGAGGCTGACATGAAATATGCGGGAGTTTGGATGCGGGCGAGCTTTGGCATGCTCCTCGCAATGGGGCTGGCGGCTCCGACGATGGCCTTTGAGATCAATTCTGACGGACAGGCGTTGATTCAGGAGGCAACTGAAACTTTCGGGAAAGATATGCGGGATAGGCCGCTGGTCACCGATCCGTCGATGACAAATTATCTGGATAGCGTGGCGAGAAAACTTTTACCGGCGGGTAAGGCCTTGCCAGCCGGGGTGGTGTTGCGTGTGAGTATTGTCGAGTCCACTGAACCTGAGCTGTTTTCCTACACCGATGGACATATCGTCATCACCACCGGCATGATCTATGCCATGCGTAACGAGGCGCAGCTGGCGGCGGTGCTGGCGCATGAGGTGGCGCATGTCGGTGAAGGCTACTACATCGAGATGTACCAGCAGATCAAGGCGGCGGAACGCAAACAGCAGCATATGGCAATAGCGGGCGCTCTGCTTAGCGGCCTGATGGATGTGGCTGTTGATTATGCTGCCGAAACCAGGGGAATTGAAGAGAGTGAAAAGATGCTGAAGGGAGAGGCCAGCTACAGCGAGACGATGAAGAAGATGGCGGCTGTCGAGGCGGCGCGGACCGGCTACTACAGCATGAAGGATGTGGTAGAAAGTATTCCGCCGGTCGATGCGAGCGGCGCGCGCATCGACCCACGTCAGCAATTCGAACCGGTCGCTGATGCGCAAGGCATGCAGTACCTGGCGTTGGCCGGCTACGATGTGGGCGAAGCGGAGGTTGCCTGGGGGCAGGTAGCCAGGATGCATAGTGAGCAGGCCAGAGCGCGTGAACGGGCACTCGGACCGATGGCGCAGCAGCTCAGCCAGATGCAGACAATGGTGGATATGAATATGCAGCGTATGCGGCAGGCGCTTGGCGGCAGTGGCCTGGTACAGACCATGGCGACTGTTCCGCAGGCGCGGGCAGAATTTGTCGGCAGGTTGACTGGCATGCAGGAAGTCCGAGCAGCAGCGGCTGAGCATGGCAGCGACAAGGCTTCTGCCACCTACCAGGCTTTCATCCGTCAGACGTTGTTGCCCAAGGCAGAAAAAGCTCTCTCGGAGGCTCGCTATGGTGAAGCGCTCGGGCAATACCGAATCCTTTACGACGTTGGTATTCATACAGCGGGCATCAGTTACGGGCTGGCGAAGAGCAGCATGGGTGATTTCGCTTTCGGGGCCAGCGAAGCGGACAAGCGCAGGGCCGAGCGATGGTATCAGGAGGCCAGTAAGCAGAAGCCGACCTATGCTTTGCCCTATCGAGGGCTGGGGGAATTGTATGAGGACTGGGACCGCTATACTGAGGCGGCAGCGGCCTATCGGAGTTATCTGAAGTATGCGCCTAAATCCGAGCGTTCGGGAATCGAGCGCAAGATCAAGTTACTGCAACGGAAGGCGGCACGATGAAACACGCTCTCATAGCAATCGGATTGATTCTGGGTACCAGCATCGCCTGGAGTGCATGCGCGGCCGGCTCATGCCAGATGAGCTACAAAATGCAGCCCGGCCAGATCTGGGTGTCGGAAGTGACGAGTCAATTCAAGTCGACGGCTGCCGAAGCCGAAGTAATGCCGCCGACCCGTTTTTCGGTACGTTACCGTGTATTAAAGGGGCCCAAGCAGGGATGGGTGAAGCTGGAGGCGAAGTTCATCGCCCACAGCGCCCAGGTTGAAGGTGGCCCTGACTATACGAAGCTTACTTATACGGCGGATATGCATCGTTCGGGTGAGTTGCGTAATGTCGCACATACAGGTTCAGCCATGCCGCCATTGCCGAAAGAGCAGATGGATGCCCTGCCACCGCAATATGCAGCGATGATGGCGCAGTCAAACGATATGATGGCAAAGGGATTGCAGACCGGGGTCTTCTGGTTCCCGGAATTACCCGAGGACAAGCTGTCGGTTGGCGACAGCTTTGATGATGTGCTGAAGTCGGATCTCGGCAGCGGTGCGATGATGCAGGTTCAGACAGTGGTGAAAACCGAATATACGCTGGAAGATGTCAGCCAGGGACTCGCCTATTTTTCAGTGCGGCAGCGCTCACAGAGCAAGGTCAGCGGGATGGGGAGCAAAATGGACACACGGGCCGTTGGCAAAGCCGATGCCATATTTGATCTGGAGCAGGGCATGTGGGTTGAGATGACGACCAAGACGCAGACAGCGAGCTCGTTCGGCGATGCCGGGAGCGGTGGTATGGGCGGCTTGCAGGTAAGTCGCTACCGTATACAGCGGCAGTGACGCCACGTTAACGTCTTCTGGTTCGACACTTTTGCCCTATTTGGAGGCTTTTTTGGGAGTTGCCTGTGGCTGTTCAAGATGAACAGTGCGGGTTGGGAATGCGAATTCAAGATCGATTGATTCGAGTAAAGCCATGATCTGCATGTTCACTTCCTGACGAACCTGAAGATATTCAGCCCAGTGGGTGGTCTTGGTGAAGTAGTATAGGAAGATCGATAGCGATGAATCTTCAAATTCGTCAAATTTAACCAGAGAAAACTCCCGATCCACACCGATATGGTGCTTGAGAATTTTTTCAATGCCTTCAATAGCCTGCTGAATCTTATCGGCAGTTGAGTCATAGGTAATGCCTATCCTCATTTTAACGCGTCGCTTTGGCCTGGCATCGATATTGTCCACAACCATATTAGCCAGTATTGAGTTCGGCACGTTGACCAGTGTCTTTTCAAAGGTTCGGATGCGCGTCGAGCGGAAGCCGATTTCTTCGACGACTCCTTCGAACTCTTTCGTCCTGATCCAGTGATTAATGGTAAACGGACGATCAACGAGGATCATCACCGATCCGAATACATTGGCGATGGTATCTTTGGCTGCCATGGCTATGGCAATGCCACCAATGCCGAGTGAAGCAATCAGGCCCGAGACTGAATAGCCCATGTTTTGAGCCACAACTAGAACGGCTGTCAGCACCAGAAAGACTTTCAAAGTTTTTGCAATAAAAGGAACAAGCTGGTCATCCAGAGAAGAATCTGTCTGGGATGCCTTGGCAGAAAAGTATGCTGCCAGCCCATCCAGAAGACGCCATAAGAACCAGACGCCGATGATGATGGAAATGATGCGGCCAGCCTGGTCAGCCAGGCCGATAATCGGAAAGCTTGCCAGGGGAGGATGCAGGACATGTACTGTAAGAATCAGGCCAAAAATAAGAACAAGCATGCCGGCAGGGCGCTCGGATGCTTCCAGCATGACATTATCCAGTTGGGTTTCGGTTTGCATGGCGACACTGTGTGCCAGAGCCTTGAAGGCACTCAGGATAAGGCGTTGGGCGACCATGGTGGCGAACAGGGTCAGGACAGCCAATAACCAGCGGCTGACTGGAATATCCAGAAGGGTCATTGCACTCAGTTGTGAAAGAAACTCCGCCATTGCTATCTCCCGACCCTTCAGGTTCTATATTGCGTGCCATTGTAGCCTGAATATCCGTGAGCTCAAATCACACCTTAATTTTGCATTGACCGGTGTGCTGTGGATTTCTATGCTCTACCTGCGCAAGGGGTGTTGAAATGACGGATAAATTGCTACAGAGCATGGTGGATGATGCCGAAGCCATGTGCCTTCTGATAGGCCGGCGGGTGCGTTATCTCAACGTTGAGTATGAGGTCACTGACCTGTTGCCTGCAGAAGGCCTGATGATTCTGTCAGCTGATGATGGCGATGATGTTCAGGAGGATATTTACGGGCGGCCGCATCGACTCGTGCCAAGGCGGCAAAACCTGCGCTTCAGGGATGCCGAGGGTCACCCGACTGGTATCTGGCAGGATATGACTTTTCTTGACGGGCCCATGGTGAGCTAAGGCCAGTTCCTTAATCCAGTGGCGTGCGGGCTTTCTTGCGCCAAAGCAGCCATGCCTTGGGGTTTTTTCCCCGTTTAATACGTAGTTTGAATGACGAATCCATACCTTCCACGCCGGCATAAAACCGCAGATCACCAAATTCATAGTGTGTGGCATCCCGCGCCAGCAACACGGGAAATCGTGAAAACCATCGATAAAAAGAAACTCCGGGCAAGCCTTGTTCCAGATTTATGGAGTCCATTCGGGTAAGAGACTGCCATTGCAGCTTTTCAGGTGCTGTCAGCTGCTGCAGATACGGTGTGGTTAGTGTGGTCGGGAACATGGCTGAAGTTCCTGGAAAGGCAGGAAACAGGTCGACCGAGGCACGCCGGTAGTGGTCGGGATATGTTGCGATCAGTTGCCAGTGAAACGGCGAGAATGGCAGGGGCAGTGCTGCGCAGGAGAGAGCCTGCGGATTCTCTGATTTAGTTAGGTTCACGGCACTGTAATGGCTATAACCGGTCAAGCCGACATAACTGAACATCAGTATCAGGGCGCAGGCGGCCAGCATTCGCGCCTTGTTTTCCCATATGAACATCAGGACAAGCGGCAGGGCCAGACAAGCGGTGAACACAGGATCGATAATAAATACCAGATCCAGAGCAGCCCGCCAGTCGGAAACGGGCGCAAGCAACATTGTGCCGAATGATGTAATCAGATCGAGAAATATGTGCATGGCAAGCGCCATGCCGATCAGCCATGGCATCAGGGGTTCGGCAGAGCGTCTATTTGGAAGCAACGCGTAGATCAGCCATGTCCACAACGGCAGCATCAGGACCGAGTGGGTTACTCCCCGGTGGTATTCCAGATAGAGGGCGTCTGAAAAAAACTTCAGCACAAAATCTGCATCTGGCGCCATGGCCAGCAGTATCAAAAGAATCACTTTGGTGCGCGGAAGCGGTTCTCCTGGAATGGCTCGGGCCAGAGCGGCACCCGATAGAGCGTGGGTTAGCGGGTCCATTGGGCGATAACCTGGTTTAATTCCCCCCAGTTTAGTCCCGGAGCAATGAGACCACCGCATACTGCACGCCTAGCGCCGGTGACCTCCGGTATGGTGTTGGCCGCACCCATAAGCGTATGCCTGGCCAATATCGCAAAGCAGACAGCTTCGACAGCCTTGGCCGGGATGCCCGCCTCAGCCGTCGTTTGCACACTGGAGGGAGCAAGACTTTGTTCCAGTTGACTCAATAAATTCCGGTTATATGCGCCTCCGCCACAAATAAGCCACCGGTCCGGTGCAGCTGGCAAGAAACGCACCGTGTCGGCGATGCTTTTGACTGTAAAGGCGGATGCTGTGGCCAGACGATCAGCATCCGTGATATCTGGCCAGGCAAGAATGCTGTCAATGACGGCTGCGCCGAAATCTTCGCGCCCGGTCGATTTCGGTGGTCGCCGCATCAGAAATGGATGCCCCAGAAGCTCTTTGAGTAGTTCGGTGCTAACTTTGCCGCTGGCAGCCAGTTCGCCATTCAAGTCACAGCCGTGTCGTCCGTCGGTAAGCGCGAGCATCAGGCCATCCATCAACATATTGCCGGGTCCGGTATCAAAGCCGATTGTCTTGCCTCCCTGGCCCAGCCACGTGATGTTTGCGATGCCACCAATATTGACTACGGCGGTGTTGTTGGCGGGCGTGGCAAACAACTGACGATGGGCAAACGGCACCAACGGGGCTCCTTGGCCTCCCGCGGCCATGTCCCGGCTGCGGAAATCGGCGACTGTCGTGATGCCGGTATCTTCGGCGATGGTGGAGGCGCAGCCGATCTGTACGGTAAAAGGATTCCGGGCCTGCGGACGGTGCCGGATGGTCTGGCCGTGACTGCCGATAGCTGTGATGTCTGAAGGCTTGAGTCCGGCATCAGCAATGGCAGCGAGTGCTGCTTTGGCAAAGGCATGCCCCAGTGCCCGGTGCACTTCGCCCATGCTGTCGATTTCATCCATGCCTGGCGCTGCCAAGCGAAGAATGGGCTCTCGAAGCTTGTCCGGCATGTCGCATTCGACGAAGCTGACCAGCTCGGGGGTCTCACCCATACGGACAATAGCCACGTCAATGGCATCGCAGGATGTGCCGGACATCAGGCCGATGAAAAGCGGGTCATTAGACATGAGCAGAGCATAGCCGATAAACGGATGCAAAGTCATGTGCTGGAACTCCTATGGCCCGCCGCTACACTTGGCCGCCTAATGGAGTTATCATGAAAGTTGAACAGCAATTGGAATTACTCAGCCGGGGAGCGCTTGAGATTTTGCCCAAGGGGGGTCTGGAGGCGAAGCTCAAGGAAGCATCCGGGGAAGGGCGACCGCTTCGCGTCAAGGCAGGCTTCGACCCGACGGCACCCGATTTACACCTTGGTCATACGGTGCTGCTGGAAAAGCTGCGCCAGTTTCAGATGTGCGGCCATCAGGTGGTTTTTTTGATCGGTGATTTCACCGGCATGATTGGCGATCCGACCGGCAAGAATGAAACGCGTCCGCCCCTGACCCATGAAGAAGTGCTGATTAATGCGGAAACCTACAAGGAGCAGGTGTTTAAAATTCTTGATCCTGCACAAACCGAGGTGCGCTTTAATTCGGAATGGCTGAATAACCTTACCGCCGCCGACTTGATCCGCGTTGCCGCGAAGTCGACCGTGGCGCGTATGCTGGAGCGGGACGATTTCGAGAAGCGGTACAAGGGTGGCCAATCCATTGCCATTCACGAATTTCTCTATCCACTGGTGCAAGGCTACGACTCGGTGGCGCTTGATGCTGATGTTGAATTGGGCGGCAACGATCAGAAATTCAATCTGCTTATGGGACGTCAGTTGCAGGATGCCTATGGCAAGGCGCAGCAAGTGATACTGACCATGCCATTACTGGAGGGCTTGGATGGCATCAACAAGATGTCCAAGTCGCTGAATAACTATGTCGGCGTGGCTGAATCAGCCAAAGAGCAGTTCGGCAAGCTGATGAGCGTCTCGGATGAGTTGATGCTCAAATACTATGAACTGCTCACCGATGTGGATCTAGATGCTGTGAAGGCCATGCATCCGATGGAGGCCAAGAAGCAGTTGGCGGCAAGCATTGTCGAACGCTTCCATGGTGAGGGTGCAGGAGCCGTGGCCCGTGCCGGTTTTGAAAGCCAGTTTGCCCGCAATGAGGTGCCGGATGATGTGCCGGAGGCGACATTGAAGGCAGATGAGGGGACGCTTTGGATCGTTCGCGCCCTGACTGAAACCGGTCTGACCGCCTCCAATGGCGAAGCCATGCGCATGATCAAGCAGGGAGCACTATCTATAGATGGCGAAAAATTGATCGACAAGGATTTTCATCTAGCTCTGGGGGGGCCGTATCTGGTTAAGCTCGGCAAGCGCAAGTTTGTTAACCTGACAGTTGAGTAAGCAACATGCTTGTTTTACATGCAGAAATTCAGCATTAGGCACGCAGGAATTTGAAGGTTAAGTTCGCTTCATCGCAAAGGTGTTGACGCACCGAAAAGTGACGATAATGTTCGCCGCCCTCGACAGGAAGAGGGGCCGCCGCAAGGCAGCAAATCGGGTCTGAAAAGGAAGTTTCAACAAAGGTGTTGACGCACCGAAAAGTGGCGATAATGTTCGCCGCCCTCGACAGGAAGAAGCGCCGCCGTAAGGCAGTAAATCGGATCTGAAAAGGAAGTTTCAACAAAGGTGTTGACGCA
>Ga0209919_1000427_pt1 | contig 21591 bp, 16 predicted proteins | sample SalPon2A_C_D2_MG_FD_185721 | JGI IMG/M metagenome (GOLD analysis project Ga0209919, IMG submission 185721) | Soil microbial communities from South San Francisco under conditions of wetland restoration - Salt Pond MetaG R2A_C_D2_MG (SPAdes)... | ecosystem: Environmental > Terrestrial > Soil >... | reverse complement strand
CTCCATCCCAGGTAGCCCGTCCCCACCAGCACGAACGCCGTCCCGATCCACACCGCCAGCCGGGGCAGGAACATGCGGCCGCGGCTCACGCGCACGGCGGCCCCCAGGAGCCGGAACGCCCCGTAGGCCAGGAGGAGCAGGAGACCCAGGGCGGCCACGACCCAGTAGCGGCGCGAGCTGGACAGAATGCCGGCCACCACGGTGACCACGGCCAGCGTCCGGAGGATCGTCCGCTCGAGGCCGGCGTCGATCCTGGCCTGCCGGAAGAGGCACGAGAGGGTCCCCACCAGCATGCCGAACGCGAAGAAGTTGTAATCGGCGACCAGGGAGCTGCCCCACGGGTACGTACCGTCGGGCGACGTGAAGGCCCCGATCCTGACGCCCCGCGTGAGGAGCGCGAACTTGGCCAGGGCCACGACGCCGATCAGCCCGAGGAGCCAGCCGCACAGCGCCGCCAGCCGGGCCCGGAACACGTCGAAGTCGGAGCGCTCCGAGAGCGCCGCCAGGGCCGGCAGCGTGAGGGCCACGCCCACGAGGTTCCTGAGGTCGCCTACGTTCTGACCCCACAACCGGTCGCTCCTCAGGAGCCCGAGCAGGTAGAAGGCCACGGCCAGCGCGACCAGCAGCACCCCGGCGTTGACCGGAAATTCCAGGCGTCCCGTGGCCATCAGGCAGAGGAACGTGTAGGCGGCCAGCGGTGCGTACAGGGGCACGCCGTAGGGAATCGAGAGGCCCACGAACCCGACCGCGAAGGTGAGCGCCAGAGCGGTTCGGTAGTCCAGCATCCAGCCGGCCTCCCGTACCGGCTCTCCGGACCGAACGGTCGCGTCGGCGGTCGTCACCGGGACGGCTTCTCGAGGGCCCTGGCGAGCCATGCGAGCCGGGCCCAGCCCATCTGGACGACCGAGCTGCCCGAGTCGCCGAATCGCTCCCCGTAGAGTCGGGCCGCGCGGACGGCGAGGGTCGAGTCGCCTCCCACGGCGAACAGGGCCCAGGTGGGCGCCGTATAGTCGAACCGTCCGGGCCGGCCCGTGTCGGCTCCGCCCGGGAGCCGCAGGGAAACCCGCAGCCCGGCGGCGCCCGCGGGCGGAAGCATCGCCGCCGCCGTGGCCCTCCAGCGCGCCATCTCCGCCGGTGTGAGCCCGAGGCCCGCCTCGTGCGCCGTCCACACGAACTGGGCCGTCCACGCCCCGTGGGACGCGTCGTCGGCGGCGTCGCGGCCCCGGAAGCTGGCGTAGATGCTTCCCGGAGGCCTCGGCACGCCCGTCCCCGGCCCCCACCCCGTGTTGCCTTCCAGGAACAGGTAGGGGAACGAGTAGGTCCCATCCGGCGTGACCCGGCTGATGCGGCGGATCAGCCCGAGGAGCTGACCGGCCCGCCGGCGGGCGGCGGTGTCACCGGTCGCCCGGGCCAGGTCCAGCAGGTACAGGCCGTTGGCGCTCTGAACGTTCGTGGGCGCGGCCATGCCCGCCATCCAGAAGGGCGCGGACGGCTCGATGCGGTAGAAACCGTAGTCGCCCCGGTCCACCCAGTAGGGCCGATTGAGGCGGAAGATCGTGTCCGCCATGGCCGCGTACCTGCGGGCGGGCGCCTCGAAGCCCTTCACGCTGTCGCGCAGCACAGCGCTGGCGAAGCGCGTGAACGGAATCATGATGAAGGCGTCGTGGAAGGTGGACAGCACCGCGCGGTCGGCCTGGAAAAGGAGCGGGTGATCGGTGACGGCGGGGGCGCGGGGTCCCAGCACCTTCACCTCGATCCAGTCCTCCGGCGTCAGGTCGCCATCGATCGTCCGCTCCGCCGTCTCCTGGGTGAGATCCTGGTACGCGCGCCCGGTGGGCCGTCCCCGCTCCGCCGTGTTCGTGACCCGGAGCGCGTAGTGCACACCGTCGGAGCTGGTGACTTCGATTCGCGTGGAATCGTTGTCCGAGATGTGGACCGCACGCACGCTGAGCGCGGGCTCGCCGTGCGCGTCGTCGAGGACGATGGGACCGCCGAACGTATACCCATCGGCCGTCTGCCAGCCGATCCGCTCGCCGCCGTCCCACTCCTTCCTCCCCGCCACGTCGTCCCGCACGCGGATGACCGCATCGGCCCGACCCACGAACGTGGACAGGTAGGAGGTGTCGCCGGTGGCCTGATACATGTCCACCAGGGACTGGAGGACGTAGGCCTCCTGCCACACGAGGGCGCCGTCCAGGTTGTCGGAGGGGGGCGTCGAATCGCGCGAGCGGACGACGGTCCGATGATACGCCTCGCGGACGACCGAGGTCTGTAGCGACTGTGCATGACAGGCGGCCGGGAGCAGGCAGGCTGAGACAAGCAGGACGGTGCTCGCGCTCCGCTCCCGTCCCACGGCTCCGATGCGCTTCGCTCTCACCCGGCGTCTCCTTCCAGGGCCGAATACAGGTCCAACAACTTACGCGCCTCTGGCGCCCAGTTGTACCGCTCCAGGACCGCCCGCCGACCGCGGCGGCCCATCTCGGCCGCCTCCCTGTCGTGCTCGAGGAGCCAGGTCACGGCGGCGGTCGCCTGCGCGGGATGGGACGGGTCGACCAGCACTCCGCACCCCGCGTCGTCCACCACGTCGCGCCACAGGGGAAAGTCCGAGACCACGACCGGAACCGCCGCCAGCATGTACTCGAACATCTTCGTCGGGTACGCCTCCCGGTACGCGGGGGTGGGCCGGAGGAGCGCCAGACCCACGCGGGCCGTGTCCAGCAGGCGTCCCACCTCGGGATTGGGCAGCCATCCCAGATACTCGCAGCGCTCCCAGCCGGGCGTGCGGCGGGCCCGCTCCTCCTGCGAGGGTACCGCAAACCGGCCGGCCACGAGCAAGCGCGGGCCGGAGCCCCCTCCCGAGCCCCGCGGCAGCCGCCGGGCGACCTCTAGCATCACGTCCAGGCCACGGCTCGCGCTGAGCGCCCCCACGTACACGACGTCCGGTCGCCGTTCCTCGTACGGAGTCGGCTCCGCCGGCGAGGGCTCCACCCGCGGGAAGTTGCGCACGAGCACCGTGGTCGCCGGAGGAAATCGCTGCACGCTCACGGGGTTCGCCACCACGATCCCCGATAGCCACCGCGCGGCGATCCGCTCCGCCGCCCCGGTGAGGCCGGCGACCGCCGGCCGGAGCGGCCCCGGAATCCAGGGCTTGGCGCGCATCTGCCGGGGGGCGTCCTCGTGCACGTCGTACACCACCGGATGGCCGCGCAGACGGAGGAGCAGCCCCACGGGCAGGAGCTCGGGGTCGTGCAGGTGGTAGATGGCGGGCGCCTCGGAGCGCGCCGCCCGGTACACGGCCGGGACGGTGCGCAAGATCCTCTGCGCACGGGTGGCCGCCCGCGGAACCTCCCTCCACCGGACCCCGGGGGGCAGCCGCGCCGGTCGGTCCGTGCCTCCGGGACCCCCGGCGGCCGGCGGCGCCACGAGCACGACCTCGTATCCGGCCTCGGCCAGGCTCCGACACTCCCTCCAGGCCACCCTCACGTCGCCCGGGGGATGGACCGATGTCAGGTGCACCGCCTTGCGGATGCTCACGCGCCTCCGAAACGCTCCTCGAGGGCCCGGACGACGGCCAGTCCGGCCCGCCCGTCCCCGTAGGGCTCTCCCGGACGTCCCCGGCTCCCGAGGGCCGCCTCGACGGCGCTCACCACCCGGTCGATCCCGGTGGGCGGCGCGAGCCGATTCCAGCCCAGCTCCACGAGCTCGACCCACTCGGTCTCGTCGCGCAGGGTCACGCAGGGGACGCCGTGGAAGAAGGCCTCCTTCTGGACCCCCCCGGAGTCCGTGGCGATGAGGGCGGCCGCCCGCTCGAGCCGGATCATGTCCAGGTACCCCACCGGATCCACGAGCCGCACGCCGGCGCGCATGGCCTCCAGCCGGCCCAGTCCCTCCAGGGCGCCCCGCGTACGAGGGTGGAGCGGCAACACCACGGGCACCCGCTCCCCGACCCGGGACAGGGCCTCCGCCAGCACCTCCAGGCGGGCGGGATCGTCCGTGTTCTCGGCGCGGTGGACGGTGGCCAGGATGTAGCCGCCCTCCTCCAGGCCCAGGCGCTCCAGGACGTGGCTGTCGTCCGCCCGTCCCGCGTAATGGAGGGCCGCGTCGTACATCACGTCCCCCACGCGCTCGATCCGGCCCGGCTCGATGCCCTCGCCGAGAAGGTTCTGGACAGCCGTCCCGGTGGGCGCCAGCAGGAGCTCGGAGACGTGGTCGGTGAGGACGCGGTTCACCTCCTCCGGCATCGCCCGGTTGAAGGAGCGCAGGCCGGCCTCCACGTGCGCCACGGGCACGTGGAGCTTGGCCGCCGCCAGGGCGCCGGCCAGGGTCGAGTTCGTGTCCCCGTACACGAGGACCGCGTCGGGGGCCTCCTCCACCAGCGCCGCCTCGAGGCGCTCGAGCATGCGGGCGGTCTGCACGGCGTGCGTGCCCGATCCGACGCCCAGCGACCGGTCGGGCCGCGGGATGTCCAGCTCCTCGAAGAACACGTCCGACATGGACGCGTCGTAGTGCTGGCCCGTGTGCACCAGCACTTCCGTGAAGCCGGGCCGCTCGCCCAGAGCCCGGGAGACCACGGCGGCCTTGATGAACTGCGGACGGGCTCCCACCACGCTGAAGATCTTCACGAGGCCTCCCCACCGGGCTCTCCCAGCAGGCGCCGATACACTTCCGCCAGCCGGCCCTTCTCTCGGTTCCAGTTGAGCTCGGACGCCGCGCGGATCGTGTTCCGCCGGTACGTGGCGAGCCGGGCCGGGTCGGACAGCATCACTCCGATCCGCTCGGCCAGGGCCGCGGGATCGCCCGGCGGACACGTCTCGCCCACGCGGTACTCCTCGACCACTCGCCGCATTTCCGGCAGGTCGCTCACCAGCACCGGGACGCCCGCCTGAATGTACTCGAACAGCTTGTTCGGGAGGCAATAGCGATGATTGAGCCCCCGGGCCTCGATGGGGTGCAACCCGAGGGTGGCCCCCCGCGTCCACTCCAGTAGCTCTCCGGGCGGTACGGCCTCGAGGAACCGCACGTCCGATCCGAGCGACAGCGCCGCGGCCCGCTCCTCCAGCGCCGCTCGCAGGGAGCCGGCTCCGAGAAAGGCGAGGACCAGGCTTGCGCGGGGGAGGCGCGCCGCGGCCTCCACGAGCCCCTCGAGGCCGCGGCCCGGATGCAGGCCGCCCTGGTACAGGAGGACGGGAGCGTCGGGGCCCACGCCGAGCGCCCGCCGGAGCGGCCCGCCGCGTTCCGAGTCCGAGGACGGCGGCGCCGGCTCCGGGAGATTCCGCACAATGCCGTCCACCCGGAGTCCCGCGTCACGCCGCAGGAGGTCCGCGATGCCATCCGACACGGTGATCACGGCGTCCGAACGGCGCCCGAAGAAGCGCTCGGCCTTGAGGCCGGCCCGCAGGAACCAGCCGGGTCGGCGCTCCCCCGGCGACCGGTCCGCCCACAGCTCGTGCGAATCGTACACGAGCCGCGCGCCGGTCAGGCGAGCGATCGCCCACCCGATGGGCAGCGCGTTCAGGTCGTGCGCGTGCACCAGGTCGGGACGGATCCGGGCGCCGGTCGCCGTCATCCGCGCCGCCAGCTCCGCGTACTTGAGCATCTGCCAGGCGCGCCTCCTGGGGAGCGGCCGGGTCGCGAGGCCGAAGCGCCGCACCTCCAGGCCGTCGACGCGCTCGCTCCCGGGGAGCCCCGGCCCGTGCATGGCGAAGACCGACACCCGTCCGCCCATCTCCATCCCCAGCGACGCGGCCCGCAGGACGCGGGCGTCGTGCGTGAAGGGATTCAGCACCACGTGGACGAAGGTGGCGGTCACCCGCGCGTCTCCCGCCTCGATCCGCTACGCTCCTGGAGCGCGTGCCAGGACATCCAGTAGAGCTCAACGTAGGCCAGCGCCATGGCCACGGCATAGGCACCGATGGCCACTCGCGCCGGGGCCCCGAGGAGTGCCGAGGCGACGAGCGCACCGCCGGCGAGCACGCCCCGGCTCACGTCCCACCGGAGCTGGAGGTCCTGTCTCTCCAGGAGGTTCAGGGTCTGGGACACGGGCGTCACGGCGAACTGCAGGAGGAACATGAGGGCCAGGAAGCGCGCGTACACCCCGGCCTCGGTCCACTCGTGCCCGAATACGAATCCGAACAGGGGCGGTCCCACCACCATGAGGAGAAGCGCGGGCAGGATCGCCAACACCGCCAGGTGGAGGACGGTCCGCCGGAACAGGCTCTTCAGTCGCCCCGGACTTTCCAGGGCCAGGGGGGCGGCCTCCCCCAGGTAGACCTGGCCGACGGACGTACCGATCAGCCGCATGGGCACGGCGATGACCTTCTGCCCGAGGGCGAACCAGCCCGCCACCTTGGGATCGTACAGGGCCACCAGGAGGAGCGACGGGAGCTGGAGGCCGGCCCGGTTCAGGAACGAAGCCCCCATGAGGTAGATCGGGAACCGCCGGTATCGACGGGCCATCGCCCTCATGCGGGAGCTCGACACGCGCCGGAGGAGCCCCCGGTCCTCTTTCCACACCAGCCGGAGGAGGCTGCCGCTCCCGCCCACCTGGCCCAGGAACTGACCGACCAGGAGGCCCAAAGGGCCCGAGGAGACCGCGCCGATGCCGACCTGGGCAGCCACCTGCGATCCGGTCCGGCTCACGCTCGTACGGGCGATGGGACCGTACGCTTTCTTGCGTATCGCCCAGTAGTTGAGCGCCTGGTAGAGTCCCGCCCCGAACACCGCCAGCGGCAATAGCCACAGATAGGGCCGCAGGGCCGTGGCGTTGAGCCAGCCCAGCACCGTGCCGCCGGTCACCGCGGCGAGCAGCGCGACCAGGCCGCCGACGACCACGGCCAGGCCCACCGAGAAGACGAGCAGGTTGGCCGCCCCGGCATCGGAGAAGGGCAGCGGTATCGCCCCCTCGTAGCGGGCGGACGCCACCACGGAGAGGATGGCGAGGATGGAGGCGAACACGCCGAGGAGGCCGAAGTCCTGGGGCGTGTACAGCCGGGTGAGGACGGGGGCCGCGAGGACGGACAGGACCTGCGCGAGGGCGGTCCCTCCCGCCAGGACGGCCACGGCCCGGACGAAGCGCCGCCGCCCGAGCCAGTCGCGAATGCGGGCCCAGACGGCGGCCACTCGTTCGCCTAGGAGCGGTAGAACTCCCCGATCCTCTCCACCACGTAGGCCTGCTGCTCGCGGGTGAGCTCGGGGTAGATCGGCACGGCCAGGACCTCGCGAGCGGCCTTCTCGGCGTGCGGGAAGTCGCCCTCGGCGTAGCCCAGCTCCTTGAAGCAGCCCTGCAGGTGGAAGGGCACGGGGTAGTAGACGGCGCTTCCCACCCCGGAGCGCGACAGGTGCTCGGCCAGCTCGTCGCGCCGCGGGACGCGGATCACGAACTGGTTGTAGATGTGCCCCGGCACGTCGGTGGGCAGGGTGACCACGTCCTGGAGGCCGGCGCCGGCGAACAGCTCGCGGTAGAGGTCCGCGTTGGCGCGGCGCGCCTCCGTCCACCCGTCCAGGTGGCGGAGCTTGACGCGCAGGATGGCGGCCTGCAGGGCGTCCAGCCGGAAGTTCCCGCCCACCACGTGATGGTAGTACTTGGGCTTGGCGCCGTGCACGCGGAGGATGCGGAGCTTCTCGTGCAGGGCCTCGTCCGAGGTGACGACCATGCCGCCGTCGCCGAAGCCGCCCAGGTTCTTGCTGGGGAAGAAGGAGAACGCCCCCATGTCCCCCACCGAGCCGGCGCGGCGCCCGGCGGCGTCCCGGGCCCCGATGGCCTGGGCCGCGTCCTCCAGGACGAGGATGCCGCGGTCCATGGCGGCGTCGATCACCGGGTCCATGGCGGCGCAGCGCCCGTACAGGTGGACGGGGATGATGGCGCGGGTGCGGTCGTTGATCGCGTCGACCGCCTGCTCCGGGTCCATGTTGAAGGTGGCCGGGTCGATGTCCACGAACACGGGCGTGGCGCCCAGGCGGGAGACCACGCCGGCCGTGGCGAAGAAGCTGTAGGTCGTGGTGATGACCTCGTCGCCCGGCCCCACGCCGGCGGCCATGAGCGCCACCAGGAGCGCGTCGGTCCCGGAGGAGACCCCCACCCCGAACTTCGCGTCGGAGTAGGCGGCGATCTCGCCCTCCAGCGCCTTCACCTCGGGGCCCATGATGAAGTGCTGGCTCTCCAGCACCCCGTCGATGGCGGCGCGGACCTCGTCCTCGATGGTCCGGAACTGGGCGTTGAGGTCCAGGAGGGGGACTTCCATCTTCGTCTGTATGTCGGCCTTCATCGGGGCCTCGCTCGCGGTCATGTGGGTCTGACTCCTCCGTCCGTCTTCTCGTACTCCGTCTCGCAGGCGCGGCAGCGCCCGACCTCTCCGCCGTCGGGGAAGTCGATGCGATTTCCGCACCGGCACATCCAGCCGATGACGCGGCCGGGGTTCCCGACGACCAGGGCGTACTCGGGCACGTCCTTCGTCACCACGGCCCCGGCGCCCACGAAGGCGTAGCGGCCGACCTCGTGGCCGCACACGATCGTCGAGTTGGCGCCCAGCGTGGCGCCCTCGCGGATCGGCGTGTCCAGGAGCTCGTCCATGCGGCGGATCTCGCTCCTCGGGTTGATGACATTGGTGAACACCATGGAGGGCCCGCAGAACACGTGGTCCTCCAGGGTGACGCCGGCGTACACGGACACGTTGTTCTGGATCTTGACTCCGTCCCCGACGTGGACGCCGGGACCCACGAGCACGTTCTGCCCCAGGCTGCAACCCTCGCCGATGCGGGCGCCCTTCTGCACGTGGCTGAAGTGCCACACCTTGGTGCCCTTCCCGATCTCGACGTCGTCGTCGACGATCGAGGTCTGGTGGACGAAGTAGGGAAGCTCGGGACGGTCCGGGTCGGCCGGCGCGGTGGCGGCGTCCCGCGCGAGCGCCCCGATCCCCGCCCGGGCTCCCGCCCCGACGGCCGCCGCGCCCTCGCGCAGAGAGCGCTCGCAGGCGTCCAGGACGCGCAGCACCCGAAGGCCCTCCTGGCCGTCGGTGCGCGGCGTCTCGCGCGTCTCGACGCAGTGGAGGAAGTGCTCGCACTCGGCGCGCAGCGGCTCGCCGCCCTCCAGGGCCACCGGCTCGCCCTCGGCCTTCTCGGCCACCGGGACGTGGTTCTTCCACACGATGTTGTGCGGGTAGAGGACCAGCTTGTCGTCGGGGAGGACGTCGTTGAACACGGCCATCTTGCGGTCGCCGACCACGACCAGCTTCTGCTCCTTGAAGGGGTGGAGCCAGGAGACGAAGATGTGCGACCGCACGCCGTCGGCGAACGCCAGGTGGCTCACGGTGACGTCGGCGATGCGCTCGTGCAGGTAGGCCGCCCCGTGCGCGCTCACGTCGACCGGCGCCTCGTCCAGGAGCCCCAGGATGACGGAGATGTCGTGGGGCGCGAAGGACCACAGGATGTTCTCCTCGCGGCGGATCTTCCCCAGGTTGAGCCGGTTCGAGTAGATGTACTCGATGCGGCCCAGCTCGCCCGCCTCCACCAGCTCGCGCAGGCGCAGCACGGCCGGGTGGTACCAGAGGAGGTGGCCGACCATGAGCACGCGGCCGCGCTCCCGGGCCAGGGCGACCAGCGCCTCCCCCTCGGTCACCGAGAGGCACAGGGGCTTTTCGACCAGGACGTCCAGGTCCGCCTCGAGGGCGCGCCGCACCAGCGGCCCGTGCGTCTCGGCCGGGGTGGCGATGGAGACGGCCGAGACCTCGCCGGAGGCGAGCACCTCGTCGAAGGAGGCGTACATCGCCGCGTCCGGGTACTTGCCGGCGAACTCGGAGCGGCGCTCCGGGTCCTCCTCGCACACGCCGCTCAGGGCGCCCAGGCCGTCGAAGTTGCGGACCAGATTCTTGCCCCAGTACCCGGCGCCCACCACGACCACGCCCGGAGCCTTCTCGCCCCCCGTCTCCCCTGGAGTCATTCCCGCTCCCTGTCGTTCATCCGAAGTCATCTAGTACACAGAAGCGCCGGTCGATCCCCGCCCGGCGGGCAGGGGTGACCGGCACGACGCTACGGTGGGTCGGCGTGCGATCGAGTCCCGCCGAGCCTCACTCCGCCACGGAGCCCAGGCGCAGGCCCTCGTCCACCTCGCCGGCGAAGTCGACGTCCTGGGAGCGACACCAAGCCCACATCTGCTCCAGCCAGAACTCGTCCTCGCTCGTGCTGTCGAGCCGATCCTCCCAGCGGCGCATGAACGCCAGGAGCTCCTCGGTGACGCCGGGCCGGGCGAGGCCGCGGACCAGCCGCACGTTCCGCACGTCGGTCTGCACGGTCTCCTCGTCGGGCCCGACCAGCTCCTCGTGCAGCTTCTCGCCGGGCCGCAAGCCGACGAACTCGATCAGCTTCTTGCCGTTCTGCTTCACGCCGGCCAGCCGCAGGAGGTTGCGGGCCAGGTCCAGGATGCGCACGGGCTCGCCCATGTTGAGCATCATGATCTGGCCGCGGGCCTCCGGGAGGACGGACGCCTGCAGGACCAGCTGCACGGCCTCCGGGATCGTCATGAAGTAGCGCGTCACCTCGGGGTGGGTGACGGTGAGGGGACGCCCCTCGGCGAGCTGCTTCCTGAAGATCGGCAGGACGCTTCCCTGGCTCCCGAGCACGTTGCCGAAGCGGACCGCCGTGTAGCGCGTGTCCTCGTACCGGCGCTCGCACGCCAGGGTCACCAGCTCCGCCATCCGCTTGGTGGCCCCCATCACGTTGGTGGGGCGCACGGCCTTGTCGGTGGAGATGAGCACGAACTTCCCGGAGCCGTGCCGTCCCGCCGCCGAGGCCACCCGCAGGGTGCCGACCACGTTATTGCGAACAGCCTCCCGGGGGTTGCTCTCCATGAGCGGCACGTGCTTGTAGGCGGCCGCGTGGTAGACCCGGTCGGGCCGGTGCATCTCGAACACGCCCTCGAGCCGCACGTCATCGAGGATGTCGCCGACCAGCGGCACCAGGTCCAGGTCGGGATGCTCCTCCCGGAGCTCGAGCTCCAGGTAGTAGAGGTCGGACTCGGCCTGGTCGAGGAGGATCAGGCGGTCGGGCGCGTACGCGGCCACCTGCCGGGCCAGCTCGGAGCCGATCGAGCCGGCGGCGCCCGTGATGAGCACCACCCGGCCGCCCAGGTCCTCGGCCAGCTCCGGCAGCTCGAGACACACCGGCTCCCGGGCCAGCAGGTCCTCGATCGTGACCTCGCGGATCTGCGACAGCCTCACGTTGCCGCGCAGGACTTCCTCGGCCGGCGGCAGGATCGTCAGGTGGACGTCGGCCGAATCGCATCGCGACAGGATCTGGCGAAGCACCTCCGGCGGCGCGGAAGGGATGGCGATGATGAGCGAGTCGATCGCGTGCCGGGCGACCAGGCTGGCGATCGCGTGCGTCGGGCCGAGCACGGGCGTCCCGCGCAGGCGGCGGCGCAGCTTGCCCGGGTCGTCATCGACGAATCCGACCAGGTGGTACCCGGAGTCCGGGTAGCGTTCGATCTCACGCGCGACCAGGCTGCCGGCCTCGCCGGCGCCGACCACGAGCACGCGCCGGTGGTCGGAGGCCGCCCTGAGGGGCCGCTCGCGCCACCACTCCAGCGCCAGGCGGTAGGCCAGGCGGAATCCGCCGATCCCGTAGGAGGCGAACACGAACTGGAGCAGGAGGATCGACCGCGGCACCGAGGGCCGGACCGGGAGGAGGTAGACCAGCAGTCCGAAGGCGAGCGTGGCGAAGCCCCCGGCCAGGAGAATCTCGACCAGGTCCTCGGGACTTGCGAACCGCCAGCTGTGGACGTTCAGGTGGAAGAAGCCCGCCCCCACGGCCCACGGCACCAGGAGGAGCGGCAGCGTCTCGAGGAAGGTATGGGTGTAGGCGGCCGGCCATGTCATGTCGAAGCGGACCAGGTAGGCCAGGCCGTAGGCCAGGGCCACCGTGCCCAGGTTGACGAGGGCCGCCAGCAGCGTGCGCCGACGATAGAACGGCAGGAGGAGCGAAAACGGGGTCCGGCGCTCGTCCTGCGGCTCCGGCTCGGGCGGATGTGCGGCGCCCGTCCCGTTGCCGTTACCGTTACCGTTGCCGTTGCCGGCCGCGCCACCCCGGATCTGGATCAACGTCGAGACCTCTCTGGCTTCAACTGGGTGCGCACGGCAATCACGCCGGTCCGTCCGGGCTGGCACGCCCAGACCGACATCGATGCCGGTGGATGCTGTAGCCTGGAACCGAGCGTCCTGGAAGGCGTCCGTCGTCCGCCGGATGCCCGGCCCGAGGGCACCTCCGCTCCGAACTTTGATCGCATATCGATTGCCGTGTGTACGGCGGACTGGCGGGACGACCCATAATAGCCCTGTCGTCGCTCCGGTACAACAGTCCGCGTCGGGATCCGTTTACGCCCTTCGGGCAAGGACCTTGCCCGCGCGCCGACGGCCTCGATCCGGCCTCATGCCCGCGTTTTCGGGGTCCGGCGCCTCGCGGCCCGCGCGGCCCGCATCCCGAAATGCCACAAAGCAGGCAAATCGCGGTGTAACCCGGTGAGAGTCGGCCGTCCCTCTGTCGGGGGAGTCTACGAGTCCCGAAGCCGCCGCAGGTCCGCCTCCACCATCATGGCCACCAGGTCCGTGAAGGAGACGTCGGGGGACCACGCCAGGTCACGCCGGGCCCGGCTGGCGTCGGCCACCAGGTGGTCCACCTCGGCCGGCCGGAAGAACTTCGGGTCCACAACCACGCGCGGGGCGCCGGTGGCGGCGTCCAGGCCGCGCTCCTCGAGCCCCTCACCCTCCCAGCGGAGTTCGACGTCGATGGCCCCGAACGCGGCCTCGACCAGCTGGCGCACCGAGTGGCTCTCACCCGTGCCCACCACGAAGTCGGCGGGCTCCGCGCGCTGCAGCATGCGCCACATGGCCTCGACGTAGTCGCCCGCGAAGCCCCAGTCGCGCTCGGCCGAGAGGTTCCCGAGCCGGAGCTGCTCCTGGACTCCCAGCTCGATGCGGGCCACGCCGTCCGACACCTTGCGGGTCACGAACTCGAGGCCGCGCCGCGGGCTCTCGTGGTTGAAAAGAACACCCGAGACCGCGAACAGATCGTAGCTCTCCCGGTAGTTCACCGTGATGAAGTGGCCGTACACCTTGGCCACCCCGTACGGGCTCCTGGGATAGAAGGGGGTCTCCTCGTTCTGCGGGCTCTCGCGCACCTTCCCGAACATCTCCGACGAGGAGGCCTGGTAGAAGCGGATGCCGGGATCGACGCTCCGCAGCGCCTCCAGCACGCGCGTCACCCCCAGGGCGGTGAACTCCCCGGTGAGGAGGGGCTGGCGCCAGGAGGTCGGGACGAAGCTCTGGGCCGCCAGGTTGTAGACTTCGCGTGGGCGCACCTCGTCCAGCATCTCCAGGATGGAGAGCTGGTCGAGGAGGTCGGCCTGGTGGAGGGTGAGGCGGTCCTTGATGTGCGCGATGCGGTCGAACTTCTCCGTGGAGGAGCGGCGCACCATGCCGTGCACCTCGTAGCCCTTCTCGAGGAGGAGCTCGGCCAGGTAGGAGCCGTCCTGGCCCGTGATCCCGGTGATGAGAGCTTTCTTCGTCGCGCTTGCCATGGGACGAGGAGAATAGGCGCGGCCCGGCGGCCGGGCCAGCGTCACGGGCCGGCCGCCCTCCCGGTGGATGCTGGGGGGTGTCTTCGGGCTCCAATGTCAAAGATGGTCAAGAAAGGTCAATCTTTGCCATTCCTCTTGCCCGGGGCTTCCTCCCCCCTTTCATGATCCGGCTTCTCCACGTCGTCGGCGCGCGTCCCGACTTCATCGAGATCGCCCCCCTGTTGTGCGCGGTCTCGCGTTGTGCGCGGTCTCGCGGGCCCCGGAGTTCGAACAGGTGCTGGTGCACACGGAACAGCGCTACGACGAGAGCATCTCCGACGGGTTCTTCCGCGAGATGGAGATCCCTCGTCGGGGACGTCGACAGCACGCCGACCTGCGCTCTGGCGGCCGCCAAGGAGGGCGTGCCCGAGGAGATCGACCGGCAGCCCTCGAACGTGGAGCGGTTCGGGCGGATGGAGGTGCTGGGGGAGGTCCGCGTCCTGGAGCCCGTGAGCTACCTGGATATGCTGGGGCTGATGGACTCGGCGTGGCTGGTGCTGACGGACTGGGCGGGATCCAGGAGGAGACGACGGCCCTCGGGGTGCCCTGCCTCACGCGCCGCTCCTCCACGGAGCGCCTCATCACCATCGAGGCCGGCACCAACCGGCTGGCTCAGCGGCGGGCCACGTCCAGCACCCTGAACAACCGCTCGCGCTCGTGTGGACGGGGGGGCGGGGCATCGGCCGGCATGGGGAGGGGGACGAGCTGGGCCACGGTCCGGTCCTCCGACCACACCACCATGAAGGGCCCGCGCCGGGGCGTGCCCGGTCGAGCCTCTATGCGTACGGTCGCTCCTGCCTGCACGGTCAGAGCTCCTTGTCACGATTCGGATCCGCGTCCACCGGCGTTCGGACGCCATCGTCCACGCGGAACGCGCCCTGGAGGCGGCGGCCGCCCCCACGAACGATCCGGAGAGGAGGCCGGGGGGCCGACGCCGCACGCCCCAGGTCGCGGACAGGGCGAGGTGCAAGACGGTGGCCGACAGCCTACGAAGCCTCGTAAGCTACTTTATTTCAATCTCTTGCATCGTTGTCGACATTCCATGATGGCGCGCGCCCCGCGCCGGGATGCCTCTCGGATTGCGAGAGTCGGGGCGGAGCGCGAGTCGCGCTCGCCGCGCGGATCCGGGCGGGCCGCCGCTCGGCCGGCCGGCTTCCGCGGCCTCCATCCCGGCCAGCTCCGACAGCCACGCGGCCATGGCCTCATGGTGCCGCCGTTCCTCGGCCTCCAGCCGCCGCGGGCCCGACAGCGTGGCCTGGTCGGGCGGCGGCAGGTAGGGGTACGGGTTGGCCTCCCACAGGACGATGCGGCCCGGGCCCGGCGTCGCGTAGTCCAGGGCCGCGAACCCGAGGCCCAGGACGCGAACGGCCGTCCGGAACAGGTCGGCGTCCTCGGGTCCCAACTCGATCCAGCGCCGTTCGAGCTCGACGGCCTCCCGGACGAGCGGGCACGGGCCGAACAGGCGGCCCGCCGGCCCCGGGCGCTGGAAGCCGGGCCCGAACAGGGATTGCTTCGGGTGGCCGACGATCGGCTCGGGCGACAGGTACCAGTTCCGGCACACGACCCGATCGCCGTACACCAACACGCGCTTCTTGTGGAAGTAGCGGGCGGGCAGCGCTTGGGGGTCGCGCCGACGCCAGCCCTCGCGCGTGTCCACGAAGCCGCTCAACACTCCGGGGTAGGGCAGCTCCTCGTCCGGGCAGGCCAGGGCCTCCTCCCGGTCGGCGAACATCCGCAGACCCTCCTGGGCGTGGCAGCTCTCGCCCCTGACCACGGCCGGGAAGGCGAGCTGCCGCACGGCACCTTCGAAGGAGCGCCGGTCGCCGAAGCTCCAGCAGCCGGGCGTGGGCAGGCCGGCGTCCCTCCAGATCCGGCCCATGGTGCCCTTCCGCGTGTTGGAGAGGCTCTCGGGCGGGTTGACGAGCGGGATGCCGCACTGGCGGGCCCGGACGGCCACGGCCGCGCACTCCCGGTACTCCTCGGGATACATCTCCCGGAGGGGATCCCCCACCCAGAACACCACGGCCCGCACGCCGTCCAGGCAGGGCGGCGGCTCTCCGGTGAAGTGCAGCCGAAGCCGGGCCCACAGGTCGGGCCGCTGGCGCCGGGCGTAGCGGAGGAACCTCAGGTTGTACCGGGGCATCCGGCCGCGGCCCTCTCCGTGACGCACGAGGAGCACGTGACCGGGCCCGGACTCGATTCGGCGCATCGCGACCCCGGGTGGCGGGGGCGGAGGGCGGGGTCCGCGACGGCGCGGACCCGGGAACGGTTCCGGGAAATCGCAAGCCCGGTACCTGGTCGCCATGGATGCACCCAAGAGATGACATGACAGGAAGATGAGACCGGTCTGAGGGGGCCGGCGAGACGCCGGGGGACCGGGTTCCTGTTGCCCGGACCCCACAGGTCCGGAGGGGGCGGCGTGACCCTTCAGTCGCCCCCGCCGAGCCAGCGCCGCCAGGCGGCGCGCCGCGCCAGGGGCGGCACCGGCAGGACCCGGCGCCCCTCCAGCAGGCGCCGCGGGTTCTCGCCCATGAGGAGGCGGGTGGCGCCCCGCACGCCCGTGCCGCCGTCCTCTCCGCCGCCCTCCTCCGCCGCGCGGGTCTGCCGCAGGAGGAGTCCCCGAGCCTCACGCAGGGCGGGCGGGCCGCCGCGGGCGTGGTAGTCGCTGGCCAGGAGGGAGGTCCACCCGGAGGCCAGCAGGTGCCGGGCGCGCCGCCGCGGACGGGCCCCGTAGCGGCCCAGGAGGGAGCCGGCGTTCACCTGGAGGACGGCCCCCATCTCCCGCCAGCGGGCGATCTGCGCCAGCGAGCGGCCCAGCTCCGCGTAGCGCTCCACGTGCGCGACCACCGGGGTCCACCCCGCCTCGATCAGCCCCGCGAGCTGGCGCTCGGCGTACATGGGGATGCGCAGGAAGGGGAACTCGACCAGGACCGCCGAGCCGCCCGCCAGGCGGAGGCGCGGGTCGGAGAGGTCGGGCTCGGGGGCGTCCAGGAGGAGCTCGATCCCCCGCTCGAGGACGGGCGCGTCCTCGGGCAGCTCGTCGCGCACGTTCCGCAGGAGCCGCCAGCCCATGTCGAGCTCGGTCATGCGGCGGGCGCGGGCGGCCGGGTCGGCCAGGATGGAGGCCTGCACGTGCGGCGTGGCCACCACGCGGCGCACCCCGTCCGAGGCGAGGACCGCCAGGCCGTCGCGCGCGTCGAACGCGTTCCGGGCCCCGTCGTCGACGGCCGGGATGAGGTGGGAGTGCAGATCGATGAACGGGAGGGGGATCATGATCGGAGCCTCGTCCCGTGCGGGTGCGGGGCCGGCGGAGCGCTCGGCCTCGGGCGCTCCCGGCGCGGGGCGCCCCGTCGATCCCGTCAGTCCTCCCGGCGCTCCCACGCGGCCTGGAGGTCCATCCAGAAGTCGGCCGTCGTGTCCAGCGATCGGGCCAGCCGCAGGGCCAGGCCGGGGGTCATGCCGTGGCTCCCCTCGATCAGGGCGTCGATGCGCCCGGGTTCGACGCCGATGCGGCGCGCAAGCTGCGGGCCGGAGAGGCCGCGGGGCCCGAGGAACTCGTCCCGCAGCACCTCACCGGGGGACGCGCTCCCACCGTCGCCGGCTCCTCGTGGCATCGACCCTCCCCTCCATCCCCGCGCGGCCGTCCCGCGAACCGGAACGCGCCCTGGTGGCACGACCGGAAGTTCATGGATCGGAGGATTCTACGCCAGCCCGGAAGGGGTGTTTCCTCCCACCGGCACCGAGGGCCCGGAGCCGTGGTCCGTGCCCCGCATCGCCTCCAGCCCCTCCTCCTCGTGCAGGGCCAGGAAGGCGGACGTGACCTCCGGGTCGAATTGGCGGCCCGACTGGGCGCGGATGTGCTCGAGGGCCTTCTCGGGGCTCCACGCGTCCCGGTACGGGCGGTCGGAGCGCAGGGCATCCCACACGTCCACGACGGCGAAGATGCGGGCGGTGAAGGGGATCTCCCGGCCGGAGAGGCCCCGCGGATACCCCGTGCCGTCCCACTTCTCATGGTGGGCGTAGGGGATGGCGAGCGCCGGCTGCAGGTAGTCGATCGGGGCCAGGAGCTGGTAGGCGAGCACGGGGTGGCGCCGCATGACCCTCCACTCGTCCTCGTCCAGGGGGCCGGGCTTGAGGAGGATGGCGTCCGGCACCCCCACCTTCCCGATGTCGTGGAGGAGGGCGCCGTGCCGGACGTGTGTGAGCGCCTCCTCGGGCACGCCCATCCGGCGGGCCAGGCGGAGGGTGATCTCGGTCACGCGTTCGGTGTGGTCCCAGGTCTCCGCGTCCCGCAGGGTGAGGGCGCGGGCCCACCCCTCGATGGTGTGGCCGTAGGCGGCCCGCAATCGACGGTGGGAGTCCTGCAGGTCCTGGAACAGGTGGGCCGAGTCGATGGCGATGGCGGCCTGCCCGGCGAGCACCTCCAGGAAGTCCCGCCACTCCCGGCTGCCGGGGAGGGGCGAGCGTCGGAACACCTCCAGGACGCCGTTCACGCGCCCCTTGGCCACCAGGGGGGTGGCGGCGTAGCTGGCGAAGTCCTCGTCCTCGAGCTCCGGCGAGCGCGCCAGACTGCCGGGTTCGGTGGCCAGGTCCTGGACCACGCGGGTCCGGCGGTCGCGGGCCACCTGGCCGGCGTAGCCCTCCCCGAGGGCGAGGGCCGTGTGGCGAAGCGCGCGGGTCCGGAAGCCGCGGGCCGCCGCGAACTCGAACTTCTGGGAGACGTCGCTCCACATGAGGATGGCCGCGGCGTCCGCGGCCAGGTGCTCGACCACCTGTTGCAGGACCAGGTCCAGCGTCACCGGGAGGTCCCGGCTGGCCGTGATGGCCAGGTCGATCTCCCGCAGGGACTTGATGCGCCGTACCTGGTTCTCGGCGTGGAGACGTGCCGCCTCGAGGTCGGTGACGTCCTTGGTGGTGGCCACGATCACCCCGGTGCCCTGAAACTCGTCCCGGGCGCTCGAGGTGAGCCAGGTGCGCGGGGTCCCGTCGGGGAGGATGACGTGCAGGGGGAAGTCCCGCACCTCGCCCTCCGCCTCCAGGTGGCGTCCGTACTCGGCCCAGTCGGCCGGGTCGAACTGGATCCCCAGCTCGTCGGGGTCCCGTCCCTCCACGCCGCCCCGCTCCCGGCCCAGCACCCGCTGAAAGGCGCGGTTGGCCACCAGGTAGGTGTCGTCGTCGACCTTCCGCACGACGGCCGGATCCGGCAGGAGGTCCATGATGCGGGCGAGGGTGGTGCGGGTGGCGTACGAGCTCCGCAGGAAGGCGCGCGCCAGGAGGAAGAGCACGAGGGCGGTCGCCCCGACGAACACCCAGCCCTTCCAGAGCTGCCACGCCTGGAGCTCGGCCTGGCTGCCGGCCAGGCCGGCGACCACCCGGTCGGAGACCAGGATCCACAGCGCGCCGAGGACCAGGTAGGCCAGGGCGAGGATCCACGGGTACGACCACACCCGCCTGTGCTTGCTCACGTTACGAGCATGTACCCTGCGGCCTCGCGCCGCAAGGCTCGCTCAGGCCTCCCTGCCCACCTCGGGCCAGGCGCCCCGCAGGCTGATCCACACCGAGCGCGCGATGAGCGCGAGGTCGAGCCGCAGGGTGCGGGTGCGCACGTACAGGAGGTCGTACCGGAACTTCTGGAGCCGGGTCGCGTCGCGCCGCAGGTGGACCTGGGCCATGCCGGTGAGCCCGGGACGGACGGAGTGGCGCTCGCGGTAGCCGGGCACTTCCTGGAGGGGGACGGGACGGCCGTCGCTCCCGGGCTCGGCCTCGCGGGGCATGAGCGCCCGCGGCCCGACGAAGCTCATGTCGCCCCGGAAGATGTTCCAGAGCTGAGGCAGCTCGTCCAGCGCCGTGGCCCGCATGAGCCGCCCCACCCGGGTGATGCGGTCCGCCTCGCGCTCGGCGGCCTGGTGCTCGGCCTCCCCGTCGGCCAGGGGCCGCATGGAGCGGAACTTGAGCCCGGTGAAGGTCCCACCGCCACGGCCCACGCGCTCCTGCGCGTAGAACACGGGGCCGCCGTCCTCGGCCACGAGCGCGGCGGCCAGGAGGAGGGAGACGGGCAGGGAGACCAGGAGCCCGGCGCCGGAGAGCGCGACGTCGAGCACGCGCTTGGCGGTGGCGTCCAGCCGGCCCAGGGCCCCACCGCCGAGCGCCTCTCCCCCGGGACGCGCCAGAGCGCCGGCCCAGGCCACGGCTTCCCCCTTCTCGTCCCGGCCCAGGAGGCGGAGAAGCCCCCGGACGCGCCCTTCGGGGCGCGGCGAGCGCGGCGGACGCACGGGGGAGGCGGACGGGTCCCCGGGACGGGGATCCTCGACCTCGGCGGCGGCGCCCTCCGGCGTCATCGGCCCTCCTTCATCGTCTTCCGGCAAGCTCACGACACGCTGCACCGCGAACCCGCAGCCTCACACTACAGTATCAACGACGCCTCAGCGAACGGGGCGCTCCCCGTCGGCCGGGGTCCGCGCCGGGCCCCGCCCTCCCGGCTCAGCTCACCACCGACGCCAGCACGCCGCCCAGGAGCACGCGGACGGCGCTCCGCTGCCAGTCGAAGTGGACCACGCGGCGCACGACCGCGCCCATGCCGCTCTGCAGGGACTCGAACACGCGGTCGATCTGGCGGTCGTCCAGCCCACGCACGGCCCGCTGCAGGCGCAGGCCCAGGTCGATCTCGGGGCCCAGGCGCGCCTTCCACGCCTCCTCGTAGCCGGCCAGGGAGCGGGCGTCCAGACGGCCGGTGGCCAGCGCGTGGTCCAGCACGTCGGCCGCGATCCCGGCGCCCAGCATCCCGTAGTAGATCCCGCCGGCCGTGGTGGTCTTCACCTGGCCGGCCGCCTCGCCCACGGCCAGCACGCGGTCGGCGTAGCTGGGGCTCACCGGGCCCTGCACGATGCCGCGGCTGTGGAGGCGGCGGCGCACGAAGGCCTCGGTGCGCGCCTCGGGGGCCAGGCGGGAGCGGATGGGCTCGCCGGCCACGAAGCGGCGGAACAGGCGGCGGCTGCCCTGCGGGGCCAGCACGCCGAGGCGGGCCAGCCCGTTCCCGAAGGGCACCGCCCACGCGAAGAACCCCGGCGCCACGCGGTTGCCGAAGTAGAGCTCCGCCCCGTCCAGGGAGCCGAAGGGGAGGTCGGCGTGCACGCCGTGCACGTAGTAGCCCGGCACCCCGAGACGCGTGTCCTCGTGCAGCCACCTCTGGTGGCCGGTGGCCACCACCAGGACCCGGGCGCCGATCTCCCTCTCCCCGTCCGGGGTGCGGAAGCCGACCACCACACGCCCCTTCTCGCGGCGCACGGAGCGGGCGGCGTGGGAGCGGAGAAGCTCGGCCCCCGCCTCCCGGGCGCCCCCCGCCAGGGCGGCGTCGAAGCGGGTGCGGTCCACCACCCGGGCCAGGGGGCGGGAGGGCTCGTGGCGGACGGCCGTGCCGGAGGGGGAGTAGAACCAGGCGCGGCGGACCACGTCGGTGACGGCGCTCTCCGGCAGGGGGAGAGCCCCGAACGCCTCGCTCCCGATGATCCCGGTGCACACGACGGAGCGCCGGGGACCGGGGTTCTCGTCGGCCAGCGCCACGTCGCGGCCCTTCTCGGCCAGGCGGCGGGCGGCCCAGCAGCCGGCCGGGCCCGCGCCCACGACGAGGACTTCGCGATCTGGCGTCGTCACCTCACCTCCGCTTCGATGCGCATCTTCGAAGCTGGCTTATTCGCGATTGTCCACAAACTCCGAAAGTGACCGCTCCGTGTCCAGAGCCGGCGCGCCGGGCTCCGCCCCGGTCCCGCCGCACGCGACGCTGTGAGAAGAGCGTAGGAAAGGCGTAGGAGGATCCTCCTCGGGCCGTCGAGGCTCGGCGCCGGGCGCCCGAGCCGGTGCGGGGACGGATCTCGGATCGGCGTCCCCGCGGAGACGCGGCGTGTCGGGAACCGGCCGGGTGGAAGCACGATCGTGACAGGCTGAGGTGCGAGGCGGGGGGCGGCCATCGAAGCGGGGCCGCCCCCCGCCTC
>Ga0209919_1000421_pt1 | contig 21685 bp, 21 predicted proteins | sample SalPon2A_C_D2_MG_FD_185721 | JGI IMG/M metagenome (GOLD analysis project Ga0209919, IMG submission 185721) | Soil microbial communities from South San Francisco under conditions of wetland restoration - Salt Pond MetaG R2A_C_D2_MG (SPAdes)... | ecosystem: Environmental > Terrestrial > Soil >... | reverse complement strand
ACATGAATGCTGCAAAAACCATACCCCATGGGGCGAATGTAAAATCAATATGCATAAATCACCTTTCTAATCTTGAATAGTGCATAACCCTAGCCCGCTGTTCGGGTGAAATCATCCATCAACTTGTTATGAACACGTGTTCCAAAAATAATAGATGCCTAATTATTATGCATAAATGCCCAACATATAGGCATATAAAACATTCCGTGTGGCCAGTTGATGCTGAAATTCATTGCAATTAAAGAATATTCAAAAGTTGGCATGTTTGGCACGCCACATGCTATGTGTATGGCAACTAGGCCGAATAAGCTCAAAAGGCCATAAAAACAACAAGGAGAACAATATGAAAAATAAAATGGTATATCTTGGTATGTTGATAGCCGGTGTGCTGGGCATGGGAACCCAGAGCACAAAGGCACAAGCCGAAGATCTGAGTATTGCAGGCGATATTGGCGTCGCCAGCCAGTACGTCTGGCGCGGTGTGCCACAGACAGCCAGCAAGGCAGCTGTGCAGGGTGACCTCAGTGTTGCCAAGGATGGTTTCTCGGGATCCGTCTGGTTCTCAAATTCGTATGCCTCTCCGGCTCCTCAGTATGCCGGTAAAGATGTCGTTGAGTTCGACTGGACGCTGGATTACTCAGGCAGCATCGGTGATACCGGCCTGGGCTACTCCGTCGGCGGCATTTACTACTCCTACCTGTATGACTCCCCGTCCAACTTTGGTGAGCTCTATGCTGGCATCTCTTACGATGCCGTTGTCTCTCCTTCGCTGACGGCTTACTACAACGTCAAGGGTACGAGCAACACCGGTACCAGTGCAGGCTTCTACAAGACAGGCGACATCTGGGTTGATGCGTCTGCGTCAGGCTCGCTGGCTGGTTTTGATCTGTCCGGAACCGTCTCCTACGCCAAGTGGAAGAAGGATGCTGCGGTTCGTCCGATCGGAGCGATCAACACCTGGAAGGATGGTCTCAGCCTGGCAACGGTCGCAGTCAGCAAGGATGTCAAAGTTGGCGACAGCACAATGACGTCTTCACTGACCTACACCTATCCATTGGCCAAGAAGCAGGCTGACGGTAACCGCTATATCTACGGCTTGCCCGTGAAAAGCGAATTCATCGCCGCAGTGAACTTCAGCTACTGACAGACCCATTGATATCGGAAGGGGGATGGAAAATCCATCCTCCTTCCAAAATCAGATAAAAACTAATAAAGGAGAAAGCTATGAAATTGATTCGAGCCATCATCAAACCGTTCAAGCTGGATGATGTGAAGGATGCACTCGGCGACATCGGGGTGTCCGGGTTAACGGTCACAGAAGTGCGCGGCCACGGCCGCCAGAAGGGGCATACCGAGCTTTATCGCGGTGCCGAATACAATGTGGATTTTATTCCCAAAACAGAAGTTGCCATTGTGGTCGCTGCCGATCAGGTGGATGCCGCCGTCGCTGCAATTGTCGAGGCAGCTAAGACCGGAAAGGTCGGCGATGGAAAGATATTCATCAGCCCGGTCGAAAAAGTAATCCGTATCCGCACCGGTGAAACCGATGCGGACGCACTATAGAACAGGGGGAATACGATGAAAAATATGATGACAAAAATCTTTTCCGTACTGCCCGTGGCATTGTTGACTCCGGGTATGGCTTTTGCGGAAGACACGTTGAATTCAGGCGACACCGCCTGGATGATTACAGCCACTGCGCTGGTTCTGTTGATGACATTGCCAGGCCTGGCGCTGTTTTATGGCGGCATGGTGCGCAAGAAGAATGTGCTTTCCATGTGCATGCAAACCCTGGCCATTGCCTCTTTGATGAGCGTGTTGTGGGTTGTGGCTGGTTATTCACTGGCCTTCAGTGAGGGCTCTGCATTTATTGGTGGCCTGAGCAAGGCATTCTTCTCCGGCGTTGGCTTTACTGAATTATCAGGAACCATCCCGGAGACTGTATTCGCTACCTTCCAGATGACCTTCGCGATTATTACGCCTGTACTTATTATCGGTGCTTTTGCCGAACGCATGAAGTTTTCGGCCGTAATGTTGTTCACCGGTATCTGGGTGCTGGCTGTATATGCTCCGATCACTCACTGGGTCTGGGGTGGAGGCTTCCTGGGCACCATGGGCACACTCGACTTTGCCGGTGGTACTGTTGTGCATATCAATGCCGGTGTTGCAGGTCTGGTTTGTGCGCTGGTACTTGGCAAGCGTATCGGTTATCCCAAAGAGGCGATTATGCCGCATAACCTGACCCTGACCATGATCGGCGCTGCGCTGCTGTGGGTTGGCTGGTTCGGTTTCAATGCAGGGTCTGAACTTGCTGCAGATGGCAGGGCTGGCATGGCTATGCTGGTCACTCAGGTTGCAACTGCCATGGCAGTACTGGCCTGGTGTGCCGCTGAGTTCATTGTCTTTAAAAAGGCAAGCTTGCTGGGCGCATGTTCTGGTGCAGTTGCAGGCCTGGTTGCAATCACTCCGGCTTCCGGTTTTGTCGGTCCGATGGGTGCCCTGGCGATTGGCGCTGCAGCCGGCGTGGTGTGTTTCCTGGCTGTTTCATTCCTGAAGAAGATGCTGGGATATGATGACTCGCTGGATGCATTCGGTGTTCATGCTATTGGTGGCATTGTTGGTGCTGCTCTGACCGGTGTATTCGTTTCAACCTCATTCGGTGGCGTGGGACTGGCAGAAGGCATGACGATTGGTTCCCAGGTGGTTGTTCAGGTTGAGGCTATTCTCGCAACCATCACCTACTGTGCTGTTGTGACCTTTATTATTCTGAAGCTTATTGATGTCGTGGTTGGTCTGCGCGTCAGTGAGGAAGACGAACGGATGGGTCTGGATCAGGCATCACACGGTGAGCATGTGGCCTGATCAATGATACGGACCGCTGCACTATGTTGCATGTGGCTTGTATCAGGTAGTTTGTGGCAGACATAAAGTTTCGCCCGGTATAGAAATGTCATGTCTGCCACATAGGGTCAGGGACGGAGTTATCTCCGTCCCTGAATCCTGTTTAGGATAGGAGATAAAATGAAATCCTCATTGCTTTTACACGCTTTATCGTTGAATGACAGAATTCTTGAACCGAACAAGCTGCCCTTATGCGGTCGTGTGTGGGCTTACAGCAAGGAAAATACCAGCCGTGAAATGTTTGTCGGCAATTGCATTTCCCTGCTTTCACTGCTCGGTGTTGAAGATGCATCCATGAGTTGGAAGGATGACATCATGGCTTTTGATGTCAGCTATCAGAAAAAGCCGGCTACGGTAATTATTTCATTGCAGGATGATTCGCTGGCTTCGAGTTACTTTTATTTTCTCGGCATCTGGATTTGTCCGGAATCGGATGACCCGGTTAGGGTGAGTCGGAATACGATCGTTGACGACATTCAGCCCGGGCATGATGAAGATTTGCTGATTCCAGCGCTGACCTATGCCATCACGCTTTGGGACAAGCCGTTACAGATGCCGGAAATGACCAAGATGGTTCGCTCGGATATCTTTGGCCAGCGCATCTATCAGGGGTCATTTCATCTCTGCGGGCAAACCAGCATTGACACCATTCCCAGTGCCCGTTTTGTCATTAGCCCAACCTCGCCATCTGTTCAGCAAGGGCGATATGAGATTCGCCATGCCCTGTATTCGCTGCGCAATTTGATGGCATTGATGGGTGCGGTGTTGGGCGTATATGAAAAGCTGCAACAGGATGACTCCGCTACCGATCTTTACAGCAGATTGATGGTGCTCATGGGCAAAGCGGAACAAAAGGGGATCGAGGCCGAACAATGGGATGAAATGGTATGCGAACTTGCTAGGATTGCCTTCAAGGGAGCTGAAACCACGATTTCATATGCCAGGTTTGAAAATGAAGTGCGCTCTATCGGGCGTTTGTTTGATTCCATTGTCAGTGAACTTGATATCAGTGAAATGCTGGGTGTGGGTGGTTTGATTGAGCGTATGAAAGTGCCGTTTGATCATGTAAATGATGCCCTGGATGAGCACATGCGTATGATCGACCACACCGAGAAGCAGACAGGAATTCTGCAGCCGATGATGCATGCGCGCATGTTGGCCGGGCAGCAGATGCTGTTAAAAAAACTATTTAAGCATAATGCATAATTAAAAGGAGCAGAGACGAATGAACCCAGCAGGATTGGACGTGTTTTTTCTTACCATGGGCGCAGCCATGGTTTTGGCGATGCATGCAGGATTCGCCTTTTTGGAAGTAGGAACGGTGCGCAAAAAAAATCAGGTGAATGCGCTGGTACGCGTGATTACAGATTTCGGCTTTTCAACAGTGGCCTATTTCTTCGTTGGCTTTACCGTGGCGTACGGCATCACCTTCTTTAGTCCGGTATCGGAACTGAACACCCTGAGTGGCGCTTCGAATGGTTATGAGATGGTGCATTTCTTTTTTCTGCTGACTTTTGCGGCAGCTATTCCAGCCATTATTTCCGGCGGCATTACCGAACGGGTTCGTTTCTGGCCCAATGTGCTGGCAACGGTCATTCTTGTTTCGCTCATCTACCCTCTGTTTGAGGGCATGATCTGGGGCAGCAGGTTTGAGTATCAGGCCTGGCTGGAATCAGCATTCGGTGCCGGATTTCATGATTTTGCAGGCTCGGTTGTGGTACATGCTATGGGTGGCTTTATTGCGTTAGGCGCAGTTGTCATGCTTGGAGCCCGCAAAGGACGCTACAGTCCTGATGGCAGGGCATTGGCAATTTTGCCTTCCAATATTCCCTTTCTGGCGCTTGGATCATGGATTCTCTGTGTGGGCTGGTTTGGATTCAATGTCATGAGTGCAGGCAAAGTGGAGGCTGCAACGGGCCTCGTCGCTATGAATTCGTTGCTTGCAATGGTCGGTGGGTTGTTGGCAGCTCTCGTTGCCGGCGAGAACGATCCGGGTTTTGTACATAACGGTGCACTGGCAGGCCTGGTCGCAATTTGTGCCGGCTCCGATATCGTGCATCCAGTCGCTGCCCTGGTTATCGGTCTGGTTGCTGGTAGTGGGTTCGTCTATGGATTCAAATTCATTCAGATTAGATTGAAAATTGATGATGTACTTGGTGTTGTGCCATTGCATGGTGGTGCAGGTGCTTGGGGTGGTATCGCAGCGGGAATTTTTGGATCGACGGCGCTCGGTGGCGCGGGTGGCGTTACCTTTATGGCGCAGCTCGTTGGTACGTTGACCGGCCTTTCGATTGCCATTGCGGGTGGGTTCATTGTATACGGTGCTCTCCGGGCCAGCATAGGCATCCGGTTGAGTGAGGAAGATGAATTTCACGGCGCAGACCGCTCCATACACAAGATCAGCGCCTACCCGGAAGAGGATATGGCCAACCACTAATCCTCAATACTTACGATGTGGAAAAAAGCGGCCCGTATTGCGCGGGCCGTTTTTTATGCATGAAAACGATGGATTTCCTCCAGCCATGATCGCATCATCCCTGCGCCAAAACGCTGCATGTCCTGCAAATATTCAGCAGTCTCTGTTCGCAAAGTGAGGAGGCCGTTAGTACCGAGAAATTCGCGCTCACCTGCTCCTTCTGATATCCACGCCTCGACCATATCCGGGTCGATTTCCACATGAAATTGCAGTCCGTATTGTCTCTGGGACAGTCGGAAGGCCTGATTTGGGACATCCGGATTGCTGGCAAGCAGGGTGGCAGAGTCGGGCAGGCTGAATGTTTCCCCATGCCACTGGAACACCCTCAGTCCCGAAGAGGGTATACTGCTGAAAATATCATCGTCGCTTGCTTGTCGGGTGGGGTAGACGGGGTACCAGCCCAGTTCCCTGATCGGAGATTTCAGGATAACGCCGCCGGCAGCTTTTGCCATCAATTGGGCGCCAAGACAAATGCCCAGCATGGGTGTATTGCACTGGATGGCAGTACGGATCAGGTCAAGTGAGGAAGTAATCGAGGGCAAATGCGTGTCGTTTGCGGATGCCGGGCCTCCCATGATGATCAAGCCATCCCATTCGCTCAAATCGGATTCAGGAGATTGTCGCCACAGCTCAATGATTTTAAGTTCGTGATGAGCAGCGCGGAGGCTTTCTGCAATCAGCCCCGGATCTTCGCTGGCAAGGTGCTGTAACAGAAGAAAGCGCATAATTCAGTCGTTGCCACTTCCATTAAATTGATAGCCCATCGGTATGATGGTTACGCCGCCATCCGATATCTTGAATCGAAGACTGTCCTTCTCGCGATCGAAGCCGATGCGTTCATGGGCGGGAATGTCAACATGCTTGTCAACAATGCAACGTTGCAGCATTGCCCCCTCTCCAATCTTCACATCTGTGAAAACAATCGAGTCTTCAATGGATGCGTCGGCCTCGATATGTACATGGTTGAATAAAATAGAGTTTTTTACGCGGGCACCGATAATGGTTGAGCCACTTCCCATAATTACATTGTCCAGGGTTTCATGTTTTCCTGAACCTGATGGCCCCGTCCTGCATGGGGCATTCTGGCTGTTATAGGTGCGAATGGGCCAGTCCTGTTGATAGAGATTGATGGGCGGAACGGGCTTTAGCAAATCCATGTTGGCTTCGTAATATGCATCAAGTGTCCCGACATCGCGCCAGTAGCTGTCGGCCGATACGCGCCCGCTCTGGCCGCCGAACATATAGGCTGATACGCCTCCCAAGGCGGCCCATTGCGGTAATATGTCCTTGCCAAAATCATGGCTGGACTCACGGTTATTCTGATCTTCAATCAGTTTATTTATTAGTTTATTTTTGTTGAAAATGTATATTCCCATCGAAGCGAGGCAGTGGTCTGGTTGGCCTTGCATGCACTTAGGGCGATCAGGTTTCTCGACAAAGCCGCAGACCGATAAATCACTGTTTATTTCAACCACGCCGAAGCTCTGACTTTGGGAAAGCCTTACCGGAATACAGGCAACGGTCGCCTCAGATCCAAGTGCAGTATGCTGACGCAGCATGGCGGCATAATCCATGCGGTAGACATGATCGCCCGAAAGGACAATCACGTATTTCGCATCATTCCACCGCAGTAAATCAATATTCTGAAAAACTGCATCGGCTGTACCCTGATACCAGTGTTCGCCTTCCTTCATCTGGGCCGGGATGGCGGTGATATATTCTCCCATTTCCGGAGACAGTACACTCCAGCCATTACGCAAATGTTTGAGCAGCGAATGGGATCGGTATTGGGTCAGAATCAGAATGCGGCGGATATCGGAGTGCAGGCAGTTGGACAGGGTGAAGTCGACAATGCGGTACTTGCCGCCAAAAGGTACGGCTGGTTTGGCCCGATGGTCAGTCAGCGGATACAGGCGGGTGCCTGTTCCGCCGGCAAGGATAACTGCTACGGTTTTTTTCATCTCGCTGGCAAGCATGGCGCCACCTCCGCGCAAATCATTGGAAGCCGTGCTTCGAATGTAGCACCGAGCATGGGCAAGGGAAAGGGATATGGATCAGGATACACAGGTATGGATTGCCAGGCATTGGCATGGCGGTTTAAATAGCGGGTATGAATGACTTGGCGTCTTATATTCGCCGTGTGGCTCGCGGTAAGCACGGCTCGGAACATCTGTCTCGCATGGAGGCCTGTGAGGTCTTCGGTCATCTGCTCGACGAGCAGGCCGATGCCTTGCAACTCGGGGCGTTTCTCATAAGTCAGCGCATGAAAGGGGAGACAAGCGAGGAGATTGCGGGCTTTGTCGATGCCGCCCGGATCTGGGTCGCCGGCTACGGAGACATCCGTGCCCCTGCCGGTTGCGTTGATCTTCCCTGCTATGCCGGCAAGCGACGTGCCGCCCCTGTGCATCTGGCGGCGGCGCTGAAAGTGCGGGACGCGGGAATCCCGGTTTTCGTGCATGGCGTGGAGCACATCGAGGGGCGGTGGAGTGCTTGGCAGGCACTGAATTCCGCCGGGGTGAAACGTGCGGTCAGCCTGACGGAGGCCCTGAATGTTCTTGCGGACGAGGGCATTGTCTATGCAGACCTTGCCGACATTTGTCCGCCGCTGTTTCGCATCTATAATCTGCGTCCGCGTCTCGGGGTTCGTTCGTTCGCCAATACGGTGGCGCGCCTTCTTAACCCGTTGCAATGCCAGGGGCAGCTGAACGGCTTCTTCCACACCCCCTATGCCGACAAGATGGCCGGAGCCAATGTGTTGCTGCACCAGCCACGCTCTCTGATCTTCATGGGAGCAGAGGGTGAGCCGGAATTGTATGCCGAGCGCCAGAAGGTGGTGGCCATGCAGGTTGCGGACACGATGCGTATGCTCGATCTGCCGGACAGCGGGTGCGAGCCCTATCCGAAGGCTTTGGGCGAAGTGGAAGACATCGCGGGGCGCTTTGCGGCTATACTTGCAGGTGATATGGATGCACGCGAGGCGGCGACACTGGCGCGTATGTTGGCCGCCTTCCGCTGGGCTTCGGGCGGAGAGCTGCCGACGGATTGGAAGAATATGAAAGGGAAAGTTACGGAGAGTTGAGATGACAAAGGTACTGGTTCCGTTCAGCGAGGGTGTGGAAGAGATCGAATTTATCGCGGTGGTCGACATCCTGCGTCGTGCCGGCGTGGAGGTGTGCATGGCAAGTCTGGACGGCAAGCCGGTGACCGGCCGCTCCGGTATCACCATCCAGCCGGATGCAGGACTGCCCGATGTCATCAACGATGCCTGGGAGATGGTGGTGCTGCCCGGAGGCCTTCCGAATGCGCATCTGCTTCGCGATGATGCCAATGTGAAGGCGGTGGTCGAGCGTCTGCGTAGTGAGCGCAAATCGATTGCTGCCATCTGCGCAGCCCCGACGGCCCTGGCCGCCTACGGAATGCTGGAGGGCAAACGGGTGACCTCCTATCCGGGAGTCGAGGGGGAGATTCGTGAGAAATCTCCGGCCGCCATTTATGTGAACGATATTGTCGTCGAGGATGATTTCCTGATTACCAGCCGTGGTGCCGGCACCGCCGTCGAATTCGCCCTGCATCTGGTCACCCGCCTTTGCGGCGATGCGAAATCCGCCAAAGTCCGTCACTCCATCGTTGCATAGCTGCTTCCTGTTCCATGTATTTCTCATCTAGGCTAGTTCATCACAATCACCATTTGTGCCGAAGGTGGTAGCTACCTATCATGCGGCGCCATGCGACTTTCAAAAGAATTCAGAGAACAGTTTAGCCAGCAGGAATTACGCACCCATGGGCGAAAAAACGGCTTTGTGACCGTTGGCCAGGAGGCACGCCTGATCAAATGGCTGCCTTTGATCGGCCTGACCAAAGATAAAACGCTGGCGGACGCCAATCTGCCCGAAGGGTCACCGATTATCATGGAAATCGGTTTTGGCAACGGCGATTTTCTGGTGCACCTGGCTGAAACGCATCCGGACTGGTTTCTCCTTGGTGCGGAAATCTATTTGCCGGGCGTCGCCAAGGCGGTGGGGCGACTTGATGATGCGGGCTTTATTGAGCGTACCCGAATCACGCAACTGCCGGCGCAATTCGTGTTGGAGCATCAGGTGGCCGAAGGGCAGCTCGATGGTATTTTTATTAACCATCCCGATCCTTGGCCCAAGGCCAAACATCACAAACGCCGTATCATACAGAAAGATTTCGCCGAGCTGCTGGTTTCGCGACTGAAGCCGGGTGGGTTTATCAAACTGGCCAGCGACAAACCCGATCTCGCTGAATGGATGCGGGATATTCTTGATGCAACGCCGGGATTAACCAATGTGGCAGGCAAGGGCGGCTTTGTTGAACGGGATGTGGATCGACCCCAGACAAAATTCGAATCGCGGGGTATCAGGGCAGGGCGGAGCAGCCAGTTTCTGCACTACACCAAAGATTGAACTTGAACTCTTCATTGATCTGACAAAGGGGCTGGCATCCAGAAACCCCTGCTCTAGCATTCGGCTATGAAATTTCGATTGGCAGGTGATTATAAACCGCGCGGGGATCAACCCCGGGCTATCGCAGAGCTTGTCGAAGGCGTGCATGCCGGGCGTCGCCATCAAACACTGCTCGGTGTCACCGGATCGGGTAAAACCTATACCATGGCCTGCGTGATTGAGCGCACCCAGAAACCAAGTCTTATTCTCGCCCCAAACAAGACCCTGGCGGCACAGCTGTATGCAGAATTCAAACAGTTTTTCCCCGATAATGCGGTGGAATATTTTGTTTCCTACTACGATTACTACCAGCCCGAGGCCTATGTGCCTCAATCGGATACATACATCGAAAAGGATTCTGCCATTAATGAGCAGATTGATCGCATGCGTCACTCTGCGACGCGGGCATTGCTGGAGCGGGAGGACGTCATCATCGTCGCATCCGTTTCCTGTATTTATGGTCTTGGCAGTCCGGAGGCCTATGCGGACATGCTGTTGTATTTTGAAGTGGGGCGGGAGGTGGATCAGCGGAAAGCCGTCAACAAGCTCGTCGAACTCCAGTACCAGCGTAATGATATGGACTTCCATCGCGGTACATTCCGGTTGCGTGGTGATGTACTGGAAGTGTTCCCTGCACATGCCGAGGATTTTGCCATCCGTGTAGAGTTCTTCGGTGATGAGGTTGATGCTATCAGCCGCTTTGATCCATTAACCGGCAAGCGAATAGAATCGCTGCATAAATATACCGTTTTCCCGAAAAGCCATTTTGTGACGCCTCGCAATCAGCTGATCAGGGCCATGGATGCGATCAAGGTGGAGCTGGCAGAACGACTGGCAGAACTGCACGATCAGAACAAGCTCGTTGAAGCCCAACGGCTGGAACAACGCACGATCTTTGATCTGGAAATGATACAGGAAGTCGGCTACTGCACCGGCGTGGAAAATTATTCGCGCCATCTTACCGGCCGTAATGCAGGAGAAGCGCCGCCAACCCTGCTGGATTACCTACCCAACAATGCGCTGGTGATGGTTGATGAGTCGCATGTGACCGTGCCGCAGATAGGAGGCATGTTCAAAGGCGACCGGGCACGCAAGACAACACTTGTCGATTTCGGATTCCGTCTACCCAGTGCTCTGGATAACCGGCCTCTGCAATTTCACGAATTCGAGGCGGTCATTCCCCAGGCGATCTATGTTTCCGCGACACCCAGCCCCTATGAGCTTGAAAAGTGTGAAGGGGTGGTCATCGAGCAGGTGATTCGACCGACCGGCCTTGTTGATCCGGAGATCGAGGTGCGGCCGGCATTGACGCAGGTTGATGATTTTGTTTCGGCCGCCAATGAAGTGATAAAACAGGGCTACAGGGTTCTGGCCACATGCCTCACCAAGCGTATGGCCGAAGACTTGAGCGAGTACCTCAGCAACCTGAACATGAAAGCTCGGTATCTGCATTCGGATATCGTTACCGTCGAACGCATGGAGATTTTGCGGGATCTTCGTTTGGGTGTGTTTGACGTGCTGATCGGCATAAACTTGCTCAGAGAAGGGCTGGATCTGCCAGAGGTGGCCCTGGTAGCCATTTTTGATGCTGATAAAGAAGGTTTCTTGCGCTCCGAGCGTTCGCTTACCCAGACCATAGGCAGGGCGGCGCGGAATGTTGATGGCAAGGTGATTCTTTATGCCGATCGCATGACCAACTCTATGCAGCGAGCCATACGCGAAACAGAACGCAGGCGAGGTATTCAGCTGGCGTACAATGCCGACCATGGTATTACCCCCGAAACAATTAAATCGGAGATCAAGGATATCATGGGATCGGTGTATGAAATGGATTACGGACATATTCCTGAAGTTGCCGAACCCGAACCGCTGACTGAAGCGGAGCGTTTGATGCGGGTCGGTGAACTGGAAAGGCTGATGACCGAGGCGGCTGCCGATTTGCGTTTTGAGGATGCGGCAAGGTACCGCGATGATCTGAAAAGGTTGTCTGCTGATTAGTGGACAAAGGCATGTTTTTGCCGTTTTTTCTCTAAGTTGTTGTATTGAAAGGGCTTCGGGTTTTTTCCACACATATCGGTGGATAACTTTGTGGATAACACCGGAGATCTGCTTGAATGCAGGACAGGATGTCTTCAAATATAACATGCACATTTATTAGGCAGTTGGATTTTAGCCAAGATAACAGATACTTATGATGTTTTAATACAAGCATCTGTCAGCCGGAGTCCCTAATTGCATTATCGCATCTGAATGTGAATGAATTCACTTGCAAGATATATCAGACAGGTTTCTTTTGCCTGAAATTCCGGGATTCCGGGTCTTTTAAGGCATGCGCTGCCATTGTCGTGTTCCGTGTGCATTATGTGATGCACATTCCAGACTTGGGGATGACTGCTTCCTATCTTCCAAGACGCATCCCCAAGCCGGATGATGCAGGAGAATCCATTGATTGAGAGACGCTTAGCAGAGTCACTGTTGTTTCTGGAAACCAATCGCCGCAGCGAGGGCGATGTGGAATATATCAAAGCTATCAGAAAGCTGATCGTTGAACATGCCCAGATGCGGGATACGCTTGAGCAGATATCACGTTTGTCCGACATTCAGGATGCTAAGGAAATGGCTTCCAATGTTCTGCAGAAGAACTTCTACCGCGACACGATCAATCATGATGTGGCTATCCTTGAGATGCTGGTCAGCCTGCAGAAAATGCTTCCTAGCGAAGAAGATGTGAAAAAACTTGCCGAAGCACGGCAGTTGATCAACAAGGTGTTGCAGTAACAGTTGAAGCCAGAATCGAGCTCTTGAATCAAGTGCGGCGGACCTCTATATAAATGTTGTCGGAGTTCGACTCCGACCATTTAATGTTTTTCGGAGGTTTAAGATGACTTTAATGCGTTGGACGCCTTGGCAGGAGCTGGAGGGCATGCAGCGGACATTGGGCCGTTTGCTTGATGAGACCGGAGCACCATCCGCCGCCGAATTTGGCACCTGGCTTCCGCCTGTGGATATCAAGGAAACCGATGATGCGCTGTTGGTTCATGCTGAAGTTCCCGGTATCGACAAGAAGGATGTGAAGGTCGATGTTCATGATGGGGTTCTGACCATTTCCGGTGAGCGCCAGTATCAGAAGGATGTCAAAGAGAAAAATATGCATCGTTCTGAACGCGCCTACGGTCGATTTTCGCGCAGCTTCAGCCTGCCTTTCACTGTAGATGCTGATAATGTGGATGCCACGATGAAGGATGGGGTGCTTGAAGTAAGGCTGCCCAAATCGGAAAGCGCCAAGCCCAGGTCGATTGAAATTCGCTAAGGGCATCATTCATGATATTTGATAGCTAACAGTCTATCATCAGGGGTCGCCAAGTGCGGCCCCTTTTATTTTTTTCGTGCCTTTGTACTGGAAACCGTAGTGAGCATGCGTCACACTGCCGTCATGCTTGAAATCCGTGATTTATCACTCTCAGTTTCCATCCATGGGCAGGCTGTGGAGGCTGTATCTTCCATATCACTGAAACTCGAACCTGGCCGAATTCTTGGTCTGGTTGGTGAATCCGGGTGCGGCAAGTCATTGACGGCGCAGTCGTTGCTGCGGCTTGGAGAATATCAGGGTGTCCGGCGCTCGGCAGGGGACATTCTGCTCGATGGCCAGAGTATCTTCAGTATGCAGGATGAGGTGCTCCGCCGTATGCGTGGCGGCAAGGTAGCTATGATTTTTCAGGAGCCGATGACGGCATTGAATCCGGTTTTTTCCATTGGTAGTCAATTGACCGAGGTGATCCGGTTGCATCTGCATCTTGATAAGGCCCAGGCAAAGGCACGGGCCATATCGTTGCTGACCGATGTCGGCCTGCAGGACGCCGAGGTGTTGCTCAGACAGTACCCCGATGCACTTTCCGGGGGTATGCGGCAGCGTGTGTTGATTGCCATGGCCATGGCAGCCGATCCCGATTATATCATTGCGGATGAACCGACAACGGCGCTCGATGTGTCGGTGCAGAAGCGCATCATTGCATTGCTTAGAGGCTTGCAGCGAGAGCGCGGGCTTGGCCTGATGCTTGTCACACATGATTTCGGGCTGGTTGCTGAGATGTGCGACGATGTTGCCGTGATGTATGCGGGCCAGATTGTTGAATCCGGGACCGTGAAGGCTATTTTCGATCAACCGGCTCATCCCTATACGCGGGCTCTGATGGAATGCAGGCCGGAGGTCAGCGAGGCTGGCACTTCCTTGCCTGTTATTCCGGGGCAGGTGCCGACGCCAGGGCACTGGAGCCCTGGTTGCCGTTTTGCTGCACGCTGCCCATTGGCCACGGAGGAGTGCCATGCTCCTGTAGCACCTGAAGCATGGTCTGAGGGGCAGCATGTCGCCCGTTGCCTGCATGTGTCGGAGGGTCTGTGAATTCTGCTCCGGTTCTAAAGGTTTCGAATCTGGGCAAGGTGTTTCGTGCCGGGGGCATGTTTCGTGCTATTGGCAAGGATAAGCAGGCCGTGGCCGAGGTTTCCTTTGATTTGCATGCAGGTGAAACGCTAGCCATTGTTGGTGAATCCGGAAGCGGAAAATCGACATCGGCTCGCTTGGTGATGCGTCTGTTATCGGCGACATCCGGTCAGATTTTCTGGGATGACACCGATGTGACCTCGTTAAGTGCGCGGGCATTGCGTCCGATGCGAAAACATATTCAGATGGTCTTTCAGGATCCCTTTGCCAGCCTGAATCCTCGCATGAAGATATGGCAAAGTATCGCTGAAGGCCTTCGGGTTCATCAACCAGGTTTGTCTACCGGCGCACGGCGCGAGCGAGTAGCAGAAACCATGCAACTATGCGGGCTGGACGAATCCGGCATGGATCGCTATCCGCACCAGTTTTCAGGCGGCCAGCGCCAGCGCATCGGGATTGCCCGTGCCCTTATTGTTGAGCCGAAGGTGCTGGTTCTTGATGAGCCTGTATCGGCGCTGGATGTATCTGTTCAGGCGCAGATCCTCAATCTTTTGAAGGATATACAGAAAAAGCGCGGGTTGGCTTACCTCTTTATTTCACACGATTTGTCCGTTGTGCACCATATCGCCGATCGTATTGCCGTCATGTTCGGAGGTCGCGTGGTAGAGCATGGGGATGCAGACGACGTGTTTTCTTTGCCCCACCACCCCTATACTCAGGCCCTGCTGCAGGCGAGACCGATCACCCATCCTGATGAGCGTGTGGTATCAGCTGTGCCCATGGGAGCAGATGAAGGACTGGCTGAAAGCGGATGCGCATTCAAACCTCGTTGTACCTATGCAAAAGAGGACTGTTCGAGCTTTGACAACCGTCTGGGAGATGGTGGTTATGCCTGTCTGCACCCCCTGAATCTATCGAAACATGCCTGAGCGCCTCAGCGCAAGCGTTCAGGATGATTTTGCCCCCGCATCTCCGCTGGCAACCGGACTGGCAGGGTATGTGCGGCGGGACGAGCAGATCGCCCTGGCAGTGGAAATTGCCGAAACCATGCAGGAGGGGCGCATCCTGTTGGCCGAGGCTGAAACCGGAACAGGAAAAACCCTCGCTTACCTGATTCCGGCCCTTCGCTCACAGGATAAAATACTGATTTCAACCCATACACGAAGCCTGCAGGACCAGCTTGTTCACCGCGACCTGCCAGCCGTACAGAAGGCGCTGGGCGCAATCCGCCGCGTTGCCCTGCTCAAGGGTCGCTCCAATTATCTGTGTCCGAATCGATTGCAGCGGTTTGTTTCCAGCGGCCAGCTGGAGATGTGGGCCCGGAAATCGTTGCTGCAGGTGCTGGAGTGGTCTGAGAAAACGGCGGATGGCGATTTGGCCGGACTTCCATTCGATGCGTTTGCCAAGGGTATCGGTCCAATGGTGACAGCGACTGCCGACCAGTGCAGCGGGTCAAAATGTGCTGATTTTGAGCGCTGTCCGCTGATGAAGGCGAGGCAGAAGGCGCAGTCGGCTGATATCGTGGTGACCAACCATAGTCTCCTCCTGGCGGATGCGGCTCTAAAGTCCGGCGATTTCGGGGAGGTGCTGCCCCCATTTGATGTCTATATCCTTGATGAGGCACATGCGCTGCCGGAAACGGCTTGTCAGCATTTCGGCGTTCAGCTGACACGTATGCGCTTTATCCAATGGCTGAATGATGCACAGGCTCTTCTGGATCAGGCAGGAGATGAGCCAGCCTTGAAAAAGGAACTGGTTGAGTACGGGCGAACTGTTCTGGAAGCGTTTGTGAAGGAAGGATTGGAGAGTCTGCAGACATCCTGGGATATGATTGTAGAAAGCTTCGAGACTCGTGCGGAGCGTAACGAGGAATTTGCCAAGCTTTGTGATAGGGCGCTGCAGATAGGGGCCGAAATCCGGATGGTCCAGAAGCCACCCGATGGCTTTGTCGCCTGGAGCGATGGGGTTGAAGAGCATCGTCGCCATACGCTCGCGCCAGTTGAAACCGGCCCCGTGCTGAATGAGCACCTTTGGCAGCGGCCAGCTGCATTTATCCTTCTGTCAGCCACATTACGAGTGTCGCAAAGCTTTGCATATGCGCGTGATAGATTGGGTCTGGAGGATGCGGAAGAGGCTTTTCATCCTTCTCCGTTTGATTATGCCAGCCAGGCGATGATCTATCTGCCTCGACATATGCTGGATACACGTAGTGAGCAGGGTATCAAGGCATTGACCGATGAGATGGAAACGCTGATTCGGGCATCGCGAGGTCGCGCTTTTGTATTGTTCACTTCATGGATGGTGTTGAACCGTGTTGGGCCGGAACTTTCCCGGCGTTTGCCCTGGGAAGTGCTTATCCAGGGCGAGAGCGGAAGCCGGGATGCAATTCTGGAGGCATTCCGCCGTGATACCCACTCGGTACTTTGCGGTACCCGCAGTTTCTGGGAGGGTGTTGATGTGCCTGGAGAATCCCTGAGTCTGGTGATTATTGATAAAATGCCATTTGCTCCACCCAATGATCCGCTTTTACAGGCTCGAATAGCACGTTGCGAGGAGAAGGACGGCAATGGTTTCAGGGATATTCAGTTGCCAGAAGCGATCGCCACACTCCGCCAGGGTGCAGGGCGACTCATTCGCACAACCACTGATCGCGGCGTGATGGCCCTGCTGGACTCCCGCCTGTACCAAAAGGGCTACGGACGCGAGGTTGTGGCCAACCTGCCTGCCGCACCGATTTGCGCCGATCTGGCCGAGGTGCGCTGGTTTTTTGAAGATCACGAATGAACTACCTGATCGCCCCGGATTCATTCAAGGGCTCCCTGACCAGCCAACAGGCAGCAGAAGCAATCCGCCAGGGAATCTTAAGCTCCTCTCCGGATGCCGGCATACGCATGATGCCGCTGGCCGATGGAGGCGAGGGAACCCTGGATGTACTGGAGCAGGCCTTGCAGGCAGGAACAGTCCGTAAAAGAATATGTAGTGTAACTTTAACTAATGGCAATCAAGCTTTCGAAAATAAAGCAGAATATTCTATCTATGAAGATAAAGAGTTTATGGACCAAGGGCAGGATGTTGCCTGCATCGAATCGGCTCGGTTGATCGGCTTGAACCTGCCCGCAATGCGAGCTGTTAATGTCATGCGGCGGGGCAGCGGGGCGCTGGGCCAATGTATTCTGCATGCCAGAAACGAAGGTGTTCGACGCTTTATCATAGGTCTGGGCGGCACGGCAACAAACGACGGTGGCCTGGGCATGTTGATCGAGCTTGGCATGCATGCTTTTGATGAACATGGTGAGGCTGTTACAGCGGATCTTGCCGGCCTGCTGCAGATTGACTCAATCGATATGAACAAGCTGATCGCCGAATTCCGCGATACTGATTTAACGGTGTTAACTGATGTGCAATCGCAACTCACCGGAACGTCGGGGGCAACCCGGATGTTCGGAAGTCAGAAAGGTATCAGCCAAGAGCATCTTGCGAGCGTGGATAGAGCCATGGCTGCCTTTGCCGATCAATGCGAGCAGGCAGTGGGACAGAAAAAGCGGGACATGCCCGGCAGCGGCGCCGCTGGAGGACTCGGGTTTGCCCTCGGCTTACTGGGGGGGAATCTCGTCTCTGGCTCGGCATACGTGATGCAGATGCTTGGGATTGAACAGGCGATTGCGTGGGCCGACTGGGTGGTTACAGGAGAGGGTAGTTCCGATTCCCAGACTCTGCAGGGGAAACTTCCCTTTCATATTGCGCAGGAAGCCCGAAAGTCCGGCAAAAAGATTGCCCTGATTTCAGGCATGATCGACAATGATGCCGAGCTTGCCATGTATTTTGACCGTTTGATCCCGGCCAGTGGGCGCGGCACGCCGGTGAATATGGCCATGCAACAGGCCTATACGCGCTTGTGCGCAGCGGCATCCAGCCTGCCGTGACCGGATGGGTATGGAATGCTTGCCTGCATGGTTCACATCTGTTCAATTCAGGCACGGACGGCAATTATTGCATCTGAATTACATCTTAAGCTAGACTCCGATTTTTAGTTAGCGCAATAGCGAGGAGGTTAATGATGGCTGAACACGAGCTGCATGAGGGAAAAGTTATACGGGATATCAAGACCCGCAACGATGTCTTTGAGGGAACAAAATACAGAAAACAGAATAATGTTGTCAGAATGGTGCTGTTTTATACCACCTGTGCACTTGTGCTGGTGCTGGCCTCTTATGGCGGGTTGTACTTCACCAAGTCGAACCTGCATGACGGCGTGCTTGCCAACGATGCAGAAAAGATGCAGGCGGGGATCAATTTTGAAAAAACCAACCGTACCCTGCTTGCGCAGATGCCAGGTCTTCTGGATGAAGTGAAGAAAGATCCCAACGACAAGTACGCAGCATCTATGGATGTGGTGGTTACCAGTCAGAAACTTCAGGTTGGCCCTGACAATCTGGTGGATGTCCTGATCAAGGGAGGATTGGTCAAAAAGACATTTGATGGTTTGGAATTTGCTGATGTTGAATGGCAGACAAAGAACTGGGCTTACAGTCACATGTCTGTCGTTATTACCAGCAAAGAGAATCCTGATCTACAATTGACGCTGAATATCGCCAAGGATGGCAGCCTGCTGATCTGGCGTGTGGTTGGCGTATTTATGTCTGATGCATTGCGGGACAAGGTATTATCCTGAGTTTATCTGCCCGTTTATGAGTCGCTGGAGGGTCGCCTGATGGCGGCCCTCTTTTCTTTGTCTGTTCCAGCGTTATCCTTAATGGATGCAGGGGCCTGCAATGTTCTCTATCCTTTCCGGCTGGATATGCAATGAGCATCAAGTTTCCATCACCGATGTCGGCTGATAAGGACGGTTTGCTGGCCGTCGGAGGCAACCTTGAGCCGGAAACCCTTCTTGCCGCCTACAGCAGCGGTATCTTTCCATGGTTCTCCGAACAATCACCCATACTCTGGTGGTGCCCCGATCCGCGCATGGTGCTATTTCCGGATCAATTTCATGTGTCCAGGCGTTTGCGCCGGCGTTTGGCCAAGGCCTGTTATCGACACAGCTGGGATGAATCCTTCCCAGAGGTCATTCAGTCCTGTGCAAGCATCCCCCGGGCAGGTGAGAATGGGACGTGGATACTACCTGAAATGATACAGGCCTATGAACGTCTGCATGCGCAGGGCTTTGCCCATTCGCTGGAGGTGTGGGAGCAGGACAGGTTGATAGGCGGCGTATACGGTGTGTTGCACAAGGGAGTGTTTTTTGCCGAATCCATGTTCAGCCGCCAGACGGATGCCTCCAAGATGGCGTTGGCACATCTGGTTGACCGTGCCCTGGTCGAGGGCTGGAAAATCATTGACTGCCAGTTTTATACCGCTCATCTCGACAGCCTGGGAGCGCGCGAAATAAGCCGTGAAGCTTTTCTGCAGATACTTGCCAGCCCTGATGTAGCCTGAACTTCAGCAGGGGATTTGTTTGCATACCGGATGCAACGACTTAAAAGCAGTATAAACTCCGGATATGCGTCTGTTTGCTGCTCTCGAATTACCAGAAGAAATCAGGGATGCCATGCAGGAATGGTGGTATGAGGCTGGCCGTCACCTGGATCAGGCCTTGTGGCGTGAGGTACCGGCTCACCTGTGGCACGTCACACTGGCTTTTTACGGCGAGGTGAGCAGACAGGATGCTGATGATCTTGCTGAGGAATTGATAGTATGCGCTGCTGCTGGTGCAACCTTCGATTTACAATGTGCGGGCATTGGCGTGTTCCCAAATCCGGCGCGCCCGAAGGTGTTCTGGGCCGGCGTTGACGAAATGAACGGAGGGCATCATTTGAAGCATCTTGCCCGTTGTTGTCGACAGGCCGGTCATGTTACGGTTCGCAAGCATTCGGCGAAGGAATCCCCGTTTCGTGGACATGTCACAATGGCTCGCTATAAGGGGCATGGGTTGGTTTTGCCGGACAGAGTTTGGGAGGCCATGCCAGAGCTTCCTGAATTGACCTGGAGAGTGAGTCAGATCTGCCTGTTTCAATCGATTTTAAGGCCCGTGGGGCCGCAATATCGCAGGCTGGAAGCATTTACATTGGCTGCACGCGGGATTGATGCACATAGAATGAAGGAGTAGGGAATGGATATAACGGAGAAAGGCAAGGCACTGGATACTGCACTGAGCCAGATTGAACGGCAGTTTGGTAAGGGCACGATCATGCGTCTGGGAGATCAGGCGAAGGTTGCTGTGGATGTGATTCCGAGCGGATGCCTTGCGCTGGATGCAGCATTGGGCGTGGGAGGCTATCCCAGAGGTCGTGTGATCGAAATTTACGGCCCCGAGTCATCCGGTAAAACCACCATGGCTCTGCATGCCGTGGCAGAAGCCCAGCGTCTTGGCGGACAGGCAGCATTTGTCGATGCCGAGCATGCCCTTGATCCTGCGTATGCAGAGAGGCTCGGGGTTAATGTTGAGGATCTGCTGGTCAGTCAGCCGGATTCCGGCGAGCAGGCGCTTGAAGTGGTGGATATGCTGACCCGCTCCGGCGCACTCGACATTATTGTCGTTGACTCGGTTGCCGCCCTGACCCCGAAGGCAGAACTTGAAGGCGATATGGGCGATTCACACATGGGCCTTCATGCCCGTCTGATGAGTCAGGCGCTTCGCAAACTGACCGGTTCGATTTCCCGTTCCAAGACCACAATCATCTTTATCAACCAGATTCGCATGAAAATCGGCGTGATGTTCGGCAATCCGGAAACCACTACCGGTGGTAATGCACTGAAGTTTTATGCATCGGTGCGGCTGGATGTTCGGCGCACGGGCTCCATCAAGAAGGGCGATGAAGTACTGGGCAACGAAACCAAGGTCAAAGTCGTGAAGAACAAGGTTGCTCCACCATTCAAGGTGGCTCAATTTTCCATCATGTATGGCGAAGGTGTATCCCACGCCGGGGAAGTTCTCGATATGGGTGTTGAGCATGGTTTTGTGAACAAGAGCGGTGCCTGGTATGCCAAAGGCAGCGAACGCATCGGGCAGGGTCGCGAGAATGCCATTCAGTATCTGAAGGAACATCCTGAAATGCTGGATGAAATCGAAGCCGGGGTTTGTGAAAAGCTCGGTCTTGTTCGGCCAAAAGCAGCCAGGAAGACTGATTGACGCAGGATAAGCATTTTGGAGAAGGATGAACTGGCAGCATATCATGCTGCCATTCGTTATTTGGGCGGCCGCGAACACTGCACGGCAGAGCTCAGGCAAAAACTCGCGGGCAAGGGTTTTGCGTCTGAGTGTGTCGAGACTGTCCTGGCCAGGTTAAAAGACGAAAATTACCTGAGCGAGGAGCGTTTTGCCGAGTCCTTTTTGAGGTCACGCCTGCAGCGTGGCGAATCACCCTGGCTGGCAGCGGAAAAAGCGAGAATGAGAGGTGCCGATGC
>Ga0209919_1000420_pt1 | contig 21717 bp, 18 predicted proteins | sample SalPon2A_C_D2_MG_FD_185721 | JGI IMG/M metagenome (GOLD analysis project Ga0209919, IMG submission 185721) | Soil microbial communities from South San Francisco under conditions of wetland restoration - Salt Pond MetaG R2A_C_D2_MG (SPAdes)... | ecosystem: Environmental > Terrestrial > Soil >... | reverse complement strand
AATGTCTCAGCAATCCTACAATTGAAGGCACGGATGCATTGATGAGAGATAAAAACATCGCCGTCATTCTCGCCACAGGCAGCAACCCGATGGTTAAAGCAGCTTACAGTTCAGGCACTCCGGCTTACGGTGTTGGTGCCGGCAATGTGCCTGCGTTCATAGAAAAATCAGCCGATTATAAAAAAGCAGTTGCCGATATTATTTACGGAACTACTTTCGATAATGGGACTCTCTGTTCATCAGAGCAGGCAATGATTGTTGACAAAACCTTGCGTGAAAAAATTATTGAAGAAGCGAAAGCAAAAGGAGCTTACTTTGTAAATGAAGAGGAAAAGAAAAAATTAGCAAAAGCAATTCAGACAGATTTCAGAATTAATCCCGCAATTGTAGGACAGTCTGCAGAATTCATAGCAAAGTATGCAGGATTCTCCGTTCCGGAAAATACAACTGTTCTTATTGCTGAGTGTACAGAAGTCGGGAAAAGCGATCCGCTTTCAATGGAAAAATTATCTCCCATTCTTGCTTTTTATACAGTTGATGGGTGGCTTGAAGGGTGTCACCGTTGTATCGATCTCCTTAGATTTGGAGGAATCGGACACACAATGGTAATTCATTCCAATGATCAGGGGATAATTATGAAATTCGCTCTTGAAAAACCGGCATTCAGAATTCTCGTAAATACGGTCTCGTCTATCGGTGCGGTTGGCTACACAACAGCTTTGAATCCCTCTATGACACTCGGACCGGGAACCATTGGCGGCTCGATAATTTCTGAAAATGTAACAGCTAAACATTTGATGAATATTAAAAGCCTTGCCTTTGAAGTTAATCCTGTTAACAAAGGAAACAGCGTTACTTCATTTAAAGTTGATAAAGTACATCAACGGCCTTTATCCGAGCCAAGTTCGCTAATGAAGGAAATTGAAGAAAGATTAAAAGCCAGGGCCGGAAATTTCCCGCAGCGCGATTCATATCTTCCCGTAAAAGGTCCCGATTTTAAACCGGCAGAAAAAATTGTTACTGCTGAAAAACAAAGTGTCGCAAAATTTGTTAAGACCCTGGGCACAGGAATGACGGAGGCGGAGGTTAATAAGATTATTAAAGACTTTAAATACTAAAATATTCTCTTACCTTTTCAGAAAGTTTACCGTTTGTATTAATATTCACAAACTCATTTTTAGCCGGCAGATAGCTGTAATCTTTTTCCCAATCTGAAATATTTTCCCTGATTTCATTTAAAGCGTTACAAATGAAAGAAATTTCTTCATTTGTCATTGTCGGGTGAATTGACATTCTAATCCAGCCCGGTTTCTCGGAAAGATCACCGTGATTTATTTTTTCGGTAATGTGCTGTGATTGTTTGTGGGTAACGTGAAGCAAATAATGACCGTATGTACCTGCACAGGAACACCCGCCCCGCATTTGTATTCCATAACGATCGTTTAATAATTTAACGATAAGATTATAATGAATGTTATCGATGTAAAAAGAAATTGCGCCAAGCCTGTGTTCAATATTTCCGGCAAGAATGTGAAGGCCTTTTATTTTCTTTAGTCCATCAAAGGTCATCTTCACCAGTTCTTCTTCACGGGCCTTTATATTTTCAACACCCATCTGTTCTTTTAGTTTTATACAGAGTGCTGCCTTGATTGTCTGTAAAAATCCCGGAGTTCCACCATCCTCGCGTGCTTCTATATTGGAGACAAATTTGTGTTGTCCCCAGGGATTCGTCCAATCAACGGTTCCGCCACCAGGATTGTCAGGGATCATATTCTTATAAAGCTTCGAATCAAAAATCAAAACACCGGGTGTACCGGGTCCGCCAAGAAATTTATGAGGCGAGAATAATATCGCGTCAAGTTTTTCCATTGGATCGGCCGGGTGCATGTTCATTTCGGCGTAGGGTGCTGAACAGGCGAAATCGATAAAACAAAATCCCCCATAAGCGTGAACCATTTTTGCCATTTTATGATAGGGTGTTTCAATTCCTGTAACATTTGAACAGGCTGTGAACGCCCCTATTTTCAATTGCCTATCTTCATATTTTTTTAATAATCTTTCAAGGTCGTCAAGATCAACAAGGCCTTCCTTTGTCGGTTTAATTACAATAACTTCCGCAATTGTTTCCAGCCACGAAGTATGATTTGAATGATGTTCCATATGAGTCACAAAAACGACAGGGCGTAAATTTCCTTCGAGCTTAACAAAAGGACGTAATTGCTCCGGTACTTTTAGTCCTAGAATTCGCTGCCATTTATTAATCATAGCGGTCATTCCTGAACCTGCTGTAATTATCGCATCATCTTTTGATGCATTAACGTGATCTTTAATTATTTTGTGAGCTTCGTGGTAGGAGAGCGTCATCTGTGTACCGGTCTCACTCGATTCTGAATGAGTGTTGCCTACAAGCGGTCCGAATAATTTACAAATTTTTTCTTCAATAGGTTCATATAATCTTCCACTGGCTATCCAGTCGGCATAGATTAATTTTTGTTCACCGAAAGGAGAAATAAATGTTGCATCGTGGCCAACAGTATTTGTTCTGAATTTTTCAAAATATTTTTCGAGATCACTCATCCGGGCTCCAAATGGAATAACAAATTATATATTAAATATAATGATTTTGGTAATGTTTTTACAGGCCGGTATTTGCGACAAAGTTAAGTCTATTGACTATTACGGGTCGCTTAGGCTGTTTTATTTTAACTTGGTGCTTTTTTTTCTATTTTTAACCAATCAATAATAAAACCCATCTTTATGAAATATTTAGTCGGTGTTGACGGCGGCGGAACAGGTTCTTCTTGTGTAATTACCGATCCGGAAGGAAAAGTATTATTTAGTTGCAAAGGGGGTCCCACCAATTTTCTAAGATATGATATAGATGAAGTTTGTAAAACTTTATATTCATTACTAAATGAATGTAGAAAAAGCCAAAAAATTTCATTTAAAGATATCGGTGGCGTTGTAATTGGTACGGCAGGGGGTGGAAGAGAAAAAGATGCGATGTTTTTGGAAAAGCAATTGATAAAATATCTCAGGTTAAAAAAAGCACCTATGAAATTTATTAAAGTAATTGATGATGGAATTATTGCGCTTGAAGGTGCTTTCTCCGGCGGACCGGGCTGTATACTTATTTCAGGGACAGGTTCAATAATCTACGGTAAAAATCAAAAAGGAAAATATTTCAGGCTGGGTGGGTACGGGAATAGAATCGGCGACGAGGGAAGCGGGTACTCAATCGGTAGAAAAGGTTTAAATGCTGTTGCAAAAAATTTTGATGGCAGGGCTGAAAAAACCATGCTTACAGGGTATTTAAGAAGACATTTCAAAATTAATAACGGCCAGTTTTTAATTGATAAAATTTATAGTGGAAATTTTGATATTGCATCTTTTGCGCCTTTTGTCATTAAAGTAGCTGGTAAAAAAGATAAAATATCAATCAATATTTTAAATGATGAAGCCGAAGAACTTTTGTTGCATATAAAAGCGATGAAGAAATTACTTAATAACAAATTTGATATAGCGTTTCTTGGCTCTCTGATCTCCGGTAAGAATTATTATTCTGATTTGTTAAAGAAGAAAATAAACAGAGAGCTCAAAGGTGTAAAAATTGTTAAACCGGAAAACTCACCGGAAGTCGGTGCGGTATTATTGGCCAGGCAGCTTATTAAAAATATATCCGCTTTAAATAATTTGTAATGAATAAAAAAACAATTATATGACAGGCAAAAAAATATCTGCACGTAACCCCTGGAGCTGGGTTCCATCTTTATATCTAGCGGAAGGAATGCCTTATATAATTGTAATGTCTGTTTCAGTGATTATGTACAAAAGGCTTGGCCTTTCGAACACGGACATTGCTTTGTACACAAGCTGGCTTTATTTGCCGTGGGTAATTAAACCGCTCTGGAGCCCGGTCGTTGATATACTGAAGACCAAGCGACTCTGGATAATTTTAATGCAGTCATTAATTGGTATTGCGTTTGCCGGTATTGCTTTTACAATTCCAGCCTCAAATTTTATCCAGTACACTCTTGCATTTTTCTGGCTGATGGCATTCAGTTCAGCAACGCATGATATAGCTGCTGATGGATTTTATATGCTTGCCCTTTCGGAACACGATCAGTCATTCTTTGTTGGAATCCGTTCGACATTTTACCGTGCAGCAATGCTTACAGGAAATGGTTTGCTTGTAATCCTCGCCGGCTATTTTGAAAGCTCACTTGGTAATATCGCACACGCCTGGGCGATTTGTTTTTTCATCCTTGCCGTATTATTTGCCTTATTTTCAATTTATCACTTTTTTATTTTTCCTTATCCGGTAAAAGACAGACCTGTAGTAGGGGATGATAACAGGAGTTTCCTGAAAAATTATTTCAGTACTTTTATAATTTTTTTCAAAAAAAATAAAATTATTATCATCCTTGCGTATATTTTATTTTATAGGCTTGGAGAAGCACAACTGGCAAAAATTGCTCCTCTGTTTCTGCTTGATTCAAAGGCTGTTGGCGGAATAGCTTTATCAACGGAGCAGGTGGGATTTATTTACGGGACTGTTGGTGTTATTTTTCTTGTTATTGGAGGAATCACTGGAGGAATAGTCGCTTCAAGGAACGGGCTAAAATATTGGATCTGGTGGATGGTAGCGGCAATCAACATTCCTGATCTTGTTTATGTCTTTCTTTCATATACGCAGACATCAAATTTATATTTAATTAATGCCGCGGTTGCACTTGAACAATTCGGGTATGGTTTTGGTTTTACGGCATTTCTGTTATTCCTTATATTTGTTTCAGAAGGTGAGCACAAAACTTCTCATTATGCAATAGCTACCGGTATTATGGCACTCGGAATGATGATACCCGGAATGATTAGTGGATGGATGCAGGAAATGATTGGCTATCAACATTTTTTCCTATGGGTTTGCCTTTCAACAATTCCGGCTTTTATTTTAACAAAGTATATCCCGATTGATCCTGAATTCGGAAAGAAAAAGGAAATTGCCTGAAATGTTTAAGACTAAAAAATTATATCTTTTTCTAATTTTATTTCCATTGCTGATTGCATGCGCAAAACAAAACGGGAAAAATAAAAAAGAAGAGAAGGAATATGATTTTTCAATTGTAGAGAAAATCGTAAATACAGCAATAAAAGATTCCGCTTTCCCAGGGGCAGTTGTTCTTGTGGAAGAAAAAGGCGAAATAGTTTTCGAAAAAGCGTTCGGGCATTTTACATACGATAAAAGCTCAAGCCCTGTAAAGTTAAACACATTGTTTGATCTTGCATCACTTACAAAGGTTATCTCAACTACCAACGGCGCTATGATTTGTATCGACAGGAGGTTATTCAAACTTGATGATGATGTTTCAAAATATATTCCTGAATTTGCACAGAACGGGAAAGGGAATATCACTATAAGAAATTTACTGCTGCATAACAGTGGACTTCCGGCATTCAAACAGTATTACAAAATGTACAATAATTCCAGAGATGTTTTGAATGACATTTATGCGTCAAAACTAATTTATACGACCGGAACAAAAACAGTTTATTCCGATCTTGGGATTATTACTCTTGGTAAAATTATCGAGAAAGTTAGCGGTATGAAACTGGATGAGTTTGCACAGAAAGAAATTTTTAATCCTCTAGGAATGGAAAACACAATGTACAATCCTCCCGATTCCTTAAAGAATAAATGCGCACCGACTGAACTTGATAACTACTGGCGTCACAAGCAAATACAAGGAGAAGTACATGATGAAACCGCCTCTATGCTCAATGGAGTGGCAGGGCACGCCGGGCTTTTTTCCACCGCGGAAGATATTTCAAAAGTGCTGCAGATGCTTTTGCAGAAAGGGAATTATAACGGCAGGCAATTAATAAAACCGGAAACGATTTCATTATTTACAAAACGGCAATCAGAAAATAGTACTAGAGGACTTGGCTGGGATACAAAATCACGAAAAGGTTCTTCAGCTGGTAGTTTATTCAGCGCTGATTCTTACGGGCATACAGGGTTTACAGGAACTTCTGTCTGGACGGACCCTGAAAGAAAGCTATTTGTAGTTTTTCTTACAAACAGGGTTTATCCAACGAGAGCTAATCATAAGTTGTACAAGGTTCGCCCTGCGCTTCATAATGCTGTAATCAGAGCAATAGAAAACAAATAAAAGATTAATCAATTTTTATCAATTCAATTTTGCTAATGCTTAAAAAGCTTTCTTCAAAAAACTTCCTTTTCAGTTTCTCAATGCTGATTTTATTCTCATTTTTCCCCTCAATATTAAATAGGGAAATTCAGGACAGGGGATTACAATCAAAGGAGGAAATTAAATATCCTTCCGTATTTCCATTAACTAATGAGGACAAGGATTGGATTGAAAATCATCTTGTGAAAATGACAACCAGGGAAAAGTGCGCACAAATGATTGTACCGTGGGTTCTTGGAAAAGATTATTCAAACGATTCACTTGGTCTTGCTAGAATGACCCATTTTGTAAAAGACCTTAAGGTAGGTGGATTGCTTTTTTCGACCGGAGATATTTTAAACGAAGCTATTGACATAAATAAAATGCAGGAGATCGCAGACATTCCGTTGTTAATTTCAGCAGATTTTGAATCCGGTTTGGGAATGAGATTACCCGATGGTACAAGTTTTCCGTACAATATGGCTGTAGCCGCAACTGGTGATCCGCAATTTGCTTTTGAAATGGCTAAAGTCATTTCAGCTGAAAGCAGAGCAATTGGAATTTTCCAAAATTATGCTCCGGTAGCAGATATTAATAATAACCCCGACAACCCAGTAATCGGGATACGCTCTTATTCAGAAGATAAAAACATTGTAGCACAATATGCCGATGAGTTTATCAAAGGATCAAGGCAGATTGGCAATATATCAACAGCAAAACATTTTCCAGGTCACGGAAATACTAAAATTGATTCACACATTGATCTCCCGCTTATTGAAGGGGACAGCACGTACTTGCTTAATAATGAAATTTATCCTTTTAAGCGATTAATTGATAATGACGTGCAATCTATTATGGTAGGTCATCTGGTTGTCCCTGCTCTAGAAGATAATGACAGCCTGCCTGCAACACTTTCCTATAAAATTGTTACTGACTTATTGAAACACAAACTAGGATTTGACGGACTTATTATTACCGATGCGATGAATATGCAGGCGCTTACAAAATATTTCTTGGAGGATACTGCGGCAGTAATGGCGGTTACAGCTGGTAATGATATTTTAATTATGCCGCCAAATGTCGAAACTACGATCAATACGTTGGTAGATGCTGTCCAATCGGGGGAGATTGATATACTAAGGATTAATCAGAGTGTCAGAAAAATTCTTGCTGCGAAAAGATGGCTTCAACTTCAAAAAAATAAACTTTCTAATATTGATAATATCAGGGAAAAGATAGCTAGCAAATCGAACCTGGCACTTGCTTCAAAAATTGCTGATAGATCTATAACGCTTGTAAAAAATACGAGAAGGGTTATCCCTATAAGGCCGGGGAGATATGGAAAAGTTCTGTCTGTTGCATTTTCTTTTGGAGTTGATGAAGACTCCTCGCTGACTTTTCAAGAAGGTGTAAAAGAAAATTTTAAGAATACCCAAATTTATATGCTCAATAAAGAAAGCAATACCAGGGAATATGACAGAATATTAAGAGATGCCAGAAAATCGAAGCTCATACTTGTGCCTTATTATATGCGCCCGCCTTCCGATGAGGATTCGCAAAAATTATTTATAAAATTTAAGAAAGTAATTGAAAAATTATTGGTTTCAAGAGCACCTGTTGTATTGATAAGTTTTGGCGATCCTTATTTATTATCAAGGTATACAAATGCAAAGACTTATTTATCGGCTTTCAGTGATACACCTGTATCACAAAAGTCTATGTTGAAAGCTATGCTCGGAAAAATTGATATTACTGGTGAACTACCAATATCGATACAGAATACTCTTTATAGAATGGGATACGGAATTAAACTGAAAAAATTGAGCAGACAAGAAAAAGAATTTAATTAACAGTAAGGAGATATATTTTTTTAACCATTTCATTATTAACGATTGGTGAAATCCTTGCAGGCCACAGGAAATTTTTGCAAAATGGGTATAATCAAAATACACTTTTGTTTTCAGGTCCTATGAATCCAAGAACAGTGGAATAGTTGTTGCAAAAGTGGAATCAATGGAAGCAACAAAAATTATTTTTCAGTTGGATACATTTTATATAAATAAAGTGCCGAATATAGCTTTATAGAGTTTGATCCTTTAATATTTCAGTGCATTCTTAAGAATTGGGTTTCTTGAGAATTAAAACCTGTATTGGAGGGCTGACATCCATTATTAAATCAGCAATAATTATGTTTCCAATAAATTTGAACATAAATTATTCTAATCCTATGGATTCAATAATAAAATTATGCGCGGAATAATTGTATCACAATAAAACATTTCCAGGCAATTTATCTCGAAATACACATCCTCCATTTCTACTTTTCAAAACATTATTAAATCCTGATAACAAAAATTCACACTTTTTAGACTGAAATCGGTTCTTTTATCCGTCTAATTAGCCGTTAATCGGTAAAAATGTCTTTGGTATAAAACTTGAATCTTTTGGGGTAAAAAACATAGAGGTTATATATGAAACCTGCTGATACTAAAAGTTGTAATAATAATGAAATAGGGACAGAATATTTAAATCTAAAATCAAATAATATGGTTATGAAAACGGGGGCTAAAAGAAGCAGAGAATATAACAGCAACGGGAATGGTATTAGTGCCACCGTTGAAAGACAGTCAAGGATTATTCCATTTAAAGATAATGTGGAGAATTTAGGATTCAAATTAAAACGGGAAGGAAAATCTGGCAAAAATGTTTCTAAATTAGAATATGATGACAGAATTTTTATAACAGTAAATTCTACTTCAAGATTTATAAAAGTGTCAAACATTCAATGCATTACTGCTGAAAAAGATTACACATACATTTGTACCGCAGATGATAAAAAACTACTGGTTTTGCGCCCTATGATTGAATGGGAATCCAGACTCCCCGGTAAATATTTTGCCAGAATTCATCGTTCCACTATTGTTAACCTGGACTATGTTGAAAAAGTTGAAAAATGGTTTAACTACGCATACAATGTTTACATTACTGGCTGGGATGAACCATTTCAGATGAGCAGAAGATATGCTTCAAAAATTAAAGAAAGATTCAGATAATGGATATAAGCACACTTTAATTACTAACTGGTAAATTAACTCTCTTTTTTGTAATCTTTACACATTAAATTTTATACATAATTTAATGTGTAAAGATGCATTTTAAATTCAGCAATATTTTTATCTTCCTGTTTCTCCTATTCTTAATATTTTTTTCATTTTCATGTGATAGCAGCTCTGATCCTGTTTATCAGAAGGGAACCACAGGCCCGGTAACAGGAGAAACACGATCATTTGGTAATGGAAAAGTAACTCCCTTTATTGAAACCGTAAAAAACGGGCCACCGGTTAATGTAGGCGTAGCTTTTCAGGGAGATATAAAGGGCGGTATCGATTCAGCTAACAGTATATTACTTTACCTAAAATTTACTCCTACGAATAACAATTCAATTTATGATCATATTACCGTAAGATGGAATCCAAACGGTACTGTAAAAACAGGTGCATTTTCTTCTTCATATATTGCAGTTGATTTTAATCTGATTAACGAGAACAAACAAAATTCAATTGTAAAAGGAGATTCAGCAAAAAATTATAAGCAGCCACCTTCTGAAGAAATACCTTCGGACTATAAATTATTGGGAAATAGTGCAACCGATAATTTTGGTGCCTTGTTTTATGATTCCACATCGGCTGATATCTTAAATGGAAAATTATCCAAAGAATTAACATATGGGTACTTTGACGGGGAAATAGTTTCGCACGAAGTAGCTTTTACAAATGATTATCTTACTTTGGTTTCAAAATTTGTCGGTGAAATAAAGCAGCCTCTGGTTTATCCAAAGGGGGGATATTATCCTGGTAAATATGTAATTTCCTATGAACCAACAAAAAATACATTTACAATTACATTAACGGATTTTATTAAACATTAGATTTAATCTAAAATAGAGGGAGGGTTTATGACTTTGAAAAAATCACACGATAAAATGATTGCCGGGGTGTGCGGGGGAATTGCTGAGTGGCAGCACTGGGATCCAACAGTTGTAAGAATTGGTTATGTCCTGCTTTCAATTTTCAGCGCGGGATTTCCGGGAATACTTGTTTATATAATTTTAATGTTGATTATGCCTCCGGCAGATTCCAAATAAAAAATAATGTGAAAAATAAAATGAATTTTATGCCATTTATAATTTATATCGTATTATTTATTTTTTCGTTTGGCTGTAATCCAAATAACAGCCAGATAGATGCTGTGGATAATATGGGAATTACACTGCCCGCGGGTTTCCATATCGGCATTTATGCAGATAATATTGATGGCGCACGCTCAATGGCACTAAGTCCGAACGGAACCTTGTTTATTGGTTCATTGGGGGAGGGAAAAGTTTACGCCGTCCTCGACACAAATAAAGATTACAATGCCGATGAAATCATTACGATTGCTTCCGGTTTAAATTCTCCTAACGGAGTAGCATTCAGGAACGGTTCTCTTTATGTAGCGGAAATTAACCGGGTTTTAAGATATGATAATATTGAAGCTAATCTGCGCAATGCGCCTCAACCGTTTGTTGTTAATAATAATTTTCCTTCTGATGCTCATCACGGATGGAAGTTTATTAGATTTGGGCCGGATGGGAAATTATACGTGCCTGTTGGTGCACCCTGCAACATTTGTGAAAGACCTGATCCATATGAATCAATAACAAGAATGAATCCCGACGGTTCAGAGTTTGAAATTTATGCCCGTGGTATCAGAAACACAGTTGGTTTCGATTGGGATCCCCGGACGGAAGAATTATGGTTTACGGATAACGGAAGGGATATGCTAGGAGATGAAATTCCGCCGGATGAATTAAATCACGCACCCCAAAAAGGAATGAATTTTGGTTTCCCGTATTTTTACGGAAAAAATATTCCTAATCCTGAATTCGCAAATTCTGGGAAAAATCCATCAAATTATACTCCCACTGCACAGGATCTTGGTCCTCATGTAGCTTCACTGGGAATGAGATTTTACACGGGCAGTATGTTTCCTGCAGAATATAAAAATCAAATTTTTATTGCTGAGCACGGAAGCTGGAACAGAAGCAAGAAAATTGGGTACCGGGTTACCTTAGTTAAACTGGGAAATAATAAACCGGTAAGTTATTCTGTCTTTGCGGAAGGCTGGTTGAAAGGAGAATCTGTTTCTGGCAGACCAGTTGATTTACAGATAATGCCGGATGGCTCTATGCTTGTTTCCGATGATTATGGCGGTAGGATTTACAGGATCAGTTACTCTGAATAATTCTTTCTGATTTTTGTCCTGATTTCACACAAGTTGTAAAATCAGGACAATACTTTTCAATAACTCATGTTCGTAAGTTTTACCTTTCCTCTGAATATCCAGTAAATGCTAACAGTGTAAGTAAGCACAAATGGAATTCCTATCATTGCTATAATTAGCATAATATTCAATGTTTTCTGCGATGAAGCAGCATTGTAAATATTCAGACTAAATTCTGGATTCGGGTTTGAAATAACAATATTCGGGAATAAACCGATTGCAAACAGTGCAAGCAAAAACGCAATTGAAGCACAGGAAGATAAAAACGCGTAGAAATCTTTACCGTGATTAATTTCCCTTGGTATGTTTGCAACTGCCAGCATATTTAGCAAAGCAACTATAAACAGGTATGGATAATCTTTAAAATGCTCTGTCATATGAGGTACGTAAACAAGAGTTGCCATTGTTGTGGTGATATAACAAATAGCAAAGAATATTATCGAGTTATTTACCCAGCCTCTCATTTTATCGTGAAGTTCTCCTTCTGTTTTCATTACACCATAAATTGAACCGTGCATCATAAATAAGGCGACGGTTGTAATTCCTACAAGAACTGTGTAGGGAGTAATCATACTTAGAAAGCTTCCTGCAAATTCTTTGTGTGCATCAAGGGGGATTCCGGTTATAATATTGCCTAGCGCCACTCCCATCAAAAAGGCAATAAGAATACTTGAAAGACTGAACGCAACATCCCACATCTGTCTCCACCATTTCATCTGCTGTTTGCTTCGGAATTCAATTGCCACCGCTCTGAAGATAAGGACGAAAAGCAAAAGCATAAAAGCTGTGTAAAATCCCGAAAAGACAGTTGCATAAACTTCAGGAAAAGCAGCAAATAATGCGCCGCCGCCTGTAACCAGCCATACTTCGTTTCCGTCCCAGACCGGCCCGATTGAGTTTATAAGCAATCGTCTTTCAGTATCATCTTTTACAAATAAATGAAGCGCGCCTATTCCAAGATCAAAACCGTCGAGTATGGCGTAGCCGGTAAGCAGCACACCTATTAAAACAAACCAGATAACATTCAAATCAAATTCCAAACCCATTTTTAACTCCGGTAATTATATCTATTCATTGAATAATTGTTTTTTACGTTCATATTCGGAATTAATTGTATCATAATCTTCAGGCCCGTGTTTAATTTTCTGATCGAGCAGGAAGATAAACAGGATAAACAGCAGAAGGTAAACTATTGAAAACAGTATTAGCGAAAATACAATCTGGCCCGACTCAACCACTCTTGACAATCCCTCTGAAGTTCTGAGCAGCCCGTAAACTATCCACGGCTGTCTTCCGACCTCGGCAGTTATCCATCCAACCTGATTGGCAATCTGCGGGCCGAGAACTGAGATTACAAAAATCCATAACAGCCATTTGTGGTTAAACAGTGCACCGCGCCACCAAAATAAAAGTCCAAGGAAACTTATCCCTATTAACGCAAACCCGATTGCCACCATTAAATGATATGCCTGGAAAACTATATTTACCGGCGGGCGATCTTCTGGCTTGAAAGAATCTAATCCGGTTATTTTATGACCGAAATTTCCGGACACAAGGTAACTGAGCATTCCCGGAATTTTAACACCGAAGTTCACTTCCTGCTTATCGTTGTTTACCCATCCAAATAAATAAAGGGGAGCAACAGCCGAAGAATCGTAATGAGCTTCCATTGCGGCAAGCTTTGCCGGCTGATTTTCGCTTACACCAACAGCACTTGCGTGCCCGGTATAAAGCTGGAACAGCGATGCGAACATAGCAAAGGCAAGCCCGATTTTTAAAGATGATTTAGCAAAATCTAGATGTCTATTTTTTAAAATGTAATATGCGCTTACGCTTATTACCAAAAAAGCACCAGCCAGCCATGCGCCAGATAAAACGTGTGATAACCTGTCCATGCTGGAGGGATTGAAAACCATTCCCCAGAAATCAGTAATTTCAGCGCGTGCATTTAGTCCCTGCCCGACAATATGAGAGCCTGCTGGAGTTTGTTGCCAGGAATTTGCAACAACAATCCACACCGCGCTTAACATAGAACCGAATGAAACCATTATTGTTGAAAAAAAATGTGTTTTGGGTCCGACCTTATCCCAACCGAAAACAAGTACCGCAAGGAAACCTGATTCGAGAAAGAAAGCAAAAATTCCTTCTGCGGCAAGTGCACTTCCGAACACATCCCCTACAAATCTTGAATAAGTAGCCCAGTTTGTACCGAATTCAAATTCCATTACGATACCGGTTGCTACACCCATAGCAAAGGTGAGCGCAAAAATCTTCACCCAGAATTTTGTCATTTTTTCGTAGAGAGGATTTTTTGTCTTTAGGTACATCCCTTCCATCAGCACGAGTATCACTCCGAGCCCGATGCTGAGCGGGGGATAGATATAATGGAAGCCTATTGTAAATGCGAATTGCAGCCTGGCGAGAAATTCTGTAGTCATCGTAAATCACCCCATGAAAAGAATAAATAAATCGTTGTATAAAAATAAGTAAAATTAGAAGGAAGTTAAATGTTGAGAATTTATACAAAATTTAATGTATTTCAGAATCTTTTAATAAAGCCAATCCAGAATCAATGCGGCCGGATGGACGGGATACAATAAATGCAACCAGAGCACTACCACAATTTTCTTAATCCTTTTTATTTTCTTCCTCAATTTTTTCTGCAAACTGGTCGCTGAACTCACGGATAAATTTTGAAAGTTCATTGTTTGAAGTTGAACGAAGATAAGTATCCGACATTTTTCTGAAAATCTGGAGGAAGAAAGTGTTCATATCATTTACCAGCATTTCGTTAGTCCATAAATCGATAGCCAGTGTAAGTTCTTCCTTTTTGTCCCAGATAGAAAGCATCATTGCTTTCGCTTCTTTTTTCCCATCGAAGTTAGCATCGGTTGCTTCCCATTCAATTTTTTTCGGAACGTTTTTCTCGTCGAGTTCTATCGTGAAATTTATTTTTGAAGTTTTAGGCATAAGTCTCTCTTTTAGATTAATTGTTGGGTCTAAAAATAGTAAATCAATAGCCAGCTCGCATTAATATTCATGATATTCTGCCAGTCCTTTTTCAACCAACAGGTCATTTACATTAATTAAATCATCTTCTTCATCGAATATCCAGATTTCACCAAGATACCTACCGTATTTAGCTTTTTTATCCTTAAATGTTCCAAGAATTACCTTTTTCCCTAGGATTAGTTCAATCAGGAAATTTCTCGATACTAGTCCCCTCTCTCTATCTTGCCCTCTGATTTCTGGCGCATTTATTCTCATAAGTCGGATTTTTTCACCGTGTATCCAAGTATGTAGTCCAAGATCAATATCAACGGTGCAGGTATCGCCGTCATAAACAGAGGTTACAACCGCATTATACTGGTAAAGAACATTTTGCATATTTTCACCTTTATTTTGGGTTTATGTAACTCTATTTTTGAAAAGGCCAGTGATTAAATTAAGCCGGAAAACTAAAAAAGGAATATAAATGAAAAAGATAATTATCCCAATCTTAATGACGATAATTTTTATGTTTGTTGATTTAGGCAACATGACTCACGCGCAGGGAAAGCTCGGAGTTGGCGGATATATCGGCGGCGGCTTTCTCAGCGGCGATTCACCGAATGTAGGAAGCTACACCTCTTCATTATTTTTTGAATTTAAAACCCCTTTCAGTAGTTCAGTTTACCCTAGAATAAGTTTTATCTACACTCAAGACTTCAACAGGCTAGTGCCCGGCTCTACTAAAAGATATTTTCCATTCCTTAAAGGTTTTTCATTAAAAGCGGTTGCTTCGCAGAATTTCTCCGATAACTATTTCGTGGAGGAAGGCGCAGGGTTTATTACTCTTAACGATCATACATTTTATAATATCGATGAATGGAATTTCGGCGTTGTTACGTCTCTGCTCGTTGGTTTTGATTTGCGGAATGAAATGAAGAATGGCTGGAAGATTGGTGCGGGCGCGGAGTTTGCATTTTCTTTCGCGAACACTTTCGCTAAGTATTATTCGTTCCACGTGCAGGCAGAGTATATTTTTTAACCAAAGCTCTCTATTCCATTCCCATTATAAAATAGGGAAGATACTCTTTTAGTTATTCCTTTGTGCTAAATATGTAATAGTTATGCAATACAACAACAGGAAGTGTAAAAGGGTCATTGAACGGTTAATAAATAATTTAATTGAAATATTAAGAGAAAACAATGAAATTTAGTATAGAAAAATCAAAAGAAATATTGAGACAGACTCCTGCAACGCTTAATAATCTTCTCAATAATTTATCCGATGAGTGGATAAAAAATAATGAAGGAGGCAAGAGCTGGAGTCCGTATGATATAGTCGGGCATCTCATTCACGGTGAGAAGACCGACTGGATTGGATGCATAAAAACCATACTTGACCATGGAGAAACAAAGGCGTTTGAACCTTTCGATAGGTTTGCCCAGTTTAAATCTTCGGAAGGGAAACCTTTGGAGGAGTTGCTGGATACTTTTGCATCCCTCCGCGCTGCAAACCTTAAAGAACTCGATTCACTAAACATTACAGAAGACAAATTCCTTCTGAACGGGCTGCACCCGGCATTCGGAACTGTAACGCTTTCACAGCTTATTTCCACCTGGACAGTGCACGATCTTGGACACCTAGTGCAGGCAGCAAGTGTTATGTCAAAACAATACATAGATGAAGTCGGGCCGTGGAAAGATTACCTGCCCGTACTTACAAGATAAATTTTTTTTGTTATAAACAGAAGGATTTATAAAATGAAAATGAATCAATTGATTGAATACAAATACAACGGTGCGCGTTCAATGGTTTTAATGCACGAGTTGCATTTAACATCGCTGCTTGAAACATGGAGAGAAGCAAAAAAAGAAAATCTGATTTTGCCGGAAACCCAGGACCCGGATTACCAGTCACTGGATACGTTGCTTAAGCATATATTAAGGGCAGCGCGCGGTTACATGACATGGATGTGTGATAAATTAAATTTATCCGACCCAGGAATAAAACCCGCACCCGAAGCGGATGTAATTGAAAAAGAAGCTGGCGAATACATAGAGCATCTGCTCGAAAAATGGCAGACCCCGCTTGCAGGTGTTGAAAAGGACAAATTTGAAAAGGGCACTTATACTTCCCGCTGGGGAGTTGATTACTGTATTGACGCTATGCTGGAGCATGCGGTAATGCACCCGATCCGCCACGAGTTTCAGCTAAGGCAGCTGATGACAGACAAGTAACTTATTTAAATATCTAACGGCATAAGTTAAGTGAGATGGAATTGGCCCATTTTATTTGTTATTTTTAATTAAAAAGGAGCACTTTTTGAGAAAGCTTTGTTTGTGTTTGCTAATTCTTTTTCAGGTGTCATTTGTCTATGGACAAAGTCAGGATTTATCCATTGAAAAATTAACTAAAGCGGTTGTGTTTTTAAAAGATACGGGTACGGGTTTTTTTATTAAAAATAATAATAGCCTATATTTAGCTACTGCGTCTCATGTCGCAAAAGCATTAAATAAAAATTTTACTATAATTACATCAGATACTGCCGGTAAAACATTTTCTATCAATTACATCAATTCCGCGGGCTGGAAAGTCTCAAAATTTGCAGACGTTGCTGTTTCTGAAATTAAGGATTCATTAATTCGATCTTTATTTTACAGTTCAGCAATTCCTATAAGTTTTTTGCCACAAAAGCTCACCTGGCCAGATGCCGAATTACCTTTGGTTATTATTGGTTTTCCTTTGGGGTTAGGTGTTCATGAGAATTTTTCTCCATTGCGTCGAGAAACAAACGCCGCAAGCCATTTTGTTGATTTACCGCGTGCAGATAATAAAGAAATTGCAACCTTCGTTGTTTTGCAAGATCCTAGTATAAAGGGATATAGCGGAGCCCCAATTTTTATTATTAGAACCTATAAATTTGGCGATGTTTTATTTAAAGGCGCAAATGCCGAAATGTGTTTGGGCTTGGTGCACGGCACAATTTCTGATAATACTGGTGGCAAATTAGGGTTAGCCGTTCCTGGAAATTATATATATAATTTAATTAAGTAAATTATTAAAAACACTAGATTTCTTTTCTTTAAAATAAAAAAGGGACGCCTTTTCGAAAGCGTCCCTTTTAGAAAAAATAAATCTATTATTTAATTCTTCCGTTTTGTAATTCATCAGCAATTCTTACATCTTTAAAAAGATTTCTGATTGCTTCGAGTAAACCGTTTGAAGTTACAGAAACAGTTCTGTTTGCTGTTGTGTCAAATATGAAGTTACCAGGGAGACTTTCAACGTTCCCATCGAATGCCAATCCGACTACCTGAGCATTTTTATTTATAACAGCGCTGCCTGAATTTCCGCCAATAATATCATTTGTGGAAACCATATCCATATGTGTTGAAAGTTTGAAATCTGCCGGTGGATTTTTCCATCTTGCAGGCAATTCCCAGTCCTTGCTGCTGAATGAATAATACCTGTCATACATTCCGTAGAAAGTAGTGAAAGGTGGAGCCTGTGTACCATTATAATCGTAACCCTTAACAACTCCGTCTGAAATTCTTAAAGTAAATGTAGCATCAGGCGGAATTGAGGTTCCGTAAACTTCAAAGAGGGCCTTTCCCAGTTCCTGATTGTAAGTTGCTTCCTGGGCATTAATTTCTTTATTCTTTTCCTTTAATTCAGCTTTTTGTGCTTCTGAATTTTTAACAAAATAAATGAAGGGGTCATTCGAGTTTAAGATTTCATCGGCACCTTCGTCAGCCAGGTCTTTAATTTTTTCGGGAGAAGTCAGGGCTGAATTATCCAGTGCATATTGAACAGCTTCTTCTCCGGTATTTCCACCGGTTAAATGCTGAACTAAAATATTATTCATACCGAGGCTTTTGATCATATTATCAATTGTGAAACCTAGTAGCTTGTTATTTTTCTCTGTATCAAAGTTTGCCGGGAAAATATGTGCTATAGTGGAATCGAGTTCAGCACCTTTATAAAGATCCGATCTCTGATCTTCCGGTTTCTTAAGTTCTTTTGCGAGGTCAATCATATCTGAAGCCATTGTGAAGTACTGGGGTGAAGAGAACGGACTTGTAGAAAGACCATAATTCTCACTTGCAATTGCCCTTGCTTCAGCGCGGGTTTTAGCAATTTTATTCCAGATATCGCCATACTTTGCGTTCAGATCAGGGTCTGAATGAACTGCTTTTTTAAATGTATTTTCAAAATCAATTTTTTTCTGCATCAAGATCGGATCTCTTAATCCTTTCAGCATTCCCGAAATTGCTTTTTCAGAATTTGAAAGTCCGAAAATTGTGTTTTCGAGTTCAGATCTTCTGTCCGGATGATCTTTCAACAAAGTTTTGTAAACATCAATCAAACCGTGGAGTAAACTGACAGCATAAGGATAAGAAATATCTCGTGTGTATTCGAGTTGAGCTACTGTATTAAGGCGCGCTGTTCTTCCCGGGTTACCAACAACAAAAACAGGTTCTCCTACTTTTGCACCGTTAGAACTGAACTTATAATAATTGTCTATCTTCATTGGTTTTCCGTTTTCATCGTAAGCACGGAAAATTGAGCAATCAAGATCGTAACGAGGGTAAGTGAAATTATCAGGATCACCTCCGAAATATGCGGCACCTTCTTCAGGAGCAAAAACAAGTCTTATATCAGTATATCTTTTATATCCGTACAGCGAATATTTACCGCCGTTAAACAGAGTTACAACCTGGCAATGTAAACCAGTTGCTTCGTCCTGTGATTTTTCAAGTTCTTTAATTGCCTTTTTTGTGTTTTCTGATTTTTCTTCAGGAGTTGTTCCTTTGTCAGCAGCAGTCTGAATTTCGTCGGTAATATCTTTAATCAGTACAAGCTGATCAACATACAGGCCGGGGACAGGTCTTTCGTCTGCAAGTGTAGCAGCAACGAAACCGTTGTCCATTAAATCTTCGCCAGGTTTTGAAACCTGTGTGATACTTCTTCTGCCGCAATGATGATTTGTTAATATTAAACCATCAGCAGAAACGAAAGAAGCAGAACAATAGTTTGCGAATCTTAGTGCTGACATTCTTACGCTATTCAGCCAGTCTTCGGAAGGTTTAAAACCGTACTCACTTTCAAAATAATCTACCGGTGGGTAGTCAAAAGTCCACATTTTACCGGTATCAAATTTTCCTGCTTTTACCGTGTCCAGGTTAAGCCAGCTATACGAACCATCTTTCGAATTATTCTGTGCTTTTACAGATGTACAGCCCCCTGCAATAAAAAGGAAAGCTGCTACTGTCACAACAAGAAAGGAAAGTTTTCTTAGGTGTGTTTTCATTTTATCCTCGTTTAGAATTAACGGATATTGTTATATAAGAGAAAATCAGGTTTAAAATATAAATGCCCTATCCTGTAGCTTTACGGAATAAGGCAATAATATTGTATTTATTTTCTAAAGACATCAGAATTTTCAGAGAGTATTTTCCTGTCCGGCCCGAGAACCGGTAAAAGAATTATTTTTGCGCCTCTTAATGAGAAAGTTTACCGCTGGTTAAATATAAGAATCGGGCTGATAAAGTGGTTCAATTTCCCATTCATCTTCTATGGTACCTACGCAATGTGAACACTTTGGAACATTAAAAACTACTTTTTCTTCACTGGTTGTTGCTCTGACAAAATTTAATATAGTTCTGCAACTTGAGCATTGAACGATATGCGAAGTAGTTGTCTTTGAACTGCAATCCGGACAAATGAAACCTAATTCACCGGGTGTCTCGTCAGGGTTTACCAGGAAAATTGAATTACATTTGGAGTTGTTGCATTTTGCGAAGTGCCATTTTACAGTATCCTTGGTAGCGATAGCAGTCTCCCATTTATTAATTTATCTGTCAAACATAGTTAGTTATTATTAAAAAATCTATTGAAAAATTATTCTCTTTAGTTGACTTTTCTGTCAAGATTGAATCGTTATCTTTGTTATTTTTAGTATTCAAATTTATTTGTTTATCTTACGCAAAGTAATTCATATATAATTCTACGATTTATTTTTGAACTTTAATTCTCTTTATTTTGCAAACTCTTCAGGAGCCAGTAGTTATGGATAAAATTACTTCATTTAAAGCATATGATATCAGGGGGAAAGTACCGTCCGAGCTGAGTGTGGACCTCGCATATAAAATTGGCCGAACTTATGCACATTATATAAATGCAAAAAAAGTAGTTATCGGGTACGATGTCAGAAAATCTTCTATTGAGCTTTCAAAAGCTTTGGCACAGGGACTTACTGAAAGCGGGGCAGATGTTGTAAATATTGGCCTTTGCGGTACAGAAATGATTTACTTCGCAACGCCTTATCTGGAAGCAGACGGTGGGATTATGATCACTGCCAGCCACAATCCGCCTGAATATAACGGGATGAAATTTGTCAGGCAGGGGTCAGTTCCAGTTGGCTATAATTCAGGATTAAGCGATATAGAAAAAATGATTCTTAATGATGACCTTGGCGAAAAAAGCAAGGAGCCTAGCAAGGTTTCAAGCGTTGATGTAATGAAAGCATTTATTGAAAATCTTAAAAAGTTTTATGATGCAGAAAAAATTACTCCGCTAAAAGTTGTTGTTAACGCGGGCAACGGTTGCGCCGGCTTGGCGCTGGATAATCTTGAAACAAACCTTCCGGTAAAAATGATAAAAATTCTGAATGAACCTGATTCCGAATTTCCAAATGGTGTACCGAATCCTTTGTTGCAAGATAACAGGCAAATTTCAATTGATGCAGTGATAGAAAATAAAGCTGATCTAGGTGTAGCCTGGGATGGTGATTATGATCGTTGTTTCTTTTTTGATGAGAAGGGAAATTTTATAGAGGGTTATTACATAGTTGGATTGCTTGCAAAATCTATTCTGAAAAAACATCCCGGCGAAAATATTGTGCATGATCCCCGCCTCGTCTGGAATACTGTGGAAATAGTTGAGAAAGCAGATGGTAAAGCCGTTCAGTCAGTCAGTGGCCACGCATTTATTAAACAAAAAATGCGTGAAGTTAATGGAATTTATGGGGGAGAGATGTCTGCCCATCATTATTTCAGGGATAATTCATATTCTGATAGTGGAATGATTCCATTTTTACTAATTCTTCAGTTGATGTCTGAAGAAAAGAGAAAACTTTCTGAGCTTGTTGGAGCAATGATTGAAAAATACCCATGTTCGGGAGAAATAAATTCCACGATAAATAATCCGAAAGAAAAA
>Ga0209919_1000417_pt1 | contig 21741 bp, 17 predicted proteins | sample SalPon2A_C_D2_MG_FD_185721 | JGI IMG/M metagenome (GOLD analysis project Ga0209919, IMG submission 185721) | Soil microbial communities from South San Francisco under conditions of wetland restoration - Salt Pond MetaG R2A_C_D2_MG (SPAdes)... | ecosystem: Environmental > Terrestrial > Soil >... | reverse complement strand
ATAATAGAGTGCACAAAGAAAGTTTCAGATAAGACTTCATTTTCATCTCACTGTTTATTTTGGAGAGAGGGCTAATTGATTTATTAATATTAAAAATAATTAATCAATTATACCATTGTTTTTGACCAGATAGGAAAAGAAAAGTTAATAAAACTTTAAAGGATTACTCCACCACCAAGGCAGGCCTGATCATCGTAAAAAACAGCAAACTGCCCAGGCGCAATTCCCTGATCGGGAGCAGAAAGTTCAACCTTAGCTTTTTCATCGTTCAGGAAATTAAGATTGCATTCATAAAATCTTGCGCCATGCCTGATTTTAACAAGTAATTCATCTTTATCAGGCCGGACATTATTTATCCAGTTGAATTTTCCAACTTCAAAAATACTTCTGCTTCGTTCCAATTTATTTTCTTTCGAGATATAGATAATATTTTTCTTAACATCTTTATCTACAACATACCACGGACCGTGAGATAGCCCTAAACCGGAACGCTGACCAATTGTATAAAAATAATACCCGTTATGTTCGCCTTTTTTTTCTCCGGATTCCACTTCGATAATATTGCCTTTTATTTCGCCAAGATGGTGTTTTACGAATTCGTTAAATTTTATCTGCCCGAGGAAACAAATTCCCTGGCTATCTTTTCTATTTTTGTTGGGAAGGTCATATTTTTCAGCAAAATCTCTTACTTCTTTTTTTTCATATTTTCCTAAAGGAAAAAGCGCACGAGAAAGCTGCTGCTGTGTAAGGTAAGCGAGAAAATAAGTCTGATCTTTTACTGGATCAGGTGATCTTTTGAGTTTATAAATGCCATCTACATTTTCAACGGTTGCATAATGCCCGCTGGCAACTTTTTCAAACGAATCATCTATCTTGTCATAAAATTGCCCGAACTTGATAAGCTTATTACAAAAGATATCCGGATTGGGAGTACGCCCTTCTTTAATTTCCGAAATTGTGTACGAAACAACGTGTTCCCAGTATTCATCCTGCAATGGTAAAACTTCCAGCGTAACTCCAGCCTGTTCACAAACTCCTCGTGCATATTCCAGATCTTCTTCCCAGGGACAATCTCCCAGGAAAGAAAATTCATCCTGCAGCCAGATTTTTAAATAAAACGCAGTAATATCATGCCCTTCTTCCTGCAACAGGCGCAAAGCAACGGAGCTATCAACTCCACCGGATAATAAAACTGCTATCTTCATAAAAATAAATTATTATTATTTATAAAATAATAAATGCGGGACTAAGAAATTGGCTAAATAATAAAGATGTGTTTGGTAAGATTATTTTTTGTCCTTTTTACCGGGCATTTTATTTTTTATCCCGATCCTCTCAATAACTTCATCATAAATTGGCTTATTCACTTTACTCAAGATCCGGGTTTCAAGTTTTCTGGCTTCTTTAATTCTATCATAAAAGCCAATTGACCTGTTATTTGCACCATCTTTAACCTTCATAATTCCATTCAATTTACCGGCGTAAACTCCACCTTCAAGCGAAACGATATCTTTAAAATAGATAGTAACTTCATATTTATAAAACAGGAAGTCGCTGCATACCATTTTTTCATCATCAATAGAAATTTTATACGGAAGTATTTTATATAGGAGCAAATAATGCCTGTTAAGAAAATATATAACGAGAAACGTAATAACAAAAGGCACAATAAAAATCAGGCCTTTATCAAGATTAACTGCCAGTGATGCTGCATAAAGGGACAACAAAATCGTTGCTGGAATATTTCCGTATTTATAGATAAGCTTAAAAAATGGTGTATATGTAAAAGTTTGCATAAGATTTTCAGATCAAAATTTGATCACAAAGTTAAAGATTATTTGGAAATTAAACAGTAATCAGAGTTGATTTTTTCAGGCTTTATAGCAGGTTACTCGCCAATTCAGCAAGTTCAGATCTTTCACCCTTTTCCAGTGTAACGTGGGAATAAAGCTTCTGCCCCTTAAACCTGTCAATCAGGTAAGAAAGTCCGTTTGACTGTGAATCAAGATACGGGTGATCTATCTGGTAAATGTCTCCGGTAAAAACAACTTTAGAACCTTCTCCTGCTCTTGTAATAATTGTTTTTATTTCGTGAGGAGTTAAATTTTGCGCTTCATCAACAATAAAAAATATTCTTTGTAAGCTACGCCCTCTTATAAAAGACAAAGGTTCAATAACCAGTTTTTCTTCTTTTATCAACGCAGTAATTGCTGTGTTTTGTTTATCACCCTCAGAAAACTGGTCCTGAATTACACGAAGGTTATCCCAAAGCGGCTGCATATATGGTTCAATTTTACTTTGAATATCGCCCGGCAAATATCCAATATCTTTATTACTCAACGGAACAATAGGCCTAGCAATAAAAATCTGCCTGTAATGTTTTTTCATCTGCAATGCTGCGGCCAAAGCAAGAAGTGTTTTTCCCGTTCCTGCTTTTCCGATTAAAGATACAAGTTCTATTTTATTATTAACAAGTGCATCAATTGCAAAAGCCTGTTCCGCATTTCTAGGTTTAATTCCATAAGTCACCACTTTATCTATTTTGCGGAAGTTTTCTTTCTCCTGATCCAGATTAGCAAGAACCGACCTGTTAGAATTTCTAAAAATATAATACTTATTAGGATAAGAATGATCTTTAAGTTTTTTCAACAATTGTTTAGCAGGAATTTCATATGGTGATTGAAATAATTTTACTATTGAATCATCATCAAAATTTTCTATTACCTCTTTACCACTGTAAAGTTCATCAACGCTGATAACTCTATCAGTAGTATAATCCTCAGCTTGTATCCCCAAAGCCTTTGCTTTCATTCTAAGGTTAACATCTTTAGTAACCAATATTACTTCAGATTTACCTTCCAGTTTCTTATTCCACTCTAACGCAACACCAAGTATTCTGTGATCTGGATTATCTTCTTTAAATATTTCTCGTATCTCAATGTTTAAACCGCGCGAAATAGCTATTCTTAATTTGCCCCTTCCTTTTCCCATCGATATTCCACCGTTGAACAGGGCATCGCCTGTCATTGTATCCAGCGTGCGGGCAAATTCTCGTGCGTTGAGGTTTATAACCTGGCTTCCCCTCTTAAATGAATCCAGTTCTTCAATTACAGTTAATGGAACAATTACATCATTTTCCTGAAATTGATCGATGCTTGAAGCATCATGTAGGATTACATTAGTATCAAGGATAAAAGTCTTGGGAGTTTTGCTTTGTGGTTTTTTACGGGAAGCTTTGGTCTTCATTAATTTCCGTTAAATGTACACAGTAAAATTAATAAAATTTTTATCGATTACAAGTCCGCTAACAAATAAAGATGTTTAAAATTATTAATTATTTAATTGTTATAAGTTTAAACCCAGTACTATGATTATTAACAATCTTAATAGACTTATCAAGTTTCAAATATTTTCTTACTTAACTATATAAACGTCCATACTTCACGCGGTAAAATAATTATCAGAAAAAAAAGATAAGAAAACACACGACAGATAATTTATACAAAAGTCTTCTTACCAAATAGGGGTAGGAAGACTTTTAATATTTAAAATGTTTTATATGCTCACCTTTTTTACCAATTTCAGTCATAGCTTCAATTCCAAGGTCCAGATGGAGTTCAGAAAACTTACTTGTTACAATTTTGTCAGATTCTTCAGACTTAACACCTTCAGGAATTAACGGCATATCAGAAACCAGAAGCAAAGCTCCGCGCGGAATTTCATTCACGAGTCCTACTATAAAGATAGTAGCGGTTTCCATATCTATGCCGATCGTATATAATTTCCTAAGGTATTTTTTGAATCTCTCGTCCCATTCCCATACCCTTCTGTTTGTAGTGTAAATAACGCCGGTTCGATATTCAAGTTTTCTCTTTACTATTTTTTCAGAAACAAATTTGTGTAGTTTGAATGAAGGCAAAGCCGGAACTTCTTTCGGCAGGTAATCGTCTGTTGTTCCCTCCCCCCTGATAGCAGCTGTTGGTAAAATAAAATGTCCTATCTCAGTCGATCGTTTCAACCCACCGCATTTCCCGAGAAACAGGACTCCTTTTGGTTTTTTCGCCACTAACAGGTCCATAATTGTAGCGGCATTAGCAGAACCAATTCCAAAATTTACTATCGTTAGTCCGCTGCTGTTGGTTGCTGTCTGCATTGGTTTTCCAATTCCTTTAATTTCACAACTAAACTTTTCGGCAAATTTATCAACGTAATTCTGGAAATTCGTAAGCAGCAGATAGTCACCGAACTCATCAAGTTTTGTTCCCGTGTATCTTGGCAGCCAGTTTTTAGCCAGGTCAAGTTTAGATTTAAATCCTGTTTTCTTTTGCGCCATTTATTTCCCTTTAATTTGAATTATAATTTAGTGTTTTCTGTTTCCAATTAAAATATTCTTTCTTTTAAAACTTTCGGTAATCGAAGCGGTAAAAAAAAATTTGCTATATTTAAAGACTATAACCTTACTAATTTTACGGCCATAACTTGAAACCATTTATACTAAAATCTCACCTGTTACTATTACTGACAATTCTTTTGTCGACCTTTGCTACAGCACAAATTAAGGACCCCGAACTAATAGCAGTTTCCGGTTCTTATTTTGATTTTAATAAAAAAGTAAACACAGCTTTTGAATTTAGAGTTGAATACAGGCACGATAAAGGCTGGTGGAAAATAAGACCGTTTGCCGGCGCAATGATAACCAGCGATGGAAGCAGCTATTTTTTTGCAGGTGGTTTAGTAAACTTTTTTATTGGTGAGCATTTTGTAATTACGCCAAGTTTTGCACCTGGCGTTTATTTCAAAGGAAATGGAAAAGATCTCTATTTTCCACTTGAATTCCGATCACAAACTGAAATAGCTTATAGGTTCACGAACGGCGGAAGAATTGGCGTAAGTTTCGGGCATATGTCAAACGCCAGCCTTGGCCCGCCGAACCCCGGGGTTGAATACCTGGCGGGAACAATCGCTTTCCCTGTTTCCTGGTAGTATTACCGGTACAAGGATGACTCTTCCATTTAAAATCTATTTTTACTGGAAATTTCTCGCCAGAATGACGAGTACTTTTCATTTGTTATAATCCCAACCGGCCCCTCGTAAATTCCCCCGTCTTTAAAGCCGTCATAAACCCTAACGGCAATTATATTTTTTCCGTTTGTATTCAGATATCCGGCAGGAATTTTATAGGCGCGAACCCGCAAATAGTCATTCCCATTGTAACGCGGAGGCTCAAAATTGAAATAGCCTGTATAGCCAAGCAATTTGCCATTCAGGTAGGTCTGGTCTATATCATCTATTTTACCCATCAGAAGAAAGAGACTTTTATCTGAGAGATTATCCGGCAGAGTAAATTCCTTCCTGTACCACGCAATTCCATCGTAATCCGGGTACCCTTCAACTTCCCATTTCTGCGGAACTGTAATTTTGCTCCAGGCAGAATCCCGGTAATTAATTTCCGAATAAAGAGAATCGTCCCCCGTTTTAAACTTCCAGATCCCGGCAAGATTAAAATCGGGTGCAACTCCGGGATCTTCTATCTCGATCCCGGGATTACCTTCCAGTATGCCCCCGGATAATTGAATGTCATAAACTCTCACCGCAAATACATTATCTCCGTTTTTATTAAAATAATCCGGGGGAATGTAGTACCGCCTGAAAACGTAATATGCTGTCTGAATGTTGGGCGGAAATGTTCCTGTGAATCCCAGCAGATGACCGTTTAAATATGTCTGATCAGCATCATCAACTCTTCCGAGGTTAAGGAATACATCCTGACTATTCATATGTTCATCATATCTGAAGTGAATCCTGTACCAGGCATAACCGTCGAAACCGTTAAAACCCTGGTCCTCCCAGCTTGACGGAACTTTTATTTCTTCCCAGTTGTCGTCGTTATATTTACTATCCGCCCATCTCATATCATCGCCTATAGAGAATTTCCATTTGCCATTCAGATCAACGACGCGGTCGTAATGAATGCTTTGTTCATCCTTCGGTCTGCAGCCAGATGCAAACAGCGCCGCGCCTAATAATATTAACAGGTATTTATTATTTAACTTCATTTTCTTAAATATTCACAATACTTAAATTACAAAGAGCAGAGTCAGAATTTACTATTCAATGAGACATACCCGGATTTTGAACTCTTTACAAATTCGCTATAAATAAGAGCGCTCATATTCCTGACATTTTCGCTGCTATCTGACAATGATTGTTTTCTAACTGCCTCAAGTCCACTGGCATCTCTTATTTCATATAACGAAAGCGCTATAAGAACCCGGATGCCGGGATCCTTCTCTGTTTCCATTTTTGTTACAAGTGCATCTACAGCTTCACCGACTCTGTATTTGCCGGCCAGATAAATACTGCTTCTGTACAGTCCTTCGTTATCGGAATTGATTCCGCTAACAAGATTTTTAACGGCACTTTCAGAAATACTTTCCGTTGCACTCTGTGCTTTTATCATTGAAGATAACATCAAAACTGCTAAAAGCATCATCGGTATTAAATTAAAACGTCTCATCTCACACCTCCATTTATTTTTGAACTAGTATTTACTTACGGTTCAAAACTAGAAAAGGAGGTTGTAAGCGTTGTCGCCCTATTGTAACGGTTTTGTAAAAAAATGTCATGACAAAATCGCGGAAATTTTACTAAAAACAGTGTTTCCCCGCTGATTCAGAAAATATTAAAATCAGTCAATCAATTTGTAACCAACTCCGTGGACTGTCAGAATAATTTTAGGATTATTCGGATCCTTTTCAATCTTCTGGCGCAGTTTTAAAATAAAATTATCCACGGTCCTTGTTGTTGGAGATTCTTCATAACCCCATACTTCATTAAGCAGGTGGTCCCTGCTTACGGTCGCGTTTCTTTTTTTCCACAGATATTGCAGTATTTCAAACTCCTTGTGCGACAGGGATATATCCTTACCGCCGGTGTTAGCAGTATACGCAGTAAAATTCACATTCAAGTTCCCGATTTTTTCTACCAGTCCTTCCGGGGAAATTTTGTTTTCGCTTCTTCGCAGTATCGCCTTTATCCGGGCCAGTAATTCTCTCAGACTGAAAGGCTTTGTAACGTAATCATCAGCGCCTAGCTCCAGTCCAAGTACCTTATCTATTTCCTCTCCTTTTGCAGTCAGGAGAATTATCGGTGTCTCCACGCCGATCTTCCTCGCAGTTTTGCAGACGTCGAACCCGGACATTTTTGGCATCATCACATCAAGAATAATAAGGTCATAAGTATTCTTTTTTATTTGGCCAAGCGCTTCTTCGCCGTCTTCGGCACAGGTGACTTCGTAACCTTCGAATTCAAGATTATCCTGAAGCCCCTTACGCATATTTAATTCGTCTTCAGCGACAAGTATTTTTGTCATTTCAGATTCCCGATTATTTAAAATTTAATTTTTGTTTTTTCGTAAGGGGAATTTCAACCTGAATAAACTTCCCTTCCCGGGTTCGCTTTCCAGCTCAACTATCCCTTTATGAGCTTCAACAATATGTTTTACTATACTCAGGCCAAGACCGGTGCCTTTCACGTTATGAACCAGCCCGGAGCCCACACGGAAAAATTTTTCGTAAATCTTATTCTGATCTTCCTTTGGAATACCGATACCATAGTCCTTCACCTCAACAAAGGAAAGACCATTTCCAAATCCCGTCCTTACTAATAATTTCTTGTTCTCTTTGCTGTACTTAACCGCGTTATCAAGCAGATTCATGAATGCCTCAGACACAGCTTCCTCATCAAGTTTTTGTACGGGTATCGAATCATCTTTATCAAGGATTGCCTCAAATCCATTTTGCGCCAGGTGAACCTTATAGGAGCTAAAGACATTTTCAACTATATCATTGAGAAAGGTATCGACAAAATTATAATTTCTTTTACCTGCCTCAATTCTGGAAAAATTTAAAATCGAATTTACAATCCTGCTTAGCCGCGCGGTCTCCTGGCTAATTATGCCGTAATATTCCTGTTTCTTTTCTTCCGTTCTTACCCTTCCCATTTCAAGTGTTTCTGCAAACATGCTTATCATTGATAGAGGTGTCCTCAACTCGTGCGAAACATTTGAGACAAAATCCGATTTCATCTGGGATATTTCAATTTCCCTTCTAACATTTTTGAAAACAATGTAAATTCCAAACAGAAGAACAATAATCAGTATTACAATTAAAGCCAGGTTGGTAATTGCCCTTTGTTTTACCATTGAGTCTATTGTCTCGCCCTGCAGTAAAATTCCCAGGTTAAACCCCGGCAAAAGCCACATTGCTTTTCTTGTCCGTATTTTATCTACGGGAATCACCGGATCATTATCGAAGCTGTAATTTTTTGAAACGGAAAGTATATAAATTAAAAACTCGTTCCCCGAAACGGATTTTATTTTTGGTGCCAGGACTTTTTCAATAAAGATTTCCGAATTAACAAGTAAAATGCAGAATTTGTCGTGCAGTTTGTCATTATTAAATGTAAAGAACAATATCGCTTCCGATGAGTCGGCCTTAACCGGTTCCAGTTTCCTGAAACCGCTTTGCTGGTATCCGACCAGGCGGCCAACAATACTCTTGTTGTTCTTGATAAGTGAATCCATGAAATTGATTCTGTAATTATCCCCGGATGCTTTTCCGTAAGCATTCAGGATTTTATAATTAGCGGCATCACCAATTAGAACCCCGTCAATGGAATTATTCTCATCCGTGATTTTTTTTATGTTAGCCTCTGCGTTACCGGATGTAATATCCTCTTCAATTTTTCCAGCCCAGCTTTCCATAATATCCTGCGAATACTGGTTAACGGAAAATAAAATTGCATCAAGCTGACTCTCGTAGATTTTCTCAATTACTTTTTCATTGCTGTTTAGTGAAGTTAACTCAAAGGAAATGAAGAGAAGTGCGGGAACAACTAATACCACAATTAGGATGATCCCGATTCTGCGAAGCCTGTTGTTCATCTTAACCTTTTAATTTAAATTATTCAGCACAATCAAAATATCGAAATTCGGCTAAATATCCTTTTATTAAATCCGGTGTAAGTGAGATTTTTATTTCCTCTCAGGTAATAATAGCTTTGCAACCAGGGCGGTCCACCCGGTCTGGTGTGAAGCACCCAGACCGCAACCGGTATCTCCATGAAAATATTCGTTGAATAAGATATAATTACCAAAATGCCTGTCATGGTTGAATTTATCATTCCCCCCGTTGCATGGCCGGTTTCCATTCTGATCGGGTAAAAATAATTTTATTAATCTTTCCGTCAGTCTATCTGAAATATCTTTGAGAGTAAGATATTTTCCCGAACCGGTTGGATACTCAACCTTGAAATCATCACCGTAGTAATGATGAAATCTCTGTAACGATTCAATTATTAAAAAATTCACAGGAAACCATACGGGGCCCCTCCAGTTTGAATTTCCTCCGAATAACCCTGAATCGGATTCTCCGGGAACATATTTAACAGTAAATTCCTGCCCGTCTGCTTTAAATATATATGGATTTGCCAGGTGGTATCTCGACAAAGCCCTGATTCCGAATTCCGATAAAAATTCTTTTTCATCAAGCATCCTGCGCAACAGGCATTTCATCCTGTGACCGCGAAGCAGGGAAAGCAGTCTTCTTTCACCCTTCCCCTTAATCTCCCAGTGTGATACCAGTCCCGCAAGATCCTTTCTGTAATTCAAAAACCACTCCAGCCGGGCAGCAAAGTCGGGGCAGGCCTTCATAACTTCGGGATCAAGTACTTCAACGGCAAAAAGAGGAATCAGCCCTACGATTGAACGGACTTTTAGTTTTTCATGGCTGTCATCGGAAGTATGAAGGACATCATAATAAAATTCATCTTCTTCATCCCACATATTTATTCCTTCATCGCTTATCTTAAACATGGCATTCGCGATATAAAGGAAATGCTCGAAAAATTTTGTTGCCATATCCTGGTAGATAGTATTGTCCCTGGAAAGTTCGAGCGAAATTCTCATCATATTAAGACAATACATTGCCATCCATGCAGTGCCGTCCGCCTGCTCAATTTGCGCGTCGGTAAAATCCGAACTGCGGTCAAAAACGCCGATGTTATCCAGCCCTAAGAAACCTCCCTGAAAAATATTATGGTTGTCGGCATCTTTCCTGTTGACCCACCAGGTAAAATTTATGAGCAGTTTGTGGAAAACCGATTCGAGAAATTCAGTATCTCCTTTGCCATTGCTGTTTTTCTGATCAATTTTATAAACTCTCCATGCAGCGTAGGCATGAACCGGCGGATTTACATCGCTGAAATTCCATTCGTACGCGGGCAACTGGCCATTAGGTAGCATATACCATTCGCGGGTTAAATGTATTAACTGGTGCTTTGCGAATTCAGCGTCTATCATTGCAAGAGTAATACAATGGAAGGCAAGATCCCACGACGCGTACCAGGGATATTCCCACTTATCGGGCATCGAAATAATATCAAAATTATTCAGGTTTACCCATTCTAAATTTCTGCCGCTTTTTCTTTCAACGGGCGGTTCCGGCTGAGAAGGATCGCCGTTGAGCCATTGTGTGACATCATAATAATAAAACTGTTTATTCCACAGCATCCCCGCAAATGCCTGCCGTTGAATATTTACCAGCTCTTTTTCTTTAATGTCTCTTTGTATGCCTGAATAAAATTTGTCCGCTTCACCGATTCTTTTTTCGAAAATTATATCAAAATTTTCAAACGGATCGCCTGCCGGGTTATGGGTTAATCTTAGTTTTATAACTTCCGACTTACCCGCCTTAAGTTTTATTTTGAAATCCAGTCCTGCCTTTGTCCCCTGTTTTGAATTAATGGCCTTCTTATTCTTTTCGACTACAAAATCATTTATCCCGTCTTTGCAGAATTCTGATTCATTTTCAACATTAAATATTTTTTTGTTGTTCGTATCGTTTTCACAAAAATATATCCCGGGCGCTTTTTCATAGAATAATTTTAATTTACCCAGGTCTTTATGATCAATATTGACATAATGTTGGCTTGTGCTTTTGAGAACCGGCTTATAATCAGCGTACCCCCACTTCCAGGTATTACGGAACCACAACTGGGGAATAACATTAATCTCTGCTTCATCATTAGAGCGATTGAATACCATGGCCTTAATTAAAATATCATCCGTATCCGCTTTGGCGTATTCGATAAAAATGTCAAAATATTTATTCTCGTCAAATATCCCGGTATCAATTAACTCGTATTCCGGTTTATCCCTGCCCCTGCCGGCATTTTCATTTATTAATTGATTATAAGGGAATTCTGACATGGGATATTTATAAAGCATTTTCATATAGGAATGAGTAGGAATATTATCGAGGTAGTAATAATATTCTTTTACATCTTCACCATGATTACCCTGGGGATTCGACAGGCCGAAGAATCTTTCCTTTATAAAGGGGTCTTTGCCATTCCAGAAGGCAAACGCGAAGCAAAGCAGCTGCCGGTCATCACAGATTCCGCCGATACCATCTTCACCCCACCTGTAGGCCCTGCTGCGGGCCTGTTCGTGTGTAAGGTAATTCCAGGCATCACCGCCGGGGCTGTAATCCTCCCTGACCGTCCCCCATTCTCTTTCGGATAAATAAGGGCCCCATTTTTTCCAGTCCTTTTTTTTTGTTTTTACTTCTTCAAGCCTTTCAATTTCTGATGACATAAAATCTCCGCTAAGATTTAGCTTTAACCATTTCTTCCACAACTCCGTCTAATTTATTTAAATCATTTACTATCCATTTCTCATCAAGAAGTTTGCTTTCTATAACCGTATCCCGCGTATAATCATTTGTCGCGGCAATGCAATTTGTTTTTGCGGTGAGAGCCGATTTTATTCCAGTTAACGAATCTTCAATAACAATTGCTTCGGACGGCAGGATATTTAATTTTGACAAAACCAGGTTATAAATTTCAGGATCAGGTTTACTTTTTTTCACTAGGTCTTCTGTGGCGATAAAATCAAATAAATTGTAAAGCCCGAGAGTTTGAAGTACAGTTTTTGCTTCGTCTAAGTGAGAAGTTGTTGCAAGAGCAGTTTTAAAATTTTGTGAGTTTACTTTTTGCAAAAGCGCTTTACTGTAGGAACATTCTACTCTTTTTAATACCCTGGATATTTTTAGCGATTCATAATAGAAGTCCAATCTCACTTTTACAAAAGCCTGCCAGGGTTCACTTGAATCATTGCTATTCATTATTTTTTTTGATTCCGATTCAAGATCAAATTTATTCATTAATGATTTTGCAACTTCTTCTCTGGAATGTCCGACCAGCTTTTTGTATGCTTCAATAACATCGTGCTCTTTTATTTTCCCGGGCTTTAATTTTATTACCGCTTTTGCGTAAGAATGTGCTTTCAAAATTTCAGTTTGAACAAGTGTACCATCCAGATCGAAAACAAATGCTTTTATCATTTTAATTCAGAGAATTTGTCAATGTTTCCAATCCTTTATTTACATCTTTTCCAAGATTAAACCTGATAACCCGCCGATTATTGTCGAGCAATGCCTGCCTGTCGCCAAGTGCCTGCGCGTTTTTTAAAGTACCGAATGATATTGAGGATTTATCGCCACCAGCCTTATCCGGTATCGGCAGGTCTCCGGGCATTTCAGAAACAAACTGAATAAATAACCCATGTCCGGCATCACCTTTATGTAACTGTCCGGTTGAATGAAGAAATCTTGGCCCGTAGCCAACAGTAGTAGCAACTTTATATTTCTTTTGAATCGCTGTCCTGAAATTCTGTAGTTCATTTGAGGTTTTTTCTTCTGGTTTTACGTAGGCTTGTATTGCGACATAACTTCTCCCGTTAAAATCATCCTTGCCCGCATCAAAATTATCAAGAAAATCTTTCAGAACATTTTCAAGTTTATCGGCTTTTATATCTCCAAATACTGAAATTCCGTTTTGCTCAAGGACAGGTTTTAATTCCGGAAGTTTCCCTTTTTCCTGGTATTCCTTTACCATTTTTTTTGCAAGAACTTTGGCCGCTTCAACATTTGGCTGATTGAAAGGTTGAATACCAATTGCCCAGCCTGCAATTGTAATTGCAAATTCCCATCTGAAATATTCGGATCCGAGATTATAAATATCATTCCAAATAATCTCTACAACAGGATGCCCCGCTTTATCTAGCTCATTTACTTTTTCTGATTCCGAATTATCGTCTTTCAAATGAATATAAACAAACAACCTGTCTCTTGAATAATATTCATGTTTCTGAACCGATTCACCGTCAATGGGCAAAATTCCCTTCCCGTTTTTACCTGTGCTTTCAGCAATCAACTGTTCAACCCAGGCACCAAAATATGAAACTTTTCCCGGTGTAATAAAAGTCACTTTATCTATTCCTTCGTTTGCGAGTTCACCCATAATTGCACCGAGATGTGCTCCTGTATTATCCCCGGTTACAGGGCAATTTGCTCCTTCACTATTACAGACCATTCTTTCAGCCCGATCAATAATTTTTTTAAGATCAACTCCACAAAGGGCGGCAGGAACCATTCCGAAAAATGATAGTGCCGAATATCTTCCGCCTATGTTCGGATCGTTCCTGAATATCTTTCTGAATTTTAATTCTTCCGCTGTATTTATCAACCCGCTTTTGGGATCTGTAACGGCTATAAAATGTTTACCGGAATTCTCTTTTCCAACTTTATTAATTACTGAGTTGTAGAAATGTTTCATATAAGAAAATGTTTCAACAGTACTCCCGGATTTTGTTGAAACAATGTAAAGTGTTTTTACCGGATCAAGCATTTTATCGTAAGCAATAATTGCTCCGGGATCAGTGCTGTCAAGCACGTGAAGATCAAGAAATCCTTTTTTTGTACCGAACATTTTACTGAAAACTTCAGGCGCCATACTTGATCCGCCCATTCCAAGAACAATCGCATTTTCAAATCCTTCTTTCCGCACTTCCTCAACAAATTCATATATCTCATCGAGAGCAGCGCCTGTAATTTCCGGACTGTGAAGCCAGCTCAGACGGTTTACTATTTCATCAGGCTTATCGCTCCAGACTGTAAAATCATTTCGCCAGGTTCGTTCTACAATTTTTTCGTTTTTAATTTTGTCTAATCTTTTGTCGATCTGCTTTTCAAATTTTCCGGTTCGAGGAATAAAATGATTAGAGCCTTTTTTTAATTTTTCCAGTTTTTCCTTTAGGCTTTCAAGAAGTGAATCGTATGAGTCAGCGAATTTCTTTACACCTTCTGATTGTAGTTCATCTGTAACTTTTGCAAGACTGATTTCAAGTTTTTCCAGTTTTTCCAATTGCTTTCTTGCCCCATCTACATCTTTAATAAGAGTATCAGAAATAGTTCCGTGATCTAAAAAAGCGTGAAAAGTTTTTGGCGGTAGTGTGTTTACAGTATGAGCACCAATTAGTGAATCGACATAAAGTGTATCAGGATATTCCGGATTTTTAGTACTGGTACTTGCCCATAAAACCCTTTGCACTTTGGCATTTTTCGCAGAAAGCTTTTCCCATCTTGCACTGCTGAATATTTTCTGAAATTCCCTGTAAACATCTTTCGAATTAGCAATTCCGATTTTACCTTTTAAATCTTTATTGCCGAGTTTGTCAAGTTTTCTATCAACTTTTACATCAACGCGGCTGACAAAAAATGATGCCACAGAGGAAATTCTGCTTAAATCTTTCCCTTCTTTGTCCAGGTTTTCCAGGCCCTCTAAATAGGCATTGGCTACTTCGATATAATTTTCCTTGCTGAACATTAGTGTAACATTTACGTTTACTCCTGAACTAATTAACTCAGTAATTGCGGGGATCCCCTCTTTTGTGGCCGGAACTTTTATCATTACATTTGGACGATTTAATTCCTTAAAATATTTTTTAGCTTCACTAATAGTTTTTTCAGTTTCGTGCGCAAGTTTAGGGCTTACCTCCAGACTGACCAATCCGTCGAGTCCTTTTGTCTTATCAAAAACCGGCTTCATTTTATCCGCAGCATTTGCAATATCTTTTAAAGCAAGTTTCTCAAATATTTCTTCTTCTGAAAGTTTTGAATCGGCCAGTTCCCTTAACTGATCATCATAATCAGAGCTTCCGGCAATGGCTTTATCAAAAATTGAAGGATTGGAAGTCATACCACGCAAACCTTTTTCAAGTAATTCGTCAAGTTCGCCTTTTTCTAAAAATTGTCTTCTTATATAATCAATCCATATAGCTTGTCCGTGTTTTGCAAGATCGTCTAACTGCGCCATAATCATAACTCCTTATAATAATATTTCTTATTTCATTTTTAAGTTTAGTCTTTAACAAGCATTGCTGCTTTTTCGTCAAGGTACCATTCGTATATTCCTTTTACGGGGTCAACATGAGATGATGGATATTTTTTATATCCCTTTTCCCTGTCAAATATATTTTTCAAAACACCTGCCTTTTCACTTCCGGTGACCATAAATATTACTCTCCTGCTGTTATTAATCACACTGCCGGTTATAGTAATTCTTTTCTGTCCCGTTGCAGGATGTTCGGTAACCGCACATATTTTTTCTGATTTGAACAGCTCTAATTTATCTGGGAAAATTGAAGCTGTATGCCCGTCGGTACCCATACCGAGAATAATAATATCAAATTCCGGCAGACCGTTGCCGGCAGTTAAAATACTGTTATCTATTTCCCTGGCATACCTGTCGGCTTCCTTATCCGGTTGATTTTCCCCGACTATCCTGTGAATATTTTTTTTAGGAATTTCAATATTATCAAGCAGGTATTTTTTAGTCATTCCATAATTACTTTCTTCGTCTGTGGGCAGAACACACCTCTCATCGCCCCAGTAAAAATGTATTTTCTCCCAGTAAATTTTTTCACTGTACTGCTCACTTAAAACATTGAATAATATTTTCGGTGTGCTTCCTCCGGAGAGAGCAATATTTATCTTTTCGCCGTCAACGGAACGTTCGTCTGTTATAGTTTTCAATTCCGCCGCAAAAGCCTCCGCTACATCTAAGGGTGTTTTATATCTTTTTATTTTAAGCAGCATAATAATACCGGGTAATGCAAACCGGGGTAAGGTGCCCGGTTTCAGAATATTTTTTTCTTGTTTTAATTAATAAATCTCTGCCGATAATTTACTAACCTTTTCAAGTAATTTTTCTTTTTCCTTATTGATTTTAAAGTTCCGGTTTTCGGTCCCAGAATTCTGTTCTACGTTAGAGTTCGCAGTACAATCCATCATTTGATAAATTCCGGCATGGATATCTCCAGGTGATTCCCGGTTCCTCGATTAATGTGTCGGCGTGTTCCGGACCCCACGTTCCGGCCGGATAGCCGTAAATCTTAATTTTTTTATTATTTTCCCATGCGTCAATAATGGGCTGTATAAACTGCCAGCAGGCCTCAACTGCATCTGCGCGTGCAAATAAAGTTGAGTCACCAATCATACAGTCGTGAAGCAATCTTTCATAAGCAGGGGGCAGGGGTTCTTCTTTCAGATCCGAATAATGAAAATCCATATTTACGGTTTGAATATTGTAGCCTGAGCCGGGTGTTTTCATACCGAATTTCAAGAGTATCCCTTCATCCGGTTGTATTCTTAGTACAAGCTGGTTACAGGCATCATTCACTGTTTTACCCCGTCCGAACAACTGGTGCGGAGTCGGTTTAAAATGTATAACTACTTCGGTGACCCGGGTTGGCAATCTTTTTCCCGTACGAATGTAAAACGGCACACCACCCCAGCGCCAATTGTCTATAAATAATTTCATTGCCACAAAAGTTTCAGTCCGGGAATCTTTTTTTACCCCTTTTTCATTCCTGTAACCCGGAACTTTATCGCCCTTGATTGTAGATTCGCCATACTGCCCCCTGATTACCAGCCTTTCAACATCTTCAGTACTCATCGGGCGCAGGGACTGGAATACCTTTAAAGTTTCATTCCTGATCGCGTTCGATTCGAATGAAGCGGGCGGTTCCATTGCAATAACACCGGTCACCTGTAAAAGATGATTCTGAATCATATCACGCAGTGCACCTGAACCATCATAATAGCCGCCACGATTTTCAACACCAATACTTTCTGAAGAAGTAATCTCAACGTGATGGACGTAATTTCTGTTCCAGAGTGGCTCAAAAATACCATTTGAAAACCTGGTTACAAGTATATTCTGTACGGTTTCTTTCCCAAGGTAGTGATCTATCCTGTAAACCTGGTTTTCCTCATAATGCTTTAACAATTTATTATTAAGTTCTTTCGCAGTTTTTAGGTCATAACCAAAGGGCTTTTCAATTATAATTCTCTTCCAGCCTTTATCTCCGGACTGTTCATTCATTCCGTGTTTTGCAAGATCTACAGGAATTACCCCATAAAGACTTGGGGGTGTGGCCAGGTAAAAAATAACACTGCCGCCGGTTTTTAATTTCTTTCCGAGTTCCTCAAGCTTTTTCTTTAATCCGGGATAATCACTGTCATCTTTAAAATCCATTACACAGAAATACAATGAACCGATGAAGCTATCCACCAGATCTTTTTTTCTTTCTTTATCTTCCGAATATTCCTCTAAAGCTTCCCTCATTTTATTTCTGAATTCGTCATCCGAGGTTTTTGTCCTGCCCGTTCCTATAATCGCAAAATTTTCCGGAAGCATACCCTGTTTTTTAAGCTCAAAAAAAGCCGGTATTAATTTTCTTTTCGTTAAATCACCAAGTGCTCCGAAGATTACAAGTATATGATTCTCCGCTTTTTTCATTCAATCTCCATAATTTTATACATATTTATAATTGCTGAGTTCTAATCTACTACCGGTTAATCTTCTTTCTTAACGGCATGCCCGCCAAACTGATTTCTTAAAGCAGCGAGCATTTTCATAGCAAAGGATTCATCCTGTCTTGACCTGTACCTGTTATAAAGGGAGGCTGTTATTACATGAGCAGGGACTTCAAACTCCATAGCAGCATCTACTGTCCACCTTCCCTCACCGCTGTCATCTACGTAATCTTTAATCTTTGAAAGTTTGGGATCATCCTTTAATGCAAGTCCCGCAAGCTCCAGCAGCCATGACCGAATTACGCTTCCGTATCTCCAGACTTCGGCAACAGCTTTAAGGTCTATCTCAAATGGGGATTTTTCCATAATTTCAAAGCCTTCTGCATAAGACTGCATCATTCCGTACTCAATTCCGTTGTGCACCATTTTAACAAAATGTCCCGCGCCGGGTTTACCGCAATATTGATACCCGTTTTCAGGAGCAAGAGTTTTAAAAACCGGTTCGCAATAATCGCAGGCAGATTTCTCTCCGCCGTACATTAAACAATATCCTTCTTTTAACCCCCACACGCCTCCGCTTGTTCCGCAATCGATATAATAAACACCTTTCTCAAAAGTTTTCTTTCCTCTTTCCATACTTGTTTTATAAAAAGAATTACCACCGTCAATAATTATATCGTCCTTTTTCAAAAGAGTAAGAAGCGAATCAATATTTTTATCAACCGGGTCCCCTGATGGAACCATTAGCCAGACGACTTTCCTGTCGGGCAGCTTGCTTACAAGATCCTTTACCGAATCTGACCCAACTGCTCCGTTTTTTACTGCTTCATCAATTTCTTTCTGAGTTAAATTGTAAACTACAACTTCGTGTCCGTCATTCATTAATCTTTGCACCATATTTCCGCCCATTTTTCCTAGGCCTATAAATCCGATTTTCATAATTTCCTCTTTTTAGATTTTTAGTATCGTTTAATTTTTAGTACTAACGTATATTATAAAAAACATTTTAATTCAGTTAAAGTTCAAAATTTGTCTCTATCTTATTATAAACAATATAAATAAGGGAAAATTAATATTGTGCTAAAAGATAATGATTAAATATTATGCGATTTATCGCCTGATTTACAGTTAAATAGAATGACTTTTCGGTCATTCAAATTACAAAAAACCCTTAAAAACTTGCAATTTTCACATATTCTCTTATTTTAAGAAGATGATCACAATTATGTATAAATCTTCTTGAAATCACATCATCGCAACAGATTAGGAGAAAAATCGGTATCTCTTCAAAAATTATCCGGCTTTTAACAAAATGTCTTCAAATATTTTCAGCCACTATAATTTTGCAATTATTATTCGATATGGTGAATTGTGATTTACCTTGATTCCAAAAATTCAAATGGAGAAAAAATGTTACAGATAAATAAAATAGTAAACGAAACAGAACTCGAAAAGGAATTATCAAGAGAAAAATTTATTGATTTTCTCTTTACTCACCTTGATCAGTTCGGTGATACGAAATCCGCAATTTCAAAATGTATTGATTTTGCATTTGGTAAAAATGGCGGACTCGGCGGATTTCTTTTAGCAGCTTACTGGGATGGAGAACTCTGCGGAGCATTAATAATGAATAAAACCGGGATGGCTGAATTCATTCCTGAAAATATCCTTGTCTACATTGCGGTAGATAGTAAGTTCAGAAATAAGGGAATTGGAAAACAAGTAGCAGAAAGAGGAATTCAGGAAGCCGAAGGAGATGTAAAGCTGCACGTTGAATATGAAAATCCAGCTAAAAGGTTGTACGAAAGAATTGGTTTTACAACAAAATACGCTGAGATGAGATATAATAAGGGGAAATAAAAATGGCAACCTTAACTATTGATACGGGAAGGATTATTGAGAACATACAAAAACTCAATAATTATCTTTCACAAAATAATATTCAATGGTCGCTGGTAACAAAAATGCTTTGTGGACATAAAGAATCTCTTGAGAAAATTCTTCCCGATATTTCTCTCAAGCAGCTACATTCTGTTGGTGATTCAAGAATCTCGAACCTGAGGATAATTAAAGAGATTAAACCAGACCTTGTAACTATGTACATAAAACCACCCGCACTTAACCAGGTAAAAAATGTAATTAAATATGCCGATGTATCTCTTAATTCATCGTTCAGTACAATTGAAGCACTCGATAAAGAAGCTGAGAAACAGGGAAAGAAACACAGAATAGTTGTAATGATTGAAATGGGGGAACTTCGTGAAGGAGTTGTAAGGGATGAGGTTTTGAATTTTTATGAAAAGATTTTTCAGCTTAATAATATTGAAACAATTGGAATTGGAACCAACCTGGGATGTATGTACGGAGTTGAACCTACATATGATAAGTTAATTCAGCTTAGTTTATACACACATTTAATTGAGGCAAGGTTCAATAAAAAACTGGAATTAGTCTCAGGCGGCACTTCTATTACTCTTCCCCTACTTTCAAAAGGTAAAATTCCAAAAGGTGTAAATCATTTTAGAATAGGTGAAGCTGCTCTGCTGGGTGTATCACCTTTGAATAATAAAAAATTCAGAAACCTCTCAACTTCAACAATTGAATTTAGGGCTGAAATTCTTGAACTGAATAAAAAAGAGCTAAAACCTGACGGAGTTATTGGCGAAGGAAATGTAGGGCATACTTCCGAATTAGAATTTGAGAAAGGAGTCAGTGAATCTTACAGAGGAATAGTTGATTTCGGACAGCTTGATGTCGATGTTAACGATCTTCGCCCAAAAGATCAAAAATTGCAGTTAGTAGGGACAACATCTGATATGACGGTATACGACCTTGGGAAAGAAAAAGGCAAATATAAGGTTGGTGGACAAATTCATTTTATGCCTAATTATACGTCCATCGCACGACTAATGAATTCACGATATATGTCGAAGAAAACAATTTAGATTATTTATAAACAAAAATAATAGATTAAATGCATATTGTAGATCTTTTAGAATTTTTCGTTTATATGGCCGTTATGCTTGGTATCGGCTTTTTCTTTTTAAAAAAGAATAAAGACGCCGAAGATTATTTTGTTGGTGGAAGAAGTATGGGAAGCCTGCACGTAGGTATGTCCGTAGTTGCAACGGATGTCGGTGGAGGTTTTTCAATTGGCCTGGGCGGACTCGGATTTGTAATGGGACTGTCTGGTTCGTGGATGCTTTTTACCGGACTTATTGGTGCCTGGGTCAGTGCAGTATTTTTAATCCCGCGTGTCAGTAGGATGAAAAACTTCAAAGAGCTATATACCTTTCCGCAAATTTTTGAACATTTCTATAATAATAAAGTTGCTCTTATAGCCGGTATTATTTCTGCTATCGGCTATATAGGATTTACGAGTTCACAAATTCTTGCCGGTGCAAAACTGGCTTCCGCTTCTTTTGTGGATCTGGATATGGAAACAGCTTTATTAATAATGGGAATAATAGTAATTGTCTATACTTCTCTCGGTGGAATCAAAGCTGTAATTTACACTGATACTGTCCAATGGATTGTGTTGATGGCGGGACTGATTTTCATCGGAATCCCCCTCGGATATTCTGCGATAGGTGGATTCAGCGCTTTACAGCAGGAGGTATCAAAGGACCTGTTATCTTTCTCAAATGTAAGCTGGCAAACTCTTGTAAACTGGGGAGTAACAATTATCCCTATCTGGTTTGTCGGTATGACTCTTTACCAGAGAATTTATGCCTGCCGTGATGAAAAAACCGCGAAGAAAGCATGGTTCATTGCCGGACTTTTTGAATGGCCGGTTATGGCAATGATGGGAGTTCTGCTTGGATTATTTAGCAGGGTTGCTGCTGACCAGGGGATGTTTGCATACCTTGGCTTCCCAACTATTGCTGGTCTCGATCCGGAAAAGGGATTACCCCTTTTATTGAGAACAGTTATGCCAATCGGATTAATGGGATTGATGATGTCAGCATATTTTTCCGCAATTATGTCAACCGCTGATAGTTGTCTTATGGCCGCATCAGGG
>Ga0209919_1000416_pt1 | contig 21784 bp, 20 predicted proteins | sample SalPon2A_C_D2_MG_FD_185721 | JGI IMG/M metagenome (GOLD analysis project Ga0209919, IMG submission 185721) | Soil microbial communities from South San Francisco under conditions of wetland restoration - Salt Pond MetaG R2A_C_D2_MG (SPAdes)... | ecosystem: Environmental > Terrestrial > Soil >... | reverse complement strand
TTTGCAGGCAGGTGATTATGTCAGCGCAAGATGGCGGAATGTTAAAGGAACATTTGATGCAGGAGACATAAAAATAATTAAGGTAATTGATATTGTAGCACCATTAAGTGACAGAGATCAAATTTGGATTCCTCTTGAAAGGCTTCGAAATATGATGCAGGCACCGGAGCAGGCAACTATTATTATTGTAGAAAAAGATAAAACCAATATTCATTCAAATAGCGGGGATTGGATATTTAAAGATCAAAATTTTCTTCTAAAAGACCTTAATGAAAATATAAGTAGAAAAAAGATATACTCCACTTTCCTATATTTCATTCTTATTGGAATTGCTCTCCTTGCAGTATTCGATACCCAGGTTCTTTCGATCTTCAAACGACGTAAGGAAATGGGAACCCTTATGGCTCTTGGAATGACAAAATGGAGTGTAATTATTTTATTTTCCATTGAGGGATGCCTGACCGGCATAATAGCTTTTATTGCCGGCTCTCTCTATGGTATTCCTATTCTTTACTTCCTGGCAAAAAAAGGTATTGTTTTGCCGCAGATGATACTACAGTCACAATTTGCACTCGGCCTGACACTGTATCCTAAATACGGACTCAGACTTTATGTTGTAACCGGACTGATACTATTTATCTCTGTGATCATTATTAGTTTTTTGCCCACACGAAGAATTACGAAACTAAAACCAACTGATGCTCTTAAGGGAAAGTAATAATGATAAGATTTTTAATCAAAGGTATGTTAAGAGATCACCACAGAAGTTTGTTTCCTATAATAGTGGTTGCCGTTGGAGTATTATTAACAACAGTTGTTTATTCATATATAAATGGTGAAATGAATGACCTGATTAATTCGAACGCCAGGTTTGAAACAGGACATGTTAAGGTAATAACACGAGCTTTCAACAAATCTGCCAGCCTGCTGCCTAATGACCTATCGCTTACAAGTGTAACAAAGCTTATAGAATCTGTAAATAATAAATATCCGGAATATGAATGGGTACCAAGGATACGATTTGCAGGTCTTTTAGACCTGCCTGATGAAAAAGGTGAAACAAAAGCCCAAAGATCTGTTTTCGGGTTAGCGGTAGATCTACTGGGGAAAAACTTCAATGAAAAAGAGCGGCTTAACCTGGACAAATCCATTGTACGGGGACGGATACCTGAAAAGCACGGAGAAATTCTTATCGGCGAGGAACTTGCGCACAATATTGGTGCAAACATAGGGCACTCAATCACACTGCTTTCAACAAACTCAGGCGGTTCAATTGAAGTACAAAATTTTATCATCTGCGGTACAATTAAATTCGGTGTCTCGGCAATGGATCGCGGAGCGATGATTGCAGATATCTCTGATTTGCAATATGCTCTTGAAATGCCGGACGGAGCAACAGAAATACTGGGATTTAATAAAAGTAGATTCTATAATACTGATGAAGCTGAAAAAACAAGAAATAATTTTAATAGTCAATTCATTAATTCTGGCAATCGGTTTTCACCTGTGATGTTAACGCTCGGAGATCAGAATGGGTTGAACGAATACATCCAATACGTCAATATAATTGGATTACTTATAGTAGGAATCTTCCTGATTACAATGTCTATTGTCCTGTTGAACACCGGACTAATGTCAGGAATACGGCGATATGGTGAAGTTGGAATGCGTTTAGCACTTGGTGAGGCAAAAGATCGTATTTATAAATCTCTATTGTATGAGTCACTTGTAATCGGTTTTACAGGTTCAATTCTAGGAACTCTTTTAGGTCTTGCAATATCACTTTACCTTCAGGAGCACGGAATAGATATAAGTGGAACCCTTAGAAATTCGTCCATTATGATGCCAAATTTATTACGCTCAAAGATAAGCTTTACAAGTTTCTATATTGGGTTCATTCCGGGTTTATTGGCAACAATAATAGGAACAACATTCTCTGGTATCCAGATTTTCAAAAGACAAACAGCATCTCTTTTTAAGGAACTCGAAGTATGAAAAAATTACTGGCTGTCTCAGGATTTATTTTTGTGTTTACATTTAATGGGCTTGCGCAAATTCCTACGGGTTCTTATGTGCTAAAGCAAATTGATAAAAACCTTGTTTTGGATAAGGCGATAAGTTTTACAACCATGATAATCCATGGTAGATCGGGTACAAGAACAATTAAATCCAAAAGCTGGATTGAAGGTAAACACAAAGCATTTGTCGAATATACAGATCCTCCAAGGGAACGTGGAAAAAAAATGTTGAAACTCAGTGATCAGGTCTGGCTTTATTTCCCTGAACCGACTGATAGAATAATTTCTATTTCCGGACATTTACTCAAACAATCGGTTATGGGCTCAGATCTCTCATACGAGGATATTACCGCAAATAGAAAATTGATCGATATGTATAATGCTAAAGTTATCGGCTTCGAAAAAATTGACGGGAGAAATTGTTATGTAGTTGAGCTTACAGCTAAGATGGATGATATTTCATATTATAGCAGGAAACTTTGGGTTGATAAGGAAAAGTGGCTTCCATTGAAGGAAGAAAGATATGCAAAAAGTGGCAGGTCATTAAAGAGAAGTAAACTGCTTGAAGTATTCTCTGTTGAAAACCGATGGTATCCTAAAAGGGTTTTATATCATGACCTTATGCAGAGCGGGGACGGAACTGAGTATATTATTGATAAATTAGAATTGCATGTCAACATAAACGAAGCCCGATTTACAAAAGGCGCTCTTAAAAAATAATTACAATAAAACTGGCAGAAAAAATGATTTACTTATCACCCTGACTGCCAGTTTCCTTAATAAATCTCAAATCCAAATTTTGCAGTGTAATTTGCTATAAGTTTTGAACAAATTATGAGCTGTTATTTATTAAAAAATATAGAATACCCCATACTAAAAGCAAGGTTATTGAAACCATTCCTGTTGCTTGCACCACTTGGGCTCAGGTTAAATAATATATAAGAGATACCAAAACTAACAGCTCCGCTGTTACCCACAATTAATTTAGCCCCGCCTTTGGCTCCGAAGCTAATGCCGCTTAAATCTGTACCACCCTGTTTAAGAGCGGTATAACCAATCATTGCCTGAAAGTATGGAAACAAATTACTTTTCATATTGAATGTATAACCCGGCACCAGAAAAAGTGCGTAACCTTTTATGGATTCTGTTGCGCCCGCCGGACTCAATATTGTAATCCCCGGGCTAAGTGCTACGGAGAAATTATCATAAAGAAAATAACTGGCGTATGGCTGGAACTGAAAGAGTGTGTTTGCATCGCTTGCTGTATTGCCGTCAGAAACCTGGGTGGTGCTCGAATAAGATATAGATCCGCCTAATTCAACTGTATTTTTTTTAGCATATTGAGCGTGAACATTGCAGGCCGAGATGAAAAGAACCAGAAAAATGATTGTTACTATTGCCAAAACTTTTTTCATAACTCCCCCTATTTTTACAAAAAAATTATTTTGAGAGCAGATTCCCTATATGAAACTTATCTAATTAAGAGATAATTTCCAATAGATTGAAATAATAATCTTTATCTAATATTTTAGACTCTTAATATCCTCAAATAGTTATTTTCGTCCGAGCTTTATTTTCATTGAGAGAATGTAGAAAGAGAAAACCAGCGTAATTGTATTGGCCACTGTAACAGGCAGAGCATTGATCATAAATCCGTACACATCCCACAAAGCTACGCCGAGAGACATAAGAAAAAACATACCCAGGGATATGTCCTCAACTCTTTTTGTTTTATAAACCTTAAATGCTTGCGGAACAAAAGAAGCCGTGGTACAAATAGCGGCTAAAAATCCTATAAAATTATCCACTCCTATTCATCCTGAATTATTAAAAATAGTATATCAAAATAAACAATTAAAATAGATAAAATATGTACTTTCAGCCTGAAAAGAGACAAATCTGTTTTGAAAGAGAGGTGAAATTCCGTAATTTTACACCGCATCCTTAGCTCAGTTGGTAGAGCATCTGACTCTTAATCAGCAGGTCACCGGTTCGAGCCCGGTAGGGTGCACTTTAACCCGGAAGATATATTTTCCGGGTTTTCTTATTTATATGGCGGGGCAAATAACTCTTAACCGGTATAGAATCTACGGCACCCCTCTATCTCCTTGACCGTATGACCTGGCTCCCTTTTCGTTCATATGGACGATGAATATACTATTGATATTATAGCGTAGCATCCATAAATAAATCACAAAATATTTTAGTCCGATTATTTACAATTTAGTTTACCCGCCTTTAATTTTTTAGTTATATTTAATTATGCCAACCCTACTAGTCATATCTACCTCTCTTATCACCCTTGCTTTAATATTTTATTCAATTGGAGTCTGGGCCGAAAGAATTGCCAGGTACCTGAAGCCCTGGCACATAGTCGCTTTCTGGGTTGGATTTACTTTCGATGTTTCCGGTACATACACTATGCACCTGCTGGCAAAATCTCCGTTTAACATATTAGAGCTACACACATTAACGGGGCAGATTGCGTTATGGATGATGTTAACTCATGCAATATGGGCGACTTTTGTAGTTACTAAAAACAATGAGGCTATGCGGAAAAGATTTCATTACTTCAGCATAATAGTCTGGCTGATATGGCTCATACCATATTTCGGCGGAATGTATTTAGGGATGGTAAGTTAACAGTCTGGACACTGTAAAATTTAGAATTTCGGAATTGGGATTTCGGGTTTCCCCCGGGGACGTAACAGGTTCTTAAAAGACCACACCGTGCTGCCATATGTCTGTTGTATTAATAAAATGCCCCCTAAGAATAATTCCCAATATCTCGTTATATTTAACACAACATTTACAAAATTTATTGCGGCTCATCTATGTACGACTTCATCTTCAAACCTTTCAATAAAATGACCCGGGAAGATTACAAAACGATCGGCTTCAAGTCCGGACTTGAAATTCATCAACAGCTTTTAACTGAAAAAAAACTTTTCTGCAGGTGCCCCGCGGGCAAATACAGCAAGAATTACGATGCTGAAATTTTGAGACATATGCGCCCCACTCTTTCTGAAATGGGTGTCTATGACGGAACTGCGCTTATGGAATTTAAGACCAAAAAAAACATTGTTTACAGAATTAACAGAGATACAGTTTGTACTTATGAAATGGATGATACCCCTCCATTCTTAATTAATGAACAGGCGCTCGATTTCGCAATCGGAATAGGCCTGCTTTATGATTGTAAAGTTATAGATGAACTTCATATTGCCCGCAAACAATATCTTGACGGCAGTATTCCCACAGGATTTCAGAGAACAGCTATTTATGCTTTAAACGGATCTATTCCTTACAAGGACAGAGAAGTAAAAATTGTTCAGATGTCAATTGAAGAAGATTCCTGCCGTGAAGTTTCTGATATAGGACACGAAAGAATTTATAACACCGACAGGCTCGGAATGCCATTAATTGAAACAGTTACCGAACCAGCAATGCGCACTCCAAATGAAGTTGCAGAAGTTGCCGTCCTCTGCAGTAAACTGGTCAGAAGTTCACACAAAGTCAGGCGCGGAATGGGTGCTGCACGCGAAGATGTAAATGTAAGTGTGGAAGGCGGAACAAGGATTGAAATAAAAGGAGTATCCAAGATATCATTAATTCCCCTGCTGACTTATAACGAGGCTATGAGGCAGTGGAACCTTCTGCGATTAAGAGAAGAACTTAAAAAAAGAAATATCACACCTGAAACTTTTGGTTCTGAATCTCATGATATTTCTAACGTACTTAAGAAGCCACATTATGAACCACTAAAAGCTGCAGTTGATGAAAAACAAAAATTAATGTGTGTGGTTCTTAAAGGCTTTAAAGACCTGCTACACTGGAAAACTCAAACTGACACTTATTTTTCGAAGGAGATTTCTGACAGAGTCAGAGTAATTGCCTGCCTTACAACAATTCCAAACCTGATTCATTCCGATAGTAAAGGAGACACAATTACTTCTTCGGATTGGCAAAGAGTTAAGAAGTTTGTAAATGCCGATGAAAAAGATACGCTTGTAATAGTTTGGGGGAGCAAAGGTGATACTGACACGGCTGTAAAAGAAATAAATATCCGGGCGAAGGAAGCTACAATGGGAATTCCGTCTGAAACACGACAGGCACTGAGTGATGGAACCAATGGTTTTGAAAGAATTCTACCGGGAGCCGACAGAATGTATCCCGATACAGATCTTCCTCCTAAAAAAATTACTGAAGAAAAATTAAATGAAATAAAATCCTGGCTGCCGGAAAAGTTATGGACCAGGCAAAAGTGGTACAAGGGATTGAGAATTCCTGAAGATACAATTAGCGATCTTTCAATTTCCAGGCATGCTGAAGTTTTTAAGAAAGCAGTCAATGAATTAAAGGTTAATCCAACTACTGCGGCTGTCGTACTTATTCAGTATCCCAAAAGATTAAAAAAACTGGGCTTTAATATTGAACAACTAAACGGAAATATTTTTGAAGATATTTTCGTAAATCACTCAAAAGGATTAATTCCGCGCGACGCGATTTTATCTATTTTATATAATGTCCTTCAACATAAACTAGCTGTTAAGGATGTAATACCCCCGCCTATAAAAAAAGAGAGTGCAGAGAAAGAGATTAAAGAAAATTTGAAAAATTTTGATACAGGCAAACTTTATAAACCAGAGAACAAAGAAAAAGTTTTAATGGGATTAGTAATGAAAAAACTTCGTGGTCGGATTCCCGCTACTTCTGTTGGTGAAATTATTGGACTGAAGAAGGGGGAAAAGAAAAATGGCAAATAATGATTTTAAAGGCTACCGCGGTGCAGCACTGGAAACATTAAAAAAACACAATGCCTTCGTCTGGAGTGATGTTGAATTAATTACAGACGACGGATCTTTTGCCGGATTGATTCTCCCCCGTTCTGAAACCGCAGATGAGTTCCATATAGTCTTGAAAATTCCGGTTGGATATAATATCGGTATTGCAGCTGATAGAATAAAAGATATTAAGATCAACGGAAGAAAAGAAGCCAACTATAAAATTCCTGAAAAAGAATTCCCGTACGATCCTAAAATGCCGCGTGTAAAATTATTCGGTACTGGCGGTACAATTGCTAGCAGGCTTGATTATAGAACCGGGGCGGTAATTCCAGCATTTTCTCCCGGAGAATTATATGGCTCTGTACCTGAGCTGGCAGATTATTGCAATTTGGAAACTGAAAAATTATTTGGAGAATTCAGTGAAAATATCGGTCCTATGCACTGGAAAAAAGTTGCGGAAGCAATTGGCGAAGAAATTCAAAAAGGAGTTCGTGGAATTGTTATAGGACACGGTACTGATATTATGCACCACACATCAGCGGCTTTGTCATTTATGGTACAGAACTCCCCTGTACCGATTGTCATGGTCGGTTCACAAAGATCAAGTGACCGCCCTTCATCTGATGCGGCACTTAATCTTATTCATTCAGTAAAAACCGCCGCCGAAAGTGATATTGCCGAGGTAATGGTCTGCATGTTTGGCCCGACATCAGATATGTATGGACTTTTGCACAGGGGAACACGTGTAAGAAAAATGCATTCTAGTTATCGTTCCACTTTTCGTACTATTGGGGACATTCCAATCGCCACGGTAAGTAGAGAAAAAATTACTCCCATAAGGCAAGATTACCAGAAAAGACGTGATGATAAAAATGTTGAGATTAATGCTGTGTTCGAGGAGAAGATTAGCATCGTTTATTATTATCCGAATATGCAACCAGATATTATAGACTCGCTTGTACAAAATGGTTATAAAGGGATAGTAATTGCCGGTACAGGTCTCGGACACGTAAACAAACCTATGTATCCTGCATTAGACAGAGCAAGAGAAGCCGGAGTTGCTGTTTATATGACGGTTCAAACTCTATGGGGCTATGTACAAATGTATGTTTACGAAACCGGAAGAGAGATGATGAAACTCGGTGTTATACCGGCAGCAAATATGCTCCCTGAAGTTGCTTACGTAAAACTCGGCTGGGCACTCGGCCAGACAGACGATCTTGAAAAAGTAAAAGAAATTATGTTAACCCCAATTGCCGGAGAAATTACTGAGAGAGAGCCTAGTAACGGTTACCTTATATATCAGGGCGGTCTGCCGGAAGTTGAAGCATTTATAAAAAAGAACAGAAAATAATTTTATTAACCTCCCCGTTTTAATATTATCGTGTTAAAACGTAATATAATTACTTGTCAAAAAAACGGTAGCGGTTTTTTACCCACAGTAATACTTTTATACCAGCAAATAATTATTTTAATAAAATCATACTAAATTTTATGAAAATGTTACCAAGTAAAAGTGTAATGTACAATGCCCTTTTAAACCGGGACAGTTCATTTGAAGGAATATTTTTCGTCGGTGTAAAAACCACAGGTATTTTCTGCCGCCCTACCTGCTATGCAAAGAAACCAAAGATCGAAAATATTGAATTCTTTGATTCATCAAAAGATGCAATGCTCAAAGGGTACCGTGCTTGCAAACTTTGCCATCCCCTAGAAGTTAAAGGAAAATTTCCTGATTGGCTGAAACCATTGATGGACGAAATAGAAAAGAATCCTGCTATGAGAATAAAAGACTACGATCTTGTAAAACGGGGCTTAAATCCTGCACGTACAAGAAGGTGGTTTAAATCTAATATGGGAATGACATTCCAGGCATATTTAAGAACTCTCAGGATCAGCAATGCATTCGGAAGAATTAAATATGGCGAAAAAGTTACTGAAGCAGCATTTTCCTCAGATTATGAATCGCTGAGTGGATTTAATGCGTTCTTTAAAAAGACTACAGGTTTTAATCCGCAATTAAGTAAAGACAAAAAGCTAATTGTAATTACCAGAATATTAACTCCCCTTGGGCCAATGCTTGCAGGAGCCACGGAAAATGGTATTTGTCTCTTTGAGTTTGTTGACAGAAAAATGATAGAGACACAATTAAAAAGGATAAAAAAATATTATAACAGCGAGCTTGTACCAGGTGAAAGTAAATATTTTACAAAACTAAACAAACAAATACAGGAATACTTTGCAGGGAAAAGAAAAGATTTTGATATTCCTCTCGAAATGGATGGAACAAAATTCCAGGAAAAAGTTTGGAATGCTTTATTAAAAATTCCTTACGGTAAGACTGTCTCTTACGAATACCAGGCAAAGAAAATCGGAAATATTAAAGCAGTAAGAGCTGTAGCAAAAGCAAACGGAGATAACAGAATTGCAATTATTATTCCCTGCCACAGGGTGATTGGTAAAAATGGAAAACTTACTGGTTACGGGGGAGGAATATGGAGAAAGCAATATTTACTGGACCTTGAACGAAAAAATAAAACCGCCTGATTTTGCAGGCGGTTTTATAGAATTGATATATCATTTCAAATTAGAAAGCTATCCAGCTTGAAACAAATACGGAGTTATTATCGGAAGCATTTCTTCCTGAGCCGTCATAATTATCACTGGCACCATTAAACTTATTATATGCTACGTACTGTACTGAAAATTTAGTGTTGTACCATGGCAAATAATCAAATTCAGCAATAATTCCTTTACTGTCAGGTTTGCCAACAGCACTTCCTTCGACCGCGGCAGGTGCGTACAGAACAGCATCACCGTCACCAGATGTTGCAAAATATCCAAGAGAAAATCCTATTTGCTGGTGAAGATAATAATTTCCTACAGCTTTGAAAGTATTAAGATTTAGAGAATTGCTTGAAGAACCACCGGCATCAAAAGTACCGTCTAATTTTCTTTTCTCATGTATATATGTTGTATGAAAAGTAAATTCGTTGCTTCCGAAAGGTCTTTCATAATTAAGATCAACTCCCATATCGTTGAATGTATCTGTTAATCCTGTTACACCAGCAGTATACATTTTAGTTGACATTCCAAAGGTTCCCAATTCAACATACTGATCTGAAAATTGTTTCTCCAGTGCTACTCTCCAGTAAGGCGCAAGAGATTTTATAATGCCTGTTGCTGTATTATCCGGTGGCTGGGGGCCTCCCTGCTGGGCAGATCTATAAACGCTGACTTCCCCATAAATCAGGTTGTTCCATAGTCCGTAAGCTCCTATCCCGGCAACATTTTGTCCAAGTCCGTCTTCAATCAACGTTGTAGTCATTGGTGATACTGTTGCCGATGATGAGGAATAAGGGTAGCCCCACGCAGGGGTACTGTTCCATACATCCTGAATAGATGGATTATTATTTAAACTAACTCCATAAATCAGGCTCTTCGAAGCGAGTTCAGTTTGATTTGCGTACCTAAGATCCATATTATCTATTCCGAAACTCCCTTCCGGTCCATCATAAGTAAGCTGAACGAACGCTCCTATCCTCGGGGCAATTTGCCCACCCAAAAACAAGCTTAGTTCCTGCGGGAAAGCTACAATATCATTCTGTGTTCCCGGTTCTTTGTGAGTTTTATAAGTGTATGTTGCCTGGATCATTGCTGACAAAGGTGAAATACTCAAAAGATTAAGGCTCACAACGTCATTTGTATCTCTTACCTGCACTGTTCCAATCCCGACCATGGTGTAACCGTTTAATTTAAACAATCTCCCGAAAGGTGTTAATTCAGGGAAAATCGTATGACAGGAACTGCATGGTAAATTTGTTTGTCTTGCAAAACTAGGAATTGCCCAGCTTGTGTTTGGATAAATGAAAACGATCATTAGTGTAATTCCCACTACAAAAAATGATTTTAACTTATTTAACAACATAATGTATCTCCTTTTTTATAAGTTTTATTTTTTGCCTAATTCACGGATGTAATTGACTAATTCCCAGCGCTGTTTTTCTGAAAGATTTGATCTCCAGGAAATCATTGCAGTTGGAGGAAAGCCTGTAGTTATTTTATAATATATCGCACCGTCAGATTGTTTCTGAACTGCTTTTGATGCCAGATTTGCCGGTTTAGGGTGTAATGCAGCAGCACCAGGACCATCTCCATGTCCTTCCTGCCCATGACACGTAAAACAATTTGTTTGAAATAAACTCTTGCCCTTTTCTGTGGCTTCTTTGTTTCCCTTTAATGGGTTTGTAAGTTTATCGGCCATTGGAGGAGCAACCCATTTTTTCCCTCCCTGATTTAATAATAATTGTGCATCGTTTCTTCTTAGCATTATGTTTGAATTTCCAGCATCGAATGTAAATCCAAATATTAATGCTAGTGTAAGCACCATATAAATCGATTTAAATATCGTTTGAGCTTTCATGTTGAACTCCGGTTAAATTTTTTAAAACATTTCTTAATGTGAATTATTTATTCACTGGGATTTAATTAAAAATTTAGCCGCAGTATTAAATTATGAGTATGTCGGACCGGAGTGCTTTTTCGGTTGGGTATTTTGTATCTATTATTAATTCTTTATTTAAAATATTTCTTGTAAAGTTATCAAAATCAACCTGAATAAAATTATCATCAGATACTGTATTAAATGCCACTTTGTTAAGATCTAGTTTTTCATCAACATCATCTAGTGTAAACTTAAGATTATAATAGATATGTCTTTTTACTGAATGAACTGGAAAACTGACATTATCAGTATCAAAATAATCACAATTATACTCATCCTGCAGTGTTTCTTTATTACTAGCAAGAACTTTCTCATTTTGAGTATTTACATTTTTTACTGAGGTTGTAAAACCTATAAAGAGATAAATAACTACCAAACTCGCTATTGATAGAGTTATTTCCTTGTAAAATGAATAATATGTTTTCTGTGATTTTTTCATAGACTACGATAGCAAAGGGACAATAAATATGCCAGCTATAAATGTTATATATTCTAACAATATTAAAAGTTTCAACATTTATTATCTGATAATGGGTAAAATTTTTCCCTTTATTCCCATTCTTAAGAAAATATAGATGAAATTTGAAAAAAAAGCCAAAAATTACCAAAAGGAAAGAGATAAAGGCGTTTATTTGGTTTGAAAACTAATACTGATAGATGTGATTAACTTAAAATAGAAAATTAAACACAAGGCCAACTATAATTATCCCGGCTGCTACAACACCAACAAAAACTAGAATGAGCTGAATTTTAAGTACTTTTTTTAGAATTATCGTTTCCGGAAGTGAGAGGCCAATAACACTCATCATAAAGGCAAGAACAGTTCCGAGTGAAGCTCCTTTTTCCAGCAGGGCCTGAACAATTGGAATTATGCCAGCCGCATTTGAGTACATCGGTACACCCAGAAGCACCGCAGCCGGTACAGACCACCACGCAGATTTGCCCATCAGGCCTGCCATAAAATTTTCAGGTACATAACCGTGGATTGCGGCTCCAACCCCAATGCCGAGTACAATATATATCCAAACCTTGCCAACAATTTCTTTTACGGCCGTAAATCCTTCATCGATTCTTTGGGCGAAAGAAATATCTTCTTCGATTACGTCTACATGTCCTGCCTTAATTTTATAAACCCAATCTTCAACATATTTTTCGAGTTTTAATTTCCCGATGACGTAACCTGCCAGGATTGCTATTGTTAAACCCGTAACCATATAAATTATGGCGGTCTTCCAGCCGAACAATCCAAATAACAGGACAACGGCAATTTCATTTATCATAGGGGCGGCGATCAAAAAAGAAAAGGTTACACCGAGCGGCACACCCGATTCTACAAAACCCAGGAACAACGGTATTGCAGAGCAGGAACAAAAAGGAGTAACGATTCCAAGTACACCAGCCAGACCGTTGCCTGCTAATTCAGATTTCCCACCCAACAGTCTTCTCGTTTTTTCAGGCGAAAAATATGTTCTGATTATGCCGACTGCAAAAACTATTAATAAAAGCAAAAGCAAAACTTTGGGTACTTCAAAAACAAAGAAACTTACCGCAGAGGTAAGATGCGAATCATTTGAAAGTTTGAGTAAATCGTAAACAATTAGATCTGTGAGTGTTTCAAGAGTAAAATATAATAATACCCAGGCAGGCAGCAAAAACAGAACAAGGGAAATTTTTGTTCTATTACCTAATTTGATTATGTGTTCCAAAACAATTCCCCACGAATAATAATTAGAGACAAAGGTCAGGTGGTTTCACGGTTCCTTCTTCAACATTCTTAAAATATTTTTTCTGAAGCCAGAGTGAAACATTTACGAGACTTATTAAAACAGGCACTTCTACAAGTGGACCAATTACAGCGGCAAATGCTTCCCCGGAATTTATACCAAATACCGCAATTGCAACGGCTATCGCTAACTCAAAGTTATTACTAGCTGCCGTAAATGATAATGTTGCAGTTTTTGAATAATCCGCACCGATTTTTCTTCCCATATAAAAAGAAACGAAAAACATAATTACAAAATAAATAACCAGCGGAATTGCAATTCTGATAACATCAATTGGTATTTTAACAATGTACTCACCTTTTAATGAAAACATCACAAAAATTGTAAACAACAGCGCTATTAAAGTGATTGGACTGATTTTGGGAATAAATTTTGTTTCATACCATTCTTTACTTTTCACTTTCAGCATGATAAAACGGGTTAGCATTCCCCCAAAGAAAGGAATACCAAGATAAATCAAAACGCTTTCGGCTATTTGGCCAATTGTAATATTTACCTCAAATGATTTTAACCCAAGCCATCCCGGTAAAACAGTCAAAAATACGTAAGCATATAATGAAAAGAACAGAACCTGGAAAATTGAATTAAAGGCGACCAGTCCCGCTGCGTATTCAGTATCACCTTTTGCAAGCTGATTCCAGACAATTACCATCGCTATACATCTTGCGAGTCCTATCATTATTAAGCCGGCCATATAGTCGGGATGATCGGGCAACAGAATAATTGCAAGCAGAAACATCAAAACGGGACCGACAATCCAGTTTTGAACTAACGATAAAATTAAAATTTTAAAGTTCTTAAAAACATCTGGTAGTTCCTCGTACTTCACTTTAGCAAGCGGAGGATACATCATCAAAATTAATCCAATTGCTATTGGAATGTTTGTAGTCCCACTTTGAAATGAATTCCAGAAATCAACTACCGGCGGGAAAAGGTAGCCGGAGAAAACTCCGGCAAGCATTGCCAGGAATATCCACAATGTCAGGTAGCGGTCGAGAAACGATAGTTTTTTTGTGAGCGAGTTACTTTGCATAATTTATAATTTCCGAATCACTTATAAATTTTTCTATATGAGCCTTAATCTGATCTCTTATTATTCTTGTTCCCCGAAGTTTTTCTTCAAGGGTTCCTTCAATTGAGGATGGATCCTTAAAACCCCAGTGAAGTTTTTTAGCAATTCCCGGAAAGATCGGGCATCTTTCAGCTGCACTTTCATCACATACAGTTATAACAAAATGATAAGTCCTTCCTTCCTTAAAAAAGTCAAAAACACTTTTTGTTTTATTTCCGGATATATCAATGCCTATTTCATTCATTACTTCCACAACAACAGGATTTAGAATACCCGGTTCAAACCCGGCGCTTTCAGCTATAAATTTGTCCTTCCCCAGGTAATTCAAAAATGCTTCCGCCATCTGGCTTCTTGCACTATTGTGAATACAAACAAAAAGAACTTTAATCTTCTTCATACTTATCCATTAATTATTATTAACCGAATCCGAAAGCCAGTGAGCAAGAGTTTCCCTTGTTGGGATTTTACCCTGGCTCAAAACTTTCCCGTTCACCATAAGCCCGGGCGTTCTTAAAATCCCGTTTTCAACAAACAATTGGAAATCCGTAACCTTTTCAACCGACGCATCAAAATTATTTTCTGTTACAACCTGGTTACAAAGATCTTCTAACTTTTTGCAGTTACTGCAGCCTGTACCGAAAACTTTTATATCTAACATTTTCCCCATCCTGTGTTTTTACAATTTTATATTTCGAATAATATCGAAATGTTAATTAAATTTATTATTTCGAACAGACAATATTTCTATCCACCGATAATACTTTTTTCTTATCCAGAATTATGGATTGTTCATCAGAAATCCAAAAATCAAGAGAGGAAAGAATGGAATTGATTCTTGGATCAGATGATCTGCTGTTAATCGCATAATTGACCCATTTCCCTTCTCTTTCCTCGAAAATGAAGCCTGCTTCCCTTAAAACACTGAGATGTTTTGAAACAGTTGAAGTAGCAAGTTGCAGAACTTCCGTTATCTCACAGACGCATAACGGCCTGGTTTGCAGCATTTTAAGTATTCTGAGCCTGTTTGGATCTGAGAGTGCTTTAAATATTTTTGTTTTATCTTTTAGCATATTACATTTCGTCATTTAACGAAATATAATAAAAAGCCTTAAACCTGGCAAATTAATTAATTGTTAAGTCTATTTTCTAATAGTTAGCCCGGAAGGAATCTGGGGAGTTGATATTAGCCTGGTAAACAATTCCCAGCGCAATTGGGGATCTTCATCTATACCACCGCGCGAGATTATATAATTTTTTACGATATCCTGTCCAAGATTATAATTAATTACATAGCTCCTGTACTTTTCGATGAATTTTACTCTTTGCTCTGCTCTTTCTTTCGTCATTAAGGAATATTTCATCAGCCAGTCAACTGTTTGCTCTTTTGTGAATTTACCGTCCAGGTAATTTCTTGCAGCTTCATTTCCGGCGTAATCAAGTTTTGAAACTAATTTTAATATTCTATAATACTCATCCACTTTAGAACTATCCAAACCGGCAAGAGGAAATAAAACATTTTTTTCAAAATCAATTCTTTTTTCTCCCGGCAACACAACCTGTATACCATAATTCGCCGTACCTTCGGCAATTAATGATTGTGGACTAAAAAGCGGGTAGACTGAAAACTCAACCCAGCCTCTTTTTCTATATAAATTTTGTTCAAGCAAAGTATTGTAAACATGATGCCCGGGATATCCTTCGTGTGCAGCAAGATCAATTGAACGGTCTATATAAATTGGTAAATCCGTGTTTACCTGAATAACGCTGTAGCTATTTCCTTTGTACCAGTTATAACCGCTCCAGGGTTTATCAGTAACATACTCAACTTGAAAGCTTTCATTTGAAGGAAGTTTTATATGTTGCAGCGTAATCTTTCGGCATTCATTAATCGCAGCACTGAACACTGTATCCAGTTTATTTTTTGGTATTACAAATTTATTTCTGAACTCATTAAATCTGTTTAAGATATTTCCTTTACCGGGTAAATCTTTATCTAGTTCAGTAAGAATATTATCAAAATATTTTACATCGTGAGTTGGAGCAACGGCATCGTACAGGGCTTTACTTTCTTCATCAAATGAAAAGGTGCCTCCCCTAAGCATAAATATTTTAGCTTTTACAGCAAGGAGTTGTTTTGATAAATATTTAAATCTTAAGGTTTCAATTTCATCTGCCTTAAATTTACCAAGCCTCTCCATTTGATTAAGTAAGCTGTCAATTTCAGTATTAAGATTTTCCAGTTCTGCAGAACTGTCTTTCACAGATTCTTCGGGCTTCCACTCATCAGGGCCATAATATGCATCAACATAATCCGGATTGAATTGCCCCACTTTCAATACAGCTTTAACATAATTCTCTGCAATATTATTCATTTTATTTTCAAGCTCGCTTTTTTTATTTACATTATTTTCGTTCGTACATGATATAAGAATAAACAAAAATATAACAGGTATAAAATAGATCAATTTTTTCATATTAGCTTTTTGTAATTCACTTAGTTTTTGTTTGAACCCTGTAAAGTTGTTTTGTCTCCTTCACCGATCTGTTGTCGCCACATAGCATAATATAATCCTTTCATTTCCAGTAATTCACTGTGTTTTCCTGATTCAATTATTTTTCCTTTTTCAAGCACATAAATTCTATCAGCATGCAGAACTGTTGAAAGACGATGAGCAATTAATATCGTAATTAGTTCGGAATTTTTAGAAATATCCCTGATTGTACCGGTAATTTCTTCTTCAGTTAAAGAATCCAATGCTGATGTAGCTTCATCAAAAATAAGTAAATTAGGTTTTCTTAATAAAGCCCTCGCAATTGAGAGTCTCTGTTTTTCACCTCCCGAAACTTTTACACCACCTTCTCCTATCATTGTATTCAGGCCTTTATCTGCTCTTGCCAGAAGATTATCGCTGGCAGCCTTTTTCAACACCTCCATACATTCTTTATCAGATGCGTCCGGGCGCACAAAAAGAAGATTTTCTTTTATTGTTCCTGAAAATAATTGTGTGTCCTGGGTTACAAATCCTATTTTTTCACGCAGATCGTCAAAGTTAATATCTTCACCAGGATATTTGTTATAAAATATCTTTCCATCCTTCGGTGTATATAATCCTACCAGCAATTTAACAAGCGTTGTTTTCCCCGAACCGGAAGGACCGACGAATGCAATCGTCTCACCTTTTTTTGTATCAAAAGAAATTCCATCAAGGGCCTTGCTATTTGCTGTTTGGTGTTTAAATGAAACCCTCTGAAATTCGAGTGAATTTATTTCACCAATCTTTGCAGGTTTTTCCGGCTTTGTTTCGATAGGAATATCTAAAATTTCCTGAAAATTATTCAGAGAGACTTCCGCTTCCCTGTATGTATTTATGATATCACCAAGACTTTGCAACGGACCAAAAATAAAAAAGGAATAAATAAACAATGAGAAAAATTCACCCACTGTAATTGCCTGGATATAAATCAGGTACAACATCAAGAACAAAATACTTGTCCTGATAAAATTAACTATTGTTCCCTGTATAAAACTCAGGCTCCTGATATATTTTACTTTTCTTAATTCAAGCTGAAGAATTTTGTCGGTTGTGGTATTTAATCTTTCAATCTCTTGATTGCCCAGTCCAAGACTTTTAACAAGTTCAATGTTTCTCAATGATTCTGTTGTTGAACCAGCCAATGCGGTTGTTTCTGTAACAATTACTTTTTGTATTTTTTTAATTTTTCTGCTAAGAACTGAGCTAACAATTCCGAGCAAGGGAACTGCGGAAAAAAAGACGGGAGCAATCAGCCAGTAGACATTTATGGAATAAATTGTGACAAAAATTACTCCGACCAGAGAAGTAAAAAGAATGTTTATTGCCGCACTTATAAGTTTTTCAACATCGGTTCTTACTTTTTGAAGAACTCCAAGTGTCTGCCCGCTTCTTTGGTCTTCAAATAATGAGTAAGGAAGTTCAAGAGAATGTTTTATCCCATCGTTATAAATTTTTGCGCCCAACCTTTGTGTAATAACATTTACAAAATAGTCCTGAAAATTTTTGGCTAGCCTTGAAATAAATGCAACTCCAACCGCGGCAGCTAAAAGTAGGCTTACCCCTTTAAAGAATTCAGATGTGGTATACTGGCTGAATTTAGTGGCATATTTGTCTATAACTATCCTGAAGATCCAGGGATCGAGAAGTGAGAAAACCTGGTTTATGGCAGCTAAAAAAAGTGCCAGTATTACAAGCTTCCAGTAATTTTTCAGATATGAATATAATAGTTTCATTTAGGCGTGATTAAAATACAACCACAGGCAATAAAAAGAAACTTGGTTTTAAAAAGGATGGTCTAATTTCGGACTATTTAAATAGTGTGCAAAAGGTGTGTAATGAACAAAGCATAGCCCGATATAAGCGGGCTATGCTAATTTCATTTATTTTTTAGGCATAATAGCATCTTTAGCAGCTTTCGCTACTCTGAACTTCAATACTTTTTTTGCAGGAATAAGCATTGTTTCGCCAGTGGCTGGGTTGCGGCCCATTCTTTCTTTCCTGTTAACTACTACCAGCTTACCCAGGCCAGGAAGTGTAAATGAATTTTTAGCTTCTTTGTGAGCAAGAGTTACCAATTCATTTAAGAATTGCTCTGTGAATTTTTTTGTTGTCTTCGTTTTTTTAGAGAGGTGATCAACAATTTGACTCTTGGTCATTGCTTTTGCCATATGATTATTCCTTTTAGTTTTTATGAATTAGTTACGAAGTGAAAATATAGATTATTTTGGTCAAAAGAAACAAGCGTTAAAAATATTTCTTTCAAAATAAATTTTACTGACACCTGTTATACCCCCTGTTCATGGGTCTAATAACTCACGAAAAAATCTTTCTTTAAAGCAATTGCTGCAAACTCAATGCATACTTAAGCCTTTTCTTCTTTTGTAGCTTAAGGTTTATTTAATTATTTTCAGGTGTTATTATTATTAAACAAAAGTTAACTGATGAAAATTCTCTTATGTGTCCTGTTCCTTTTCACTCAATTTTTATCAGCACAGGATGTTGATTCGAGCAAAGCTGATCCCGTAATCTATCCGGATTCTTTAAAAACAAAAAACACGACCACAGTATTAGATACTTCCAAACAAGCCACAAAAATTGATACTTTAAAACCGATTTATCAGTCCGCTCTTTCCTCAGAAGGTTATTTCATTAATAGAAGAGATATTGTAAGAATGGATTACCGCAACGCCGGTGACCTATTTTCAAGATTCCCTTTTGCATTTACAAGAGATTTCGGATTTATCGGGCAACCCAATGAAACCGTTCTTTACGGGGCTGGCTTTGGAGGAATTAGTTACCTTGAAAATGGAGTATTGTTTAACAACAGATTTTCAAATTCTCTTGATTTAAACCTTGTACAAACAGAATCAATCGATTCAATTGAAATTGTTCCATCTACACGTGGATTTTTATACAGCCCATACAATAACCCGGTTACCGTAAATATTATTAACAAGGATTTCCTCTCGCGCCCGGCATATACCAGGATAAAATATTACCAGGGACCATTCGGGGAAGCAATGGTTGATGGATCTTTTAATGCCTGGCTGTATAAAAAGCTCGATGTTTCTTTTGATATTACTAACAGGAAAGCTGATGACAGGTATACGAACAGTTCTTATAGTCTATGGCAAAGCAGAATAAAAATTAAGTACCTTCTGTCTGACAAGATAAATGTAATTGGTTCATTCTATTATGTTACGTCCAAAACCGGATTGAATGGCGGAGTTGACCTTTCCCAGATACCCGGAGACCCTGCGGCGGTAATTTATGATGAACTGCTTGCACCGGTTGTATATTTTGACAGAATGGAACAAACCAGGCAGCAAAACTTTAATCTTAAAATTCTTGGAAGATTAATGGATAATTCAGAATCGGATTTAACATTTTATTACCGGTCTTCCTATGATGGAATTACAGCCGGCAGCGATTCAACATATTTTGCAAACACTGGTAGAAATGATGTATTTGGTTTGCATTTAAGACACGATATGATGTTTGATGTATTTAGCCTTACAATTCTCGGTAATTATGAAAAATCAAAACTTAATTATGATTGGTTAAGCTACAATTATCACCCCGTAAGTTCTCTCAATTTTTCCACATATTCTGCCGCAGCAATACTGACGTTTAATACTACTAATAAAATTTTTATGCCCTCACTGTTTTATAAAATTTCTCATAATTCATATTACCCCTCAGATAATACTTCAAGGGGTTTGGGGGTGGATGTTAAAGTAAATTTACTCTCCCGTTTTTCATTTTACGCAGGTTATTCATTCTATAACAATCCAGGTTACGGCATGGATGCTCAAAATTTTGAGGCTTCCGTTGAGTATAATAATGGCAATATTTTAGCCAGCGCAAAATATTTTTCAAGAAAAGATTACCTCCAATATAATATGCCAGATCTTGAAAAGCCCCCAGGACCTATTCTGCTCTGGGTTACTCCGCAACCTTCTAATATGAACGGGCTGGGCGGACAATTAAATTTTGAATTCTGGAAGCTTCAGATTGAAAATAGTGGTGCATACTATTTTAATCCAGTTAATTCGGGCCAGGATTTGTACACAGTTCCCAGGTACACATACCGCGGTGGGTTATTTTACAAAGATTCTCTTTTCAGAGGTAACCTTGATTTGAAAGCCGGTTTTGTTTTCTACTACAACGGCAAAAGAAGAGCAATCGAAAATACTCAATACACCCCAATTGTTGACGCTAACAACAGACTTGATTTTACACTTACCGGTGAAATTCAAAAAGTAGCGATGATATATTTCGCGTGGCAGAATTTACTTAACAATAAATATTTTGTAGTTCCTTATTATCCAATGCCTGCAAGAAGCATACGTTTTGGTATAACCTGGGAATTATTTAACTAATGCACAGTGAAAAATCACATTTTATCTTTACATCAATTGCAGGAATAATTATAGAAATTTTTCTGCTGGTTTTTATTTCCTATAACGGGGTTAAAGGAAATATCCCGCTTTACATGTTTATTTATTCCGAATCCTTCCTCGTTATGCTCACAGCATTTTATTTTATTAAAAATCTCCCCAGAAAGTTGAAACCTTTACCTGGTGAGAGCGGAGAAGACTTAGTAAAGAAAGATTCTGCTTTTTTAAAGTTTGTAGCAAAACTATTAAAATTTAAGCCTGAAGATTCCAGAAAATTATTTATACCATTATTAATAATTTCTTTCGGAATAATTTTTAGGTTAACTCTTTTTTCAACAATAAATACCACATCTCCTGATGTAAACAGGTATGTATGGGAAGGCAAAATATTATATAACGGATATAATCCATATCTGTTGCCTCCAAATGATACAGCATTAAATGAGTTTCACGACGGGCTTTACGACAAAGTAACCTATAAAAATATGTCAGCTATTTACCCGCCTTTTTCGCAGGGTATTTTTGTAGTTGCTTATATGATTGCTGGGGAAAGTTTTATTGGATTAAAACTTATTTACCTGTTCTTTGACTTGCTGATTATGTGGCTTTTACTAAAGCTTTTGTACATGAAAGGCTACAACCTTAACAATATCATTCTTTATGCCTGGATGCCCCTTATTCTCCT
>Ga0209919_1000415_pt1 | contig 21787 bp, 14 predicted proteins | sample SalPon2A_C_D2_MG_FD_185721 | JGI IMG/M metagenome (GOLD analysis project Ga0209919, IMG submission 185721) | Soil microbial communities from South San Francisco under conditions of wetland restoration - Salt Pond MetaG R2A_C_D2_MG (SPAdes)... | ecosystem: Environmental > Terrestrial > Soil >... | reverse complement strand
TCCTTATACTAATGTGTGAATTTCTTAACAGTTTTTTTAGCCTGTTCTTGTTCATTTCGAGTGGGCTTCCGTGTCTTAAGACCTGTTCCTGTGTTTTTGCATCGCCGATAAAAAGATCGACTTTATTTATATCGAAATTTACTCCTCCATTTCCGGCAGCTGCAACAATTCTTCCCCAGTTCGGGTCACGGCCGAACATTGCTGTTTTTACAAGAAGAGATCCGGAAATAGCTCTTACAAGTTTTCTCGCAATGGTTTCATTTTTGACTCTTATAACCCTGTATTCAATAAATTTTGTGGCGCCTTCCCCGTCTGATACTATCAATTGTGCCAGGTGAACCATTACTTCTTCAAGGTGTTCTCTAAATTTTTTGAAATCGGGATCAGTTTGAGAAGTTATGGTTTTGTTACCAGCCATTCCATTTGCAAGTACTGCAACCATATCGTTTGTTGAAGTGTCACCGTCAACTGTAATCATATTAAAGGTTTTTTTTACGAGAAATTTAACAGTGCGGTCGAGTAATTTTTTATCGATAGAAACGTCCGTAAAAATAAAAGCAAGCATAGTTGCCATATTCGGGTGAATCATCCCTGAACCTTTTGCTATTCCAGCAATATTGATTTCCCTATTTTTTATCGTAAAACAGGTGTGGCCTTCTTTTGCAAATGTATCTGTGGTCAGAATTGCATTTGCAGCTAGCGTACCGGCTTTTCTTGATGTTGAAATCTTCTTTGCATTTACTTTTATGCCTTCCACTATTTCATCGGTTGGAAATGGTTCGCCTATAACCCCGGTTGAAGCTACGAGCACAAGCTTTTTATCAATTTTTAATTCATTTGCCAGTGTTTGCGCCATAGCTTCAGCACCTTTATATCCCTCTTTTCCAGTTCCCGCATTTGCATTTCCTGCATTTATTACAATTGCCTGTGCCATATTTCCTTTAATATGTTTCCTTGATAGAACAATAGGTGCAGCTGCAAGGTCATTTTGTGTAAACGTTGCTGATGCAGCGCACGGTTTCTCGGAATAAATTATCGCAAGATCTCTCCTCAATGATTTTATTCCAGTGTGTGCACCCCAACATTTAAATCCTTTTACGTTTGTAATATTTCTAACTAATTTGTGACCGGTTTGTGTGTAATTCATTTTGTTCTTTTTTTTCTGAGTAATAATAAATTATTTATTTACGGCCGGACCGGAATTTGATTTAATCCCGTACTGCTTTTTATCCCGAGCATAATATTCATATTCTGAATGGCCTGCCCTGCCGCACCTTTCACCATGTTATCAAGAGCGGAGAATACAATTATGTTGTTTGTCCGTTCGTCGTATGCGGGATATATATCTACGTAATTCGTCCCGCGAATATTTTTAATTTCCGGCGGATCGTTTACTATCCTGATAAATTCAGAATTAATATAAAATTTTTTATAAAGTTCGTTCAAACTTTTTCCCTTTATACTGTTCAAAGGAACAGAGTAGACAGATGTCAAAATACCCCTGTCAACCGGCAGAAGATGAGGCGTAAACTGTAATTTGATCGCGCTTTGAGAAATTTTTGATAACTGCTCTTCTATTTCGATAGTATGCCTGTGAGATTTTAAGCCGTAGGGTTTAAAATTTTCATTTACATTCGGAAAATGTGTTACCAGCTTTGGGGTTACTCCTGCTCCCGTCACTCCTGTCTTTGAATCGATTATTATTTTATTTTTTTCAATAATATTTTTATTTAACAATGGTGCGAGAGCTAAAATTGCCCCTGTCGGAAAACAGCCCGGGTTTGCGACCAGTTTAGCATTTTTAATATCTTCTTCATATAATTCCGGAATTCCAAATACTGCACTTTCAAATCCATCTTCAAATGTATGATCTTTTTTATACCATTCTTCATAAACTGATTTACTGCTTAACCTGAAATCACCTGATAGATCAATTATTTTAATATCTTTGCATATAAATTTTTTAACATATTCCATCGACACACCGTGAGGAAGAGCAAGAAACAAAAAATCAAGATTATTAGTTTTTAAATCTTTTGCAGAGGTAAGTTCTATGTCAAAAATATTCTTGAACTGCGGATGTATTTCTGAAAATTTCTTCCCGGTATGGGACTCTGAAGTAATTATTTTAATTTCCACATCAGGATGATTAAATAAAATCCTTACCAGCTCTGAACCTGTATATCCTGTAGCCCCAATAATTCCAACGTTAAACATTCTGCTTCACTGATTTTATAGCATTTATCATTACTTCAATTACTTTTCCAAGATCATCTTCAGGAATTGTTAAAGGGGGAACTATCCTGATTATTTTCCCGGCAGTCGCATTAGCTAGTACACCAAGTTCCAACATTTTATCAACAACAGGTTTTGAATCATATTCAAGTTCGATTCCTATCATCAGTCCGAGTCCCCTGACTTTTTTAATCCCTAGATCAGCCGGGCTTGACTCTTTTATTTTTTCCCTGAACCATTCGCCTTTCTTCTTAGCTTCTTCCAATAGATTTTTATTTTCAATTTCATTTAGCACTGCAAGCGCTGCTGCAGTTGCGAGAGGATTTCCACCAAAGGTTGTCCCGTGGTCGCCCGGTTTTATCGAATCTGAAATTTTATTTTTACAAATTACAGCACCAATCGGAACTCCCCCGCCAAGACCCTTTGCTGATGTCAAAATATCAGGATTTACACCGAAATAATCTTTGACAAACCAGTAACCTGTTCTTCCAACTCCGCATTGAACTTCATCAAATATTAATGCTATGTTTTCTTCATCACATAAATTTCGTAGTTCGTTTACAAAGTTTTTATCAGCAACGTTTATTCCGCCTTCACCCTGAATCGGTTCCAAAATAATCGCTGCTGTATTTTTATCGACTAATCCTTTTACACTTTCAATATTATTGAATTCAGCTTTTTTATAACCGGAAGGAATTGGCTCGAACCCTTTTTTGTGAGCCTCCTTCCCCATTGCAACTGTACCCAGAGTTCTTCCGTGAAAGCATTCGCTAAATGAAATTATTTCCCCGCCTCTTCCTTTACTGTGAGCGTACTTCCTTGCAAATTTTATAGCACCTTCTACAGCTTCCGCTCCACTGTTGCCGAAAAATACTCTATCAAGCCCTGTAATTTCGACGAGTTTTTTAGAAAGTAACGCCTGTGGCTCACTAAGAAAATAATTTGAAATATGAATTAATTTTTGAGCCTGGCTGTTTATTGCTTCAACTAATTTTTCATTATTGTGTCCCAATACATTCACCGCAATTCCGGCTAATGCATCAATATATTCCTTTCCTTTATCATCCCACACCCTGGCATTTTTTCCTTTAACCAAAGTTACAGGATATCTTTTATAAGTAGGTGCATAATATTTTTCATCTAATTCCTGGTAATTCATGTTCTCTTTCTCTTTTATTTTATAAATCTCGTCCCTATACTTCCGTTTTTGTGCTGCATTACTTCAAAAAGATGTTCCGGTTTTGTTCCATTTAAAATAATTGCTGATCCTGCACCGGATTGTAATGCAATTTTGCAAGCCTCTGTTTTTGGTATCATTCCCCCTTTAATAATTTTATACAACAGTCCATTTATTTTTTCAATATTTAATTCTTTAATTAAACTTTCCGGGTTATCAGGATTTTCCATCAATCCATCTACATCGGTTAACATTAAAAAATCATCTGCTTTTAATGCTCCGGCTAAATGTCCTGCAAACATATCAGCATTTATGTTGTAATCTTTCCCATCATTTCCGGAAGCTATTGATGTAATAACAGGGATAAAATTATTTTCCAGTAAAAGATTTATTATCTCAGGGGAAATTATTTCAACATCTCCAACCTGCCCGATATCAATTTCTTCATCATTTTCATTCCTGTGAAATCTTTTAACGGCAGTTGCAAGTCTTCCGTCTTTACCAGATAATCCTACTGCTTTTAATCCCAGTTTATTAATTTCTCTAACCAGTTTTCCATTTACCTCACCCTTTAAAGCCATTTCAATGTACTTTATTGAATTGCTGTCTGTTTTCCTGTGTCCACCAATAAATTCTGATTCAATTCCTGCCAATTCCAGGTTTTTCTTGATAAACGGACCACCTCCATGGACCATGACTATTTTTATCCCGCTATTATGCATTTCAACTACTTTTTCAAGCAATTTAGCGGTTAATTCGTCATTTAACATAGCATTGCCGCCGTATTTGATAACGACAAGTTTTTTAGAATTATTCATTTAAGTTCTTATTTTTGAAGGAATTACGGGTTGTTTATTGTTTTCTTGACCGGAAAATTTAGTTTTCCTTTTATGAATAAATATTTTAAAAGATAGTTATAAGCACTTTTTTAATCAAATTTTGGAGTGAATTAATTCCATTTTAAGGTATAAATATGGAATTATTACTCAATTTTAATCATATCTTTATTTAAAAGAATTTTTTTTCTTTATTTTATGAATGCTTTATTTTGCTCGTAATTATTATTATAAATAACTCATATGCTCTCCGGAAATTATCTTACTTTATATAACAGGCTCAAATTAAATTTTCCTGAAGAAAGATTGATTCATGACGAACTGGGCAGACTCGCCTACGGAACCGATGCAAGTTTTTACAGGCTTATACCGGAACTTGTAGTAGTCGTAGATTCTGAAGAAGAAGTGGCATTTCTTTTAAAGAATTGTGAAAAATTAAAAATACCTGTCACTTTCAGAGCTGCAGGAACTAGTCTTTCCGGACAGGCAATTTCAGATTCTGTGCTTGCCGTGCTCAGCAACAGATGGAATAAATATAAAATTAATGAAGATGCATCGGAAATAAGTCTTCAACCGGGAATAATCGGTGCAAGAGCAAATTTATATTTGAAGCAATTCGGAAAAAAAATTGGACCTGACCCTGCTTCAATAAATGCCGCAAAGATCGGCGGTATAGCAGCGAACAATGCGAGCGGAATGTGCTGCGGAACTGCAACGAATAGCTACAAAACAGTTTCGGGGATGCGCATTATTTTTAAAGATGGAACTCTCCTGGATACTTCGGACATCAAAAGTAGTGAAGAATTTTTATTTGCTAAAAACGATTTGATTGAAAAGATAAATTCAATCCATAGTAGAATTAGAGAAGACGGAAAACTGTCATCAAAAATCAGGCAAAAGTATAAAATGAAAAATACTACCGGGTACAGCCTGAATGCTTTTGTCGATTTTGATGACCCTGTGGAAATAATTAAACACTTAATGATTGGTTCAGAAGGAACGCTTGGATTTATTGCGGAAATAACCTACAAAACCATTCACGATCTTCCGCATAAAGCAACTTCGCTGATGCTTTTCCCCGATATTAACATTGCCTGTAAAGCTGTTGATATTTTAAGGGACTTCCCGGTTGACGCTGTAGAATTGATGGATCGTGCTTCCTTAAGATCAGTTGAGAATAAAAAAGATATTCCGGACTTCCTATCCGAACTTGATTCAAAGGTTTCAGCACTTCTGGTTGAGACAAAAGCTTCTGAACTTTCAGAATTGGATATTAATATTGAAAAAATATCCTCAGCTTTATTAAATATTAATAAACTTAAACCGATAAATTTCACTAAGGATTTTAATGAATACACAAAATTGTGGGATATTAGAAAGGGACTCTTCCCTTCAGTTGGTGCTATGAGAAAAGCCGGTACGACCTGCATAATTGAAGACATCACTTTTCCTGTAAATCGGCTTGCTGAAGGGACTCTTGAATTGCAAAAACTTTTAAAGAAATATTATTATAACGATGCAATAATTTTCGGACACGCACTTGAAGGGAATCTACATTTTGTTTTTAGCCAGGATTTTAATTTTGATTCGGAGATAAATCGCTACAAAGGATTTATTAATGATCTTACTGAAATGGTCGTTAATAAATTTGAAGGCGCTTTAAAATCCGAACATGGCACAGGAAGAAATATGGCCCCCTTTGTTGAACTTGAATGGGGCAAAGAAGCATATGATTTGATGAAAGAGATAAAAGATACTTTTGACCCTGAAAATATTTTAAATCCCGGTGTAATAATAAATTTGGATAAACAGGCGCATTTAAAAAACTTCAAACCTCTGCCTCAGGCAAATGAAATAATTGATAAATGCATTGAATGCGGATTTTGTGAAAGTCACTGCCCATCCAAAAATATTACAACAACTCCAAGACAAAGAATTGTTGTATTCCGTGAAATCAGCAGACTAAAAAAAGAATTAGGGGAAAACAATAAATTAAAAGAGCTTCAAAATTCCTTTAAATATTTTGGAGAACAAACCTGCGCGACGGACGGACTTTGTTCGCTCGCCTGCCCTGTTGATATAGACACCGGCAAATTGATTAAAGAATTAAGATTTAAAAATAAAAGCAATTTGCAAAAACAGATTGCCGGTGTGTTAGCAGCTAATATAAAATTTACAACAAGCATAATACAATTCGGATTAAATTTTGCTCATTTTTTCAAATCAATTTTGGGTTCTGCATTTTTGGTAAACTTCGGTTTGCTATTAAAAAGAATGTTTGACAGAAAAATTCCACAATGGAATAACACAATGCCCCGTGGAGCGCCGGGTATTACAAATCCCCGGGTTGATCCGTCAAATCCTTTAAAAGTAATTTACTTTCCTTCCTGTATAAACAGGACGATGGGAATTTCAAATGATTATGATGAAAAAATTCCACTAACTGAAAAAACAATCGGATTATTAGAAAAAACTGGTTACGAAGTAATTTTGTCAAAAGATTTTGATGATCTTTGCTGCGGATTAGCGTTTTCAAGTAAAGGGTTTATTGAGCAGGGTGATTCACTGGCTTCTAAATTAACAAATTCATTACTCAAAATATCAAACAATGGTGCTATTCCAATTTATATTGATACAAGCCCCTGTGCTTTAAGATTAAAAAAAAACGAAAATGAAAATCTAAAAATTTATGAACCTGTTGAATTTATTTATGAGTATTTGCTGGATAAACTTGATTTTCAAAAAATTGATGAACCCATTGCTATTCATACAACGTGCAGTTCATTAAAAATGGAACTGGAGAGGAAATTTAGAACAATCGCAGAATTATGCTCTGAAAATGTGATTGTACCGCAGGATATAGAATGCTGTGGCTGGGCCGGCGACAGAGGGTTTACATTTCCTGAATTAAACAAATCAGCTTTGGAAAATTTAAAAACTGAAATAAACGGATGTTCATCAGGATATTCAACAAGCAGAACTTGTGAAATTGGATTAACTAATAACAGCGGAATTAGTTATAAATCTATTGTTTACCTGGTTGATAAATGCACAACTAAAAAAAATAATTTCAGTATTTAATCTAGGATTTTATTTTTGAATTAATTTTAACAAAACAACTCCGTGTGATGGAATTTTTGTTTTAAATGAATCTTTAAATTCGCCAAGACTTTTCTGTCTCCACAAATCTCTTATATTGATTTTTCCCTTTTCTCCAATTTCTAATAATTTTAGATTAAATTCTATGGTATTATCTCCTAGATTAAAAATTCCAACAGCTTTATTCCCGTCATTTAATTCTTTTACCCAAACCTGTATATTATCTTTTTTAATTAATGGAACCGCCTGTTTTCCCAGCGGATCCTGATCAATTGCAATCACTTCATCATTTGTTAAGAGATTTAAAGTAAAAGCATCTAGTCTTTCCAGATCGCATCCAAGCAAAAGCGGCGATGATAATAAACTCCATAAACTAATATGAGTATATTGTTCATCGGGAGTTAATTTTGTCGGATGAAGACTTGGTCCCCAGCCAACCCATCCCACAATTAACATATCAGGGTCATTCCAGTTTCCCGGTTTTGCATATTTTGCATTTTCAACCTGGTTAAATCCAATCTCACTTAAACTTTGCCAGGTATCAGTTATATCGCCGGTAGTTCTCCAAAGATTTCCACCCACCTCACCACCCCATTCCCAGACATTACCCATTCCATATTGACACAAACTATAAACAATATCCCTGTTAATTTTATCAAGTGGATCCCTCATAACAAAATAAGGCTTCTTTAATTCCGGGAGTGAATGATCTTTGGCAATATTATCATAGGAACACCAGTCATATTTTAGATAGTCAATTCCCCACGAAGCATAGGATCGAGCATCCTGTAATTCGTGTTGATAACTGGCAGTGTATCCGCCGCATGTTAGCGGACCGGGAGAACTATAAATCCCGAATTTCAGTCCCATTGAATGAATGGTATCACCCAGAGCTTTCATATCCGGGAATTTTTCATTTACTAAAATATTTCCTTCTTCATCTCTTTTCAGGTCAGGAGAATCACCTTTAATTTCCCAGCCATCGTCGATATTAATGTATGTCCAGCCATGCTGCGCAAGTTTTTTATTAATAAATTCTTTTGCAGAAGAAATTACTTTTGATTGATCAACACTTAATCCCCAGCAATTCCAGCTATTCCATCCCATGGGCGGAGTGAGAGCAATTTTTTCTCCAATTATTATTTTCAATTCATTTTCCACTTTTCCAAATTTATTTTTTGCTGAAATTATAACATTATATTCGCCTTCTTTTTCTGCTTTGCCATATATAATTCCTGAGTTTTCATTAATATTTAACCCATCGGGCAAACCTTCCGCAGTAAAATGCATTGGCCTTTCACCCGAAGTAGCAACAAGAAAAAGGAATGGCTTTCCCGGGCGTTGTCCGTAAATTTTTGCACCGTTTATTTTGGGTTCAGGTGAAACTTCCGGTGTTAAAATATACGGCGTCTCTTCTTTGAATGATATATCATCATTACTTTCGGGAAAATGAAATTCATAAGAAACATAATTGGAATTCTCCTGATCATTAATTGCAAGATCAAAAGTCCGGAATTGTTGAGGCACTAATTTCACCTCATATGATTTTAAAAAAGATTTTACACCAGTTAATTTATCAACAGCTTTAATTGTAAATTTCCCTTCCAGGTTTAGCATTGTCGAATTATTTTGGAGAATTATTTTTTTCTGAACAGAATTGCCTGTAAAAGTAAAAGGAGAATCCTGGTAATTAAGTGACAAATATTCCGTGATATTTACCATACTAATTGTTTGATCACCTGTATAAACTCCTCCCTGTCCTCCTTGATCAAAAACTCTTATAGCAAAAACATTCTCTTTATCCCATTTAATTCTGGGATCGTCAACTGAGAGAGTATATCTTCTTTTAAGATCCCAGTAGTTTGTCGGTGCATCAAGGAACAAGGTATCAAGTTTTGCATCGGATGAAACATTTTTACCATTAATTCCAAAAATCTTACCGTTAATAAATGACTGGTCAAAATTATTAATTTTTCCGAGAAAAATTTTCAGGCTGTCTTTCAGAAATGCTTCCTTTTTCAGACTTGATGGGAAAAATATTTTTACCCTGTACCACGCGAACCTGTCAAGTTGGTCGTACCCCTGCTCTTCCCAGATTTTATCGACCTTGATGTCCTTCCAGTTTGAATCGTTAAAATCAGCATCGGCATAGCTTAAATTATCACCCGGCATAAATTTCCAGGTTTTGCTAAAATTTATTATTTTTTCTGGTTGGGGGTAAATCACACCTGAGAAACAAAATCCAATTAAAAACAATGAAATAAAAAGGAAGGGAATCTTTTTCATTTTGTACTCCGCAACTTAAAAGATATATCGAAATATAATTGTTTACAAAATAAAAAACCCCGGAATACCGGGGAAATATTAATTGCTATTTTAGAATAATCTATCCAGCTCTTAAAGAATCCACAATTTTTTTACGCGAAGCCCTGACTGAAGGCAAAAAGCCTCCAATGATCCCCATTACAACAGCGAAAACGAGTGAGCTGAAAATTATAGAGGGAGAAACTGCAAATGAAAATTGCAATTCTGAAAAAGAAGCAAAATTTAAAGTAGAAATTGAAAAGAATTGCAGAAATGAGGCGAGGATTAATCCAATAACTCCGCCGACAAACGAAATCATTATTGATTCAGTTAAAAATACTATCATAATATTCCTTCTTCTGAACCCAAGGGCACGCATAGTGCCAATTTCGCGAGTCCTGTTGGCAACAGCAGCGTACATTGTAATCATTGCCCCGATTGTTGCACCAAGACTAAATATAATAGTTATAAAAATTCCGAGTATCCTAATAAAATTAGACATCAGTTCCGACTGTTCTTCAAAATATTGTTGTTCGATTTTAGGCTCAAATTGTTGAAGACGCCTGTCGGATTCAAAAGCTCTTTTGAATTTATCAAAATCATCTGCGCTGGTTAATTTTAATGTAACGGTTGAAACTGTATTTGCCCTGTTAAATGCATCCAGCAATTGGAGAGCATCTCCCCATAGTTCTGAATCAAAGCCACTGCCATCAGAAGAAAATATACCAACTATTGTCCATTGATCACCAGCAAATTTTACTTTATCGCCAATTTTGGCTCCTTCAAATCTGTCAGTAATTCCGGAACCAACAATTAATTCACGCGTTCCCCAATTAAACATCCTTCCTTCAATTAATTTTACCTGAGGACGAAGCTTTTGAATTTCCTGTGAAACTCCCCTGACCGTGATGTTACTCATACCGCCACCAACTTTTTCAAGATTTATAACAACAACCGGCTCATATGAGATTATCGGCTTCCCATCAGATGTTTTTGCAACATACGGTAAAGACCTTATAATGTTTTGAGTATCTCCGTCAATAATACTGGAAATTTCTCCGTTTGCTGATTTTCTTGAAATTAGTACGTTATCTTTTTCACCTGTTGCCTTAAGAGTTTTCTGAATTCCATAAGCCATCATTAATACAGCAGCAAAAACAAAAACAACAAGAGCTACACCTGAAACAGTAATTATATTGGTTAATCTTCTTGTAGCAAAATTTCTGAAACTATATTTAAAAGGTATCTGCATAAATTTCTCCTCAGGTTATCCTACAAACCTGAAACCATCAACTATTTTAGTATTTAAAGCGCGTTGTATCGGAAATATTGCTGAAGCTACGCCAATTAGCAAAGCTGCACTACATGCCAAGACCAATGTAATAGGCTCCAACTGAAATATGGGGAAAAATCCTTTTGGAATTATCTGCGACAATCCTTTTATTAAGGGAAATGTCAAAAATAATCCAACTGCCCCGCCAAGAACTGAAATAAAGAGGGACTCGCCTAATATTAATCCTGTCAGGTGCCTGGCCGAAAACCCGAGTGTTTTCATAACTGCATATTCTCTGGTTCTTTCCCTTGCTGACATAATCATTGTATTTCCCAGAACAAGCATTATAATTCCAATAATTACAAAAGAGATAACATTCATTGCTGTTATTATTGCACTTGTTGATGCAAGGAATCCCTGTTGAAAAGCTCTTTCAGATTCGGTTTTTGTTTCTGAAGTTGAATTTTTAAAAAGATCGTCAATTTTTTTCGAAATCTCAGCAGATTTATTCGGGTCCGATATTTTTTCAATATACCAGCCGACATGGTTTGCTCTTCCTGGGGTTTCTTGTTTCATTCTTTCATTGACATAATCCCAATGAAATAACATTTGAGTTGCATCGGTAGTTTTATCTCTCGGTTTATAAATTCCTCTGATCACAAAATCCCATCTTCCGGGAAATATATCACCTTCAATTGTCATCTGGTCACCAATTTTCAGATTATATTGCTGAGCAATATCAATTCCGATTACGCAGGCATTTCTCTCTTTCTGGAAAGATTCCAGCTCATCTTTACTTAACAGGAATTCAGGATAAACATCAAAATATTTATCAGCATCAACAGCCAGTCTTGCAAAAAATTGGTTTTTATCTATATAGACACCCTGAAACCAATTAGCAAAAGTAACTTCATCAACTCCATCTATTTTTTCAATTTTATCTTTATAAGCCAGAGGTAAAGGAAAAATAAAAGAAACAGCCTGCCTGGTAATTAACCTGTTTGCAGAGGATGCTTCAACACCCGCGTGCCACGCGGTAACCACAGTTCTGAGAACTCCAAAAGCAATAACAGCTATAGCAATTCCAAGAATTGTTAAAAAAGTTCTGAGTTTATGCCTGAGAGTATTTTTAAATATTAGTTTTAATACTTTCATAAACCACCTAAACCAAATAGCCTTTGTCGAGATTACGGGTGACCCTTGCTTTCTCCGCAGCGTGCGGATCGTGTGTCACCATTATTATGGTTTTTTTGAATTCTTTATTCAGCCTATCTAAAAGAGTTAATATTTCATCTGCCGATGTTTTATCTAAATCACCTGTTGGTTCATCAGCAACTAGTAATAATGGATCTGTTACAATTGCCCGTGCGATGGCAACACGCTGTTCCTGCCCGCCAGATAATTGTTTGGGATAGTGATCCATTCTGTCACTTAGACCAACAACAGATAACGCTGTTTCCACGTGTTGTTTCCTTTCAGCTTTTGAAAGTGACGTAAGTAATAAAGGCAATTCTACATTTTCAAATGCTGTTAAAACCGGGATAAGATTATAAAACTGGAAAATAAATCCAATGCTGTGCGCTCTCCACTTGGCAAGGGCAGATTCACTTAGTTTTGAAATATCAGTACCACCAACTTCAATATTTCCGGCGGTCGGTTTATCAATTCCGGCTATTAAATTTAGTAATGTAGTCTTGCCAGAGCCGGACGGGCCCATCAATGCAAGAAAATCACCTTCTTCTACTTCAAGTGAAAGATTATTTAATACAGATATTTCAAAATTATCACGATTATAAGTTTTTGAAACATCCTTTACGCTAATTACCGATGACATAAACTCTCCAATAAAATTTTATTTTATAGATACTCGTTCACCATCTTTAATATTTGAAGTTAATTTTTGGATAACCCTGTCTCCTTCTTCAACTCCGGATAAAATTTCTGTATAATCACCAACTATTCTACCTGTTTTAATTTCTCTTTCTTCTACCATTCCATCTTTAACTTTAAATACAAATTCTTTCCCATTGGTTTTTCTAATAGAGCTAAATGGAACTACTAAAATCGGTTTTTCTGCCAATTCCTTTTCTTCAACTTTTTTATTAAGGAACAAAACCTTTGCACTCATTTCTGGCAAAACTTTGCTATCATAGTTTTTAAATGCAACTTTCACCAGAACTGTTGCTTTTGAACGATCTGCGGTTGGAACAATTTTATCAACGTGACCGGGATATCTAACATCAGGATATGCATCAAGGGTAATTTCGCAATCCTGTCCATTTTTAATTCTCTGTATATTAGATTCAGAAACATCCACTTCTACCTGCAAAGAAGACATATCTGCCATGGTAACTACAGCAGCGCGCGAAGTTGAACTTGCTCCGAGCGGCGAAACGATCTCTCCTACGTCGGCATTCTTTGTTAAAACTGTTCCATCAAAAGGTGCACGGATCAGGGTATATTCCAAAGCAACTTTAGCAGATGTAATCTGTGCTTTTGCAACTTCAATTGATGCCAGTACTCTTTTATAATTAGCTTCTGCAGCGTCAAACTGCATTTGAGTTGTGGCTCCTGATTTTAATAATTGCTTTTGTCTTTCATAATTATTTTTAGCATCAACAAGACTAGCTTCATTTAATTGTAAATTGGCTTCTGCCTGCTTTAGTTGTGCTCTAATATCATTATCTTCCAGCCTTGCAATTATTTTTCCTTTTTTAACTGCATCACCTTCAACAACACCAAGATATACTAATCTTCCTGTAGCTTTTGATGCAACAGATGCTTTTCGCTGGGCGACTACATAACCGCTTGCTGTTAAAATCGCATTCGATTCAGACGGAGAAATTTTTGTAACTGTAACTAGACTAACCTCTATAGCAGGTGAAAAAACTTTATTCCATATTGAATAAATTCCAAATCCCGCAGCAATAATAATTGCAATAATTATTATAATTTTTAATGTTTTATTAATACTGCCAGAATTACCGTTTCCTTTGTTTCTATTAATTTTTAATGAAGATAAATCTGCATTTTTATTTTCCATAAAAACTAAATTTTCCCTGTGTTTTTCATTTACTTCCGATTTCTAATAATTAAAGATAATACATAATTTTAAAAGCCCAATAACTTTTATCCCAAAATTTTACTATAATTTATGATTTTGAAGTGTCCCAAAATAATTAATTGTTGCAGATTTCGTAACTTCTATTTGAATGACGGGAATAAGAAGTTTTAGCTTAGCTTTTTTGTCCAGATTGTGCAATGCCCTTTTGGATTTATTGGACCCTTTACAACCTGGCAGGTTCCGCAGGTTTCTCCCGGGTTAGCAATTTGGTAATAATTACAGTTTGCACAATTCTGGCCTGGTTTAGAACTTTTGCTTGTATATTGGTAGGCTTCTCTTACCTGTCTTTCCTGCTGGGTTAAATCGTTTATGTCATTACAAGGATCATTGTTCTTTGATTCGTCCCTTTGATCAGAAGGTTTTGTTTCAGCCGGTTTGGTTTTATTTTCACTGCAACTATTTATAAAAAATCCGAATCCTGTTGCAGCTAATCCGCTAAAAAATATTTTAATTAAAAAATCTTTCCTGTTAATTTTCTCCATTAAAATTTCCGAAGGAAATTCAACAATAATTTATAAAACATTAACTCAATTGAGGTGTGTCTTTTATATAATGCACAAGTTGTTCAATAGTAAATTCTTTTTCATCTATAACTGCTTTTACAATATCTCCTATTGAAATAAAGCCAGCAAGTTCATCACTTTCAATCACAGGCAAATGGCGAATTCTTTTACCGATCATCAATGCCATACATTCCTCAGGAGTCATTTCAGGTGTTGCATATATCACTTTTGAGGACATTATTTCTTTTACTTTAGTTTCACGGGAAGTTTTTCCAACCAAAATTACTTTTCGGGCATAATCTCTTTCTGACATCACTCCAACCGGTTTCCCCGCTTCATCCCGAACAAGTAGCGCACCAATACCTTTATCTGCCATTAATAAAAGAGCGTCGAAAACATTTGAGTCTGGCAGAACACTCCAAATTTTATTACCTTTGTTTATTAATATTTCACGGACAGTTCGCATAGCTGCCTCCTATTATTATAAAAACTTGTCTGTCAAAATCCTTATTAACTGTATATTACTGCTTTTAGGAAATAAGATAATAAATTTATTTAAAATTGCTAATAGAAATTTTCATATCCTACCATCCCGGAGAGATTAAAAACCCGAACTGGTTGCTATTATCTGGCCTCTGGAATGCTTTGGCAAAATAAACCTGCCCTATCAAGTAACCAAAGACATTAAATCTGGCAGCAACACCGGCTGAAAAAACGGGTATCCTTTCTGTAGAAGGTGTTTCAAGCGTAAATTTAGGTTTATCACCTTTGGACCAGGCAACCCCACCATCTAAAAAGAGCGAAATTTCCGTAGGGAGATAAGGGAAATTAATCAGGCCCAATTGCTCATTACCGAATAAGGGAATCCTGAATTCCATATTGAAAATTCCAACTCTTGACCCGATCAACCTGTCAAAAACAGGACATCCGTTTTGCCCCTGAGCTGAATTCTGACATTCTGCATTGTCAAATGAATTTACATCGTAGCCTCTTATCCAATCAGGGTAACCAAGAATTAAAGGAGCCAGCCTTTCACTGTTTGAATCTTCTCCGTACCTTCCATAATGAAGAAAACGAAATGCAAGTGTGAATGGATTAAAGAAAAAATATTTTCTTATATCTGCAGTAATGTTATAAAATTTTATAGAGCCAATATTGGATTGAACCTCAAACCTGTACCTGCTTCCTTCAACAGGGGAAGTAAATCCGTAAAAAGAATAATCACCAACATAAGCCAGGTTGGCCTGGAATAGATTAATAGATTCCGGTGCTGAAAGACTATTTGTATAATCATTTACAATAGTTCCTCCGAGCACAACAGTATGCTCAGCTTCTACATCATAACTAATTCTCCTGAATCCTATCCCTCCTTCAATCCTTCTGTTTGTTGAAATTGGATAACCGGCTAAAACTCCTAACGAATTATCAAATACTCTTTGTCTGTATAAGATATAATCATTTGCCAGATATTTTGTACCCCCATAATCAACAGTGTCAATTGCCTGCCCGACGGATGCTGTTAAATAAGGAATATGAGCAATAGATGCTCCCCAGTTAAACCTATTTCTCCTGTTATAGTAAACAGCTCCTCCTCCGATATCTTTAAACTGGCCATTTGCAATTAAAGACGCACTTATTAAATGGTTGCCAAGCATATCGCTGAACAAAAGATTTACAGATCCGCCCAGGTAAGTTCCAAACCTGTCAAAGCCCACACCAACCGAAGCCTGATTAACATTTATCAACTGCATCGAAGGAGAATAGTCGGTGTTTGTAAAAGACGAAGCAGGTTCCAATCCATCCGAATAATCGGCCAAATAATTTTCTACTATTCCACTATCAGTTTTACTTACTTCAGGAAGAGAAATATTTTGTATGAAATCATTTGCCCTGTCTGTAAATTCAACACCAGCAGCTTTATCAGGATCAAGACCGACCACGTCGAAATCAGTCTTGTTAAATACATTAAAAACAAGCTGCCCCGTATTTTTCGCCACCGACAATGCGGGAGATAAATAGGTTAATCCGCTTATGCCGGTTGCTACGTTTGTAATTCTGTAATATTTTTTACTTATAAATGAATACCTGTAAATATTACTTATTCCATCAGGATCGGAAACGAAATACAGATCATTCCCGTCTGGTGAAAACTGAGGGTTGATCATTTTTGCATCTTCCTTGATAGATAAGTAATCAGTATTTCTTGTACCAAAATTAAAAAGCGCGATTTTCATCGAACCAAAAACCAGCTTGTCCAGATATGTTTTGCCACCTTTATCCGTAGCATAAGCGAGTATTTTTCCATCCGGGGACCAAGCAGGCTGGATTTCGGAATATTTATCATCAGTAACTTTTGAAACAGAATTATCTGAAAAATTATAAAGGTAGATGTTTCCCCTTCCCCCGTATGTTCCCGCTATAGCCAGCTTTTTTCCATCAGGTGACCATGCTAGATGATCGATACCGTCAACTTTGTTAAGCCTGAAAGTTTTTTCTATTTCTCCGGAATTTATATCGACTATTGAAATTGCATTGTCTCCGTTTTCGTATACAACAAAAGCAAATTTTTTCCCATCCGGCGCCCAGCTTCCGGAAGAATTAATAAATTGAAGTGCATCAAAATGTGCGTCACTATTTGAGCTAACAAGTTTCTTGTAGACTTTGCCGGTTTTGCTATCAATCAGATAAAGATCAAGAGTAAACAGATCGTGGCGTGAAATTACTGCGATATATTTACCGTCGGGACTTATTATAGGCGATAAATTTATTTCGCCTTCTTCAGTACTTATGTTGTGCCCAACACTATCCGGATCAGTTCTTCCCTGGATTTCTTTTTTATAAGTTTTAGTAACATCATTTTTCCACCTGTTTGAAAGAGAATCTATAGATATTCCGCTAACTCTTACAAATGCAGAATCAAAACCTGCAATCAATGATTGCGACATAAGTCTTCCAATTGATTTATCACCCCACTGACTTCCAATATAAGCCCATAAAGCCTCACCATAACGGTAAGGGAAATATTTTGGATCACGACCTATCTGATCAATGTCTGGCAGATCATTATGATAAACAGCATCTCTGAGCCACATTGATGTTAAAGGATCCTTTCTGCCAAGAGATAAATATTCTGCCATTCCCTCTATAAACCATTGAGGAAGTGCAGAAGCTTTATTAAATCCATTTTTAATGCTTTTAATAATATTATATTGATAGGCATGGACAAGTTCGTGACCGAGGACATGATCGTTATCGAAATTTACAGACGTAAAAGGAATAACAATCCTGTTTTTTAAAGCTTCAGTAACCCCGCCTGTTCCCTGAGATAAAAAACCTTCAATAACATTAGTCTGTTCAAAATCAGCGTGATTTGCATACAGGATAACAGGTTGATCTTTAATTAATGAATCGGGGAATATTTTATTAAACCTGTTCCGCCAGCGTTCAAGCATAATCGAGGCATTAATTGTGGGTTCTTTCTCTTCTTTATAATAGTATATATTAAAATTTTCCGTTTTAAGTATATTAAAATCAAAATCCTGATATTGAATTTTATTCCTGCCAAAATAATTCTGCGGGAAAGCAGCCGAGGCAGTAAATAAATAAAATAATACTGACAGCAAACTTACTTTCTTTAATGCGTTCATATCTCTACCTCTGAAATCATATAATCTCAAAAAAATCGATCTGTTCTTTAATCATTTATTATATTTCAAAAAGCCAAAACTTTCAAGTCATTATTTTAAAATTATTTATAGAGATGCTTCGATGCTTTATTTTTCAGCGCAGGATATTTGATTAAATAAATCTGGTATAAAGGGATGGTTTAAAAAAAACTGCCTTACTGTTTGCAGTGGGGTCAATACCGCATTCAATAAGGCAGTAGGAAGAAATAGAATATGACGGTTAGTTATTTACTACTTTCTATTTCTAGTACTATTCTAATCCTTTCAGAGGTTAGAACATTAAGTATGGGAATCATAGATGCCCACACTTAAACTATTATCAAAGAATTATTTTAACATTATCATTTTCTTTACAGAAACGAAATCGTTAGCCTGAATTCTGTAAAGGTAAATACCAGATACAACATTCTGTCCTGACAGATTTCTTCCGTCCCATGTCACATTGTATGTACCACTATTCATTGATTGATTTACCAATGTGGTAACAAGTTTACCCGTAATATCAAATACTTCTATTTTAACATTTCCTTCTCTTGGAATAGTATATTTAATATTAGTTGTCGGGTTGAACGGATTCGGATAATTTTGTTCAAGTGAATAAGATTGTGGTCTAGTATCATCAATCAGTTCAACTGCAGTAGTTGGATCCAGCTTCTGTAAAGTAACTGCTAACAATGAATAAGCATAAGCTGGATTATGTACACCAAAACTCAAATCATCTTCAACAAATAAATAATTATAAGCAGCCTGTGCCTGAAGCAATGTAACTGAAGAATCTGCTACAGAAACTGTTGGCTGACCAATAGGAGGTAATTTCATTGCTATCTGATGTAATAAGCCTTCAATTTCGATCTGAAGACCTTCAGCAGTCCCATTTTTATCAAGATCAGCATTACCATTTACGTAATATTTCTTGTCTGAAAAATTAGTTCCGATTGTCCCGTGACAAGGTGTACAAGCCGCAACATTGTCATCACCTGTTATCGGGTCTACCATATTAAGTGAATGTCCACCAACTTTCTGATCATAGGTTGCTGATGACATATGGCATGCAACGCAGCCGCCTGCTGGTAGGTGCGGAGAAGTCGGGAATTTCCATCCGAATTCAATTGCATTTATTCCCATCAGCATATCACCCTGAGGACTGTGATGTGGTCCAAAATGTGAACTTAAATTATTCAGATAATCATTTGTATATTCTACAGCATTTTGTCTTGCATGATGACAATTCATACAAAGAACACTTAATCCAGCCGTTGTTTCAGTTGCTATAACGCCATTTTCAAAAGTTGCAGTAACTGTTCTAATCTGGAAAGTATTTGTTGCATCGTGTGGATCGTGACAAACTGCACAGGAAATTCCTTCTAATGCCGGAGAAGATGTTAAGGCATTTTTCCCGCCTTTAACCCAAGCTACGAAACCTGAACCGCTATGGCAAGGAGCACAACTTGTGCTGCTTCCGCGAGCTAGTGTTGTAGGATTAGCGTGACGTGATGCATCATATTGTTCCGGGAAAAAGTGATGAGTGCCATCATCATGGCACCAAGCACAGTTATCAGCTGACAAGGTTTTTGTCATTTTTTTATCATTAATTGCACCATAGTGAGCACTACCCGGACCGTGGCAACTTTCGCACTGGATATTAGCTAAAGCCATAGCCTGTGGGAAAACAACCTTCATTGAATCATACATACCTGCCATTAAAGTATCGGGGAAAACAAATGGATAGTCATCAAACCCATTATTATTTGCGTCCGCATCATAACCTGTTGTATGGCAACTTATGCAGGCTCCACTATAATGGTCACTTAATGTGCCATTCAAACCACGGACAAGCATAGTAGCGTGTCCTGTATTTTGCCATTTGCTAAAGAGATCTACGCCAACAGGACGGAAAGCACCGTTATGACACAAATAGCAAGCACCCGTTTCAGTTCCGACATACAGAGCTGAATTAATTGTTATGCTGCTGGTTAAAGTACCATCTGTTACTTTTATAACATAAGTTCCAACCAAATCAGGTATAAAACTGATAACCTGATTGGAAGTATCCAAATCCCTGGTAGTTCCGAAAGCGGCAACAGAACCAAAAGGTTTTGTAGTAAATGACCAAACAGGTGAACTCAAAGATGTAGATTTTTTGGCTAACAAAAATACTTTGGTTTCCTTACCAACATTTTGTAAACCATTATAGGCTCTATCAAAAAATTTTGGTGTAACCAACGTATCTCTTGCTTCATCTCTTGGTGAAATGCCATATGTACTTACAGTCAATGTTTGGGCATATCCTGTAGCCATACACATTAAGAGAGGCATAATTAAATAAAGAAACAATTTTTTCATGTTACTATTTCCTCCTAAATGAACTGGATTATTTATATTTTTTGGAACGGTGTCCAAATATTTATTATTTAATAATTTCAACTAACTTCCTGATTAGATTTTGTTTTAAACAACGAACTAATGAGAGCTTTAAGATCTTCCACACGTATTGGCTTCAAAGTGTAATACGAAACTCCAATAGGTGTAATTTCCCGACCCAATTGATGGCTGTCATCTGATGTAATAAATATTATGGCAATATTGGGCAAAACATTTTTAATTGACGTTAGAATTTTCCCGGAAAGAGGCTTCAGGTAATCATCATCTAATATCAAAAGTGAAGGATGTGTATTAAGTACAAAAGACATAACATCCAGAGAATCATTGCTCTTATTAAAAATCACTAAATTATTGTCATGAATAACTTCCGGATTTCCTACTTTGTTGATTAGAGCTTTGTCAGATGAAATCAATAATATCTTCATAGTGAATTCTCATGTTCAATCAACGTGCCATAAATGTTTTTTTGATCAAAAAAAGCACATTATTAAAAGAATTTGATTTTTGAATTTAATCGAAGTTTTTAATGAAGAAAGCTGGAATTGAAAAAGAAATTAAAGAGAATTGCTAAAATGAACTGTGACTTAATTGTCTCTATGCGACATGTATTTCACAATTTCATCATAGTTTTTTCAGGGCATTTTAATTAAATTTGAATTAACAATATATGTTCTATTGAAATTCAATGGCGGGGGAGCTCAAAAATTAAACAATCACATCTGAATAATATATCTATGTTTACCACAATTAGAAGTAAATTTATTATCCTTACCATAATTATAATTGTACTCGGTACAACAATAAGCAATATTCTTATTACCGGTCAGCTTCGTCAAAATTTTAATCAACAAACAATCCTACTCCTTGGAACAACACTTGATGTATTGAAAGATGGTCTTTATCACGAAATGATGGCAGGTAAGAAAAAAAATATTCAACATATAATCGATGATTTATCAAATGATAAAAGTATAGACTTCATCAGGATAATAAACCATAATGGAATTGTTAAATATGCTTCAAATAAAGAAGAGATTAATAAGCAGGTTGCAAATGTTGAAAACGGCAGTCCTGAAATATTAGAAATAAATACCCGAACAATAAAACCTTCATTTGACAATTTTATTTTTTCAGCTTCAGAACCAATTATTAATGAAGCAAGATGCCA
>Ga0209919_1000414_pt1 | contig 21803 bp, 19 predicted proteins | sample SalPon2A_C_D2_MG_FD_185721 | JGI IMG/M metagenome (GOLD analysis project Ga0209919, IMG submission 185721) | Soil microbial communities from South San Francisco under conditions of wetland restoration - Salt Pond MetaG R2A_C_D2_MG (SPAdes)... | ecosystem: Environmental > Terrestrial > Soil >... | reverse complement strand
CGGCTTTACCGATGCGGTCGCGAAAATAGGCCGTATTGTCGGCAAGCTTGCGGCGCAGCTCGGCCCCCTGCACGAGCAGACCGAGCGCGGCGAGCGTCGCGTTGACGATCGCCGGCGCGAGGCTGTTGGAGAACAGGTAGGGCCGCGCGCGCTGGCGCAGCATGTCGATCACCGGTTGCGGGCCGGTAATATAGCCGCCGCTGGCGCCGCCGAGCGCCTTGCCGAATGTACCACTGGTCAGCTGCACCCGGCCCTCGACCCCGTGCAGTTCGGGCGTGCCCGCGCCGCGCTCGCCGATGAAGCCGATCGCGTGGCTGTCGTCGACCATCACCAGCGCATCGTACTTTTCCGCCAGGTCGCAAATCGCCGGCAGATTCGCAAAGGTGCCGTCCATCGAGAACACACCGTCGGTGACGACCAGCCGAAAGCGCGCTGCCTGCGCCTCGACCAGCTTCGCTTCCAGCTCGGTCATGTCGTTGTTGGCAAAGCGAAAGCGCTCTGCCTTGCACAGGCGGATGCCGTCGATGATCGAGGCGTGGTTGAGGCTGTCTGAAATCACCGCGTCCTCGGCGCCGAGCAGCACCTCGAAGATGCCGCCGTTGGCGTCGAAACAGGAAGAGAACAGGATCGCGTCGTCCATGCGCACAAAATCCGCCACCTTGCGCTCCAGCGCCTTGTGAATATCCTGGGTGCCGCAGATGAAGCGCACCGAGGCCATGCCGAAACCATGACTGTCGAGACCGGCATGTGCGGCGTCGATCATCTCCGGGTGGTTGGCGAGGCCGAGGTAATTGTTGGCGCAGAGATTTATCAGGTCGTCGCTCCAGCCCTGTGCGTGCACGCTGCCGCCCTGCGGCGATTCGAGCGGCCGCTCGTCCTTGAATAGTCCCTGCTTACGAATCGATTCCAGTTCCCGTTGCAGGTGCGCAATCAGTTGCCGTGACATGCCGTTACCCCCGGTAGTGGACCTGGGTAGTCTATCAAATTCACCCCGACCGGGCTGCTTTTTGGGCGACCAGATAGAGACCCATTCCCGACATCGAGAGCAGGATCAGCCCGGGCAGCACCAGTTCGTAACCACCCCAGGACCATCCCAGCGAACCCAGATAGGGTGCGGACGCGGAACCGGTGAGATAGACCATCGCCAGGGCCCCCGACTTGGCGCCAAACTGGCTTTCGCCGAGCAGTTCGCGCGCAATCACCGGGCGGATGATGCTGACCACCCCGTAGGCGCCGCCGAACAGGATCACGAAGCCGACCAGCATCATCGGCATGCTGCCGGCGCCGATCAGCAGCAGGATCGAGGCCCCTATCAGCACGAAACAGGCTTGCGCGATGCCGTGGCTGGAGACATGGCGCTCGGCCGCCATCATCGCCAGCCGCCCGGCGACCTGCATCGGCCCGATGAACGAAATTGCGATCACCGCGACATCGGGATTGATCCGGCGCTCGTCGAGAATCGGCAGCAGGTGATGCAGTGTGACGCCCTGCGTCACGGCCACCATGGCGAAGCCGAGCGCGAGACACCAGAACACCGGCGAATGCAGGAATGAGCGGCCGGCCTGCGCCAGCCGCGGATTGTCCAGATGACGATGTGCCCCGCCCTGCTCGACCGCGTTGGCGCCGAACCACATGATAGGCGCGACCACGAAGATCGCGGTGAGGCCGAAGAACAGCACCGCGCCGCGCCAGCCGAACTGGGTCGCGAGGCTGTGCGCGACCGGGAAACTGACCGTGCCCGCGAAACCCGCCACCAGGGTGACGAAGGTGATCGAGCGCCTGGCCTCGGCGCCGCGGGCGCGCGTGATCAGCGCGAAACAGGGTTCGTAGAGGCTGCCCGACATGCATACCCCGATCACCCCCCAGACCAGGTAGAACTGCCAGCGGTATTCCACCTGGGTCAACAGCAGCATGCAGCACCCGCCCAGCACCGACGCGGCGGTCATCATCAGCGCGCCCTTGCCGGCATCGATCAGGCGGCCGTAGAGCGGCGAGCAAAACGCCGACACGAATACCGCCAGCGTGATCGCCGCGGTGAGCTCGGCACGGCTCCAGCCGAGCGCCTGCTCCCAGTGCAGCAGCAGCGCGGGGAAGCTGTAATAAATACAGGCCCAGATCAAAGTCTGCGCCACTGCGAGTAATAATATCGGGCGATCTTTCAAGTTTAATCGCTCAGGGCCAGGGAGACGGATGGCTACGGACGCTTCGGGACAAGTTGGCGCCCGGCAGCAAATAACCGCCGCTATGATGCCACCCTATCTCCAGCAGGGATAGCCGCTTCTTCGCATCGCCGGCGGGCACCGGTCCGCCGGGCACGGCGATTCGGCTTGGGGGGGAGGCGCCCAGCGTTTATAATAATTCCCCTCGGCGATACCGCTGCGGAATCCTGTTCAACTCGCAACGAGGACCTGGCATGACGGATGTTTCGATAATCGGACTCGGCGCCATGGGTAGCGCGCTGGCCAACACGTTGTTGCAAAACGGATATTCGGTGACCGTCTGGAACCGCAGCATGGAGAAGGCGGCGACATTGGTCGAGGCCGGCGCTAACGCGGCGGATTCGGCCGCCGACGCGATCTCGGCCAGCCCGGCAACGATTACCTGTATCAAAACGCACGACACGACCATCGAGTTGCTCGAGGGCTGCGCCGCTGTCCTCGACGGCAAAACCGTCATCGAACTCAGCACGGGCGGCGCCGAGGAAGCCGAAAAGCTCGCCGGGATGCTGGCAGCCAACGGCGCCGAATGGTTGATCGGCATCATCAATGCCTATCCGACCGCGATCGGCGGTACCGACACGGTACTCAGCATCGTCGGCGACCCCAAAGTCTGGGATCGATGGAAGTCGGTGATCCGGACGCTGGGCGGTGCCTCCAGCCATTTCGGTACCGAGGCTGGCATGGCCGCGGTGCTGTTTGCCGCGCTGTTCACGACCCGGCAAGGTTTCATGTGGGGCATGATCTACGGAGCGCTGGTGTGCCGACAGTCCGGCATTCCGCTCGACGTGTTCTCCGCGCAGGTTCCGGTCTCGCTCGGCGTACTTCCCGGTTACCACAAGTATTTCGCCGATACCGCGCCGAGCGGAAACTTCGATAACCCGCCGGCCAGCCTGAACACCTATGTCGCAGCACTGGACGATGCGCTCAGCACCTTCGAATCGTCCGGCGCGCCGGACGAACTGCCACGATTGTTCAGCGAGTTAGCGCACCGCGGTGCCGACGCCGGTCTTGGCGACAAGGCGCTGACGGCACTGATCGAATTGCTGGTCAAAAAGTGATTGCCGCGAGATCTTTCAGTCGGTACCGCCAGAGGGAGAATCCTCAATGAACACGCAGGCAACAATCGACATACCGCAGCAAGCCTTCGACTGGTACGACGAGTATGCTCACGGCGATATCGACCGGCGAACCTTCATGACGCGGCTGGCGACCCTGGCCGGCACCGGTGTCAGCCTGAATCTGCTGACCGGTGCGCTGCTGCCCGATTACGCACTGGCCGACCAGGTTTCCTTCAACGATCCCGCGATCCACGCCAGCTATGCCAAATTCGCCTCACCCGACGGCCACGGCGAGGGCCGCGGTTACCTGGCCAAGCCGAGCAACCTGGAACTCGACGCGGCCGCGGTTCTGGTGGCACACGAGAATCGCGGTCTGAATCCGTACATCGAAGATGTCGCGCGCCGCCTCGCCAAACAGGGTTACGTCGCCTTTGCGCCGGATGCGTTATATCCGCTCGGTGGCTATCCCGGCAACGACGACCAGGGCCGCAGCATGCAGGGTACGATGGATCGCGGCAAGATCGAACAGGATTTCGTCGCCGCGGCAAAATTCCTGAAGACCCACGAACTCTGCAACGGCAAGCTCGGAGCGGTCGGCTTTTGCTTCGGCGGTTACATCACCAACATGCTGGCCGCAACCCTGCCCGACGAGATCGACGCCACGGTGCCGTTTTACGGCACGCCCGCGAAACCGCCCGCGATCGACAGGGTGCGCGGCCCGCTGTTACTGCATTTCGCGGGCAACGATTCACGCGTCAATGCGACCTGGCCGGAATACGAGGCGCTGTTGAAGAAAAACGGCGCCGACTACCAGGCTTTCGTCTATCCGGACGTTAACCACGGCTTTCACAACGATTCCACCGCCCGCTACGACCGCGACGCGGCCGAGCTTGCCTGGTCGCGCACGCTCGATTTCTTCGTCCGCCACCTGTCCTGATCCCGACGCCGTAATCGGCGTAGCAGCGCCTCGACGAGTATCGTCGCAAGCGCGAAGATCAGCATCCAGGCGGGAAATATCATCGCCCAGGCGCAGGCGACCGCCAGCATCAGCAATTGGTGGCTCGCAGCCTGCAACAGGGAAAGGCCGGAAAGGAAAAGGAACAGCCAGCCGCTCGCCGCCCCCGAACCGGTAAACGCGAGAATTGCGAGTCAGCGGTAAAGCGGCAAATGTCCGAAGCGTTCGATTATCACCGTCAGCCCGGAAGTTCCGGCAGCCGGATTATCGTATTTTCTGATTGCGCTTTCCTCAGGTATCGCGCTTGCGCGAGACGACGAAGGTCTCGTCGTTGAACCAGATGCCGTTGTGCTTGTGCAGAATATCGGCGGTGGCGTCGAGGTAAGCGCCGGACGAAACCACCGGCTCGAGCCGCTCGTCCTCGATCTGGCCGACGTAGATGGCCGCGTTCCAGGCGGCGAACAGCGTCGAGGTACCGATCGCCTCGGCGATTTCGGTCGGCAGGGTGTGCATGCGGTAGCGGAATATCGACTTGGCGTCGGAGCCGGCGTTGAAATTGTAATTTTGCGCGGCGCGGCCGAGATGTTCCTTGAGCACCTTGATCAGCTCGTGACGATCGACGCGAAACGGGTCTTCGTCGGGCCAGATTTCGCGAATCAGTTCGAGCCCCGGGTCGTCTCCACAGGACTGCACCGTCAATACGCGGCCGCCGGGGCGCAGGCTCCTGACCAGCGGCCCGAGCACGTGTTTGACCTTGAATTCGGCGTCCATGCGCGCGCGCCAGGGTTGCGAGGCGAGTACCAGGTCGTAATCGCCGCCGGCGGCCCGGCCGCGGCGCGGAATGACGTCGTCGAGCAGGAAGCGATGATCCTCGCGGTAGATGACCAGCACCGACGGCCGCACGTACATCGGATTACCCGATTTTTCGCTCGCCTTGACCTGCCAGCCGTCGACCAGTTCCTTGTCGATTCCGCGCAGTTGCTCGCCGAATTCATAGGCGGAGTCTCCCTGCAGCGGCATGTCGATCCAGTTCAGCGCGGCCGCCTTGGCGACATCGTTGGGCATCAGCCAGGGCGCCTCGGCGTAATACAGATTGGTGACGATAATCACACTCGACGGATGCTCGATGAAACGGTCCGGCAGCTTTTCGAGCGTCAGGCGAACGTCTTCGAGGCTGATTTCCTTGCCGACGATAAAAAACGGGATGGTCGGGAAGCGTCGGTGCATGGCGCGCATCAGGTGCCCGAGTACGGTACCGTCGCCGACCCCGGCGTCGAACAGGCGCAGCGCCGGCGGCGACGGACGAATATGGGTCAATTCCTGCGTGGCGCGTTCGGCCACTTTCCATTTTTCGTTGCAGGTATTGACGAAGGCCAGGTACTTCTGGCGGTTGTCATAGAACCGGAACGGCCGCGCGTCGGTCACCTGCTGCGCCGGGACGAGCGGCTCGCTCGCGGCGGCGACCTCGCCTGGCGGATCTTCGTCGGTGAGGTTCCGGCCGGCGATGTAGGCGCGGATCCTCTCGGCGGTTTCCAGCGTCAGGTTGCCGCCGGCACGCAAGCGCGCACACAACTTGCCGTCGTTGACCGCTTCGCGACCGAAAGTCGTTTCAGCGATCCCCGCGCGGCGGCAATAGCGCTCGACTTCGCCGAGCAATGCCTCGGTGGATTTGCTCATCGGATGGCTCCGGGCCTGATGTCGACGGTCCAGCCTACGCCGGCCGAAAAATGAAAGCAAGAATACTGCCCAAATTTCTGGGTTCGTATTTTTGTGGGCAGATGCCCATAACCCGCTCAACCGGCGGTTCTTTTCATCGCCTCGAAGCTTGCTTCGGTGTAGGGCGTTGCTTCGCCCGTGTCCCAGTCGAACAGACAGCGTTCGATTTTCGTTAGCGCCGCGAGGTATACGTGAATCCCGCAACAGGGCTCGCCGTCAGCGGCCTCGACCGAATGGATGCCGTCGGGTTTAAGTGCGACGACTTCTCCCTGATGTACCCGTTTGCTGGTCTTGAGGGTAAGGCGGCCCGGCTCGCGCAGGTAGAAGTGATTGTCCTCGGCACCCTGGTAAACGCCGATCGTCGCGGTGGTCTGATGATCGTGCGGCGGCACGTGAATGCCGGGCATGAAGCGCACGAACCAGATCGAAACGCTGTCGTCCTCGAACAGGATCTCATCGTCCTGTTCGAAAGCCGGCATCGCCCTGCCGATCGCCCCGGGGTCGCTGAACGCCCCGGTCATGAGTTCACGGACTTTTTTTGCCGCCCGCTCATCGCGCGCCGCGGCGCGTAATTCCTGCACGAATTCATCGAGATCGAAATCGACCACGTTCGCCACCTCCCTGCCTTCAATGCTACCAGAACCGCTCCATAAATTCGGGTCAGATCTGAATTAAAATCAATCCTTAATTTAGATCTGACCCGAATTATTTGGCGGCGGTTTTTGGTCAGAATAAAATTGCCCGGATTTCGGGTGCTTTTTTCAATCAGACGCCTTGCCGCGAAGTGCGTGCGGGTCAGTCGAGCAGCGATTCTTCCCAGGGATAGTTTGTCAACGACTCGTAACCGTCCTCGGTGATCAACACCTGCTGCTCGAGCTTGACGCCGTCGCGCTCGCCCTCGGGCCCGATGTAACTTTCGACGCATACCACCATCCCCGTCTCGAGCGTACAGTCGTAAGGGTTCTCCTCGCGGAACAGGTGCTTGACCTGCGGGTACTCGTCGCACATGCCGACCGCATGCATCACGCAGGGATAGGCATTTCGCTGGCATTCCTCCGGCACCGGATAAGCGCGGCGCTGCAGCTCGATAAGCGTCATCCCGGGATAGATCAATTTCAGGTTGTGCTCGACCTGCTCGACCGCCATGCGGTAGATCTGCTTTTGCCGGCGCGTCGGCTTAGCCGGTCCGCAGTGAAAGGTTCGCGACAAGTCGACGAAGTAGCCGAACGGCCCGACCATGTCGGTGTCGAAGCCGACCAGGTCGCCGGACTCGATGCGGCGCGGGCTGGCTTCCTGCAACCAGGGATTGATGCGCGGTCCCGACGACAGCATGCGGCCCTCGTGCCAGTCGCCGTTATTGGCGATATTGGTATAGTTCAGCAAGCCCCAGAGCTGCAGCTCGCTGACTCCGGGGCGCAGGGCTCGCCTGACCATCGCCGCGCCGTGCTCGGCGACCGCGACTGCCCAGCGCATGCAGGCGATCTCGTCCGCGGACTTGATCAGCCGCGCCTGCTCGGAAATGCGCACGCCATCGATAACCTCGATACCGCGCGCTTCCAGCGCCTGGGTGACCGACGGATTGACGTATTCGATGGCCACGCGCCGATTGCTGCTGCCGATTTCGTCGAGATAGGCGGCGACGTCGTCGGCCAGTCCCCGCGCGGCCAGATCGATATTGGTGCCGCCGTCGAAAAACGCGTGCGGCCTGCCGGGGCGGAAATCGTCGACCTGCGGTACGTCGTAGTAGCAGCCGTAAAATACCGTCGGGCCGTCCTGCGGCAGCAACAGGTAGACTGTCGGGATATGCGCCTGGAACAGCATGTAGCTGCGGTAATCGACCGCATAGCGCAGACTGATCGGGTTGACCAGTATTACCAGCGCCGCGTCGTGCAAACGTAATTGTTGTTTCAGGCGGCCGGTGCGATACCCTGACATGCGCTCGAAATCGATTCGCGGCATCTCGCGAATTCTGCCGAGGTCGCTCCAGTCGTCATCGAGAACCAGCCGATCGACAGGCGCGGCGCTCATTTCGCGATCAGTGGTAGTAGGCGCGAAAGGCAGCGATGGCACGCTCGATACCGGCGTCATCGATATCCAGATGAGTCACCAGGCGCAGGCGCGGGTGCTGGTTGCCGATTTCGACGCCCTCGGCGCGCAGCTGTGCGGCCAAAGGCGCGCAATCCTCTTCGCGAGGCTCGACGAACACCATGTTGGTCGCGCAGCGCACCGGCAGGCCGTCGATTTCCGCGAGTCCCGCGGCCAGCCGGCTTGCGCGTTCGTGATCCTCGGCCAGGCGCTCGACGTTGTGCTCCAGCGCATAGAGTCCGCAGGCAGCGAGGATCCCGGCCTGGCGCATGCCGCCGCCGAGTTGCTTGCGTAGCCGCCTGCCCCGGGCGATGAATTCCGCCGAACCGCAGAGCACCGCGCCGACCGGCGAACCCAGCCCCTTCGACAGGCACAGCATGACGCTGTCGAAAGGCTCGGCGATTTCCTTCGCCGGCAGGCCGAGCGCGACCGAAGCATTCATGATGCGCGCGCCGTCGAGATGCACTCGCAGCCCTTGCTCGCGTACCGCGGCGGCGAGTTCGCGATGCCGCGCGGGATCCTGCACCTGGCCGGAAACCGTGTTCTCAAGCGCAAGCGTGCGCGAAATCGGCTTGTGCGGATCGTCCTCCTTGATCGCAGCAAGCACCTGCGGCAGTGACAGGCCGCCGTTTTCGTCGGTCGGCAGCGGACACAATACGATACCGCCGAGGGCCGATGTGCCGCCCGCCTCGGAAACGAAGATGTGGTACTGGTCGCCGAGCAGGATTTCCTCACCGCGCGCGTTGTGCGCCAGCATCGCCACCAGGTTGGCCTGGGTCGCGCTGGAAAGGAATAGCCCGGCGGCTTTGCCGAGGCGCTCCGCGGCGACCGCTTCGAGCCGGTTCACGGTCTCGTCCTCGCCGTAGACGTCATCGCCGAGCCGGGCATCCAGGATCGCCTGGTACATACCCTCTCCGGGACGGGTTACCGTGTCGCTGCGCAGGTCGACTATCGCTTGTTCCGCCATCAGAAACCTTCCATTCGAGTGGATCGCAATATTAGGCCGCTTTGCCCTGGATTGGAATGCCCCGACCATCCAAAATCCGGCTGTCTCCGGGCTGCGACTCGGGTAATATGCGCGCATGAACGAGCTCCGCCCCGCCAATACCCGCAATCTCGTCGCCGCCTGCGCGGCGATCAGCGTATTCGGTTTCGCGTTCGGCATGACTTATCCACTGCTGTCGCTAATCCTCGAAGCGCGCGGCGTTTCCAGCGACATGATCGGCATCAACTCGGCGATGATGCCGCTCGGCATTCTGCTGATATCGCCGGCCATACCCTACGCCGTGAAACGCTACGGCGCGCGCAACATCGCGATCACCGCGGCTATCGTCACCGCGCTTGCAATCCTCGCCTACAAGGCCTTCGATACGCTCGCCGCCTGGTTCCTGATCCGCCTGGTGCAGGGCATGACGATCTCGGTGCTGTTCGTGCTCAGCGAGTCCTGGATCGTCGGCTCGGCCGGCGATGCCAATCGCGGCAAGATTGTCGCGATCTATGCCAGCGTGCTGTCGGGCGCTTTCGGCGCCGGCCCGCTGCTGATCAGCTTCATCGGCATCGAGGGATGGACGCCGTTCGTGCTCGGTGCAATCGTGATCGCGATCGGCATCGTGCCGTTTACGCTGATCCGCGAGGATCCCGAGGCCGAACCGGAAGAAGCCAGCCCTTCCGGCATCTTCGAGTTCGCGCCCAGGGCGCCTATGCTGCTCGCCGCGGTGGGAATATTTTCGATCTTCGACGCGGCGACCCTGTCGCTGTTTCCGGTTTACGGGATGCAAAACGGTCTCGACGTCGCGACCTCGGCCAACCTGCTGACCGCGCTGATTCTCGGCAACATGCTGCTGCAACTGCCGGTCGGCTGGCTGGCCGACCGAATCGAGCACCGCTGGGTGCTGGCCGGGTGCGCGCTGGTGACGACGATCTGCCTGTTGCTGCTGCCGACGCTGATCCATTCACCGGCGAAGTGGCCGTTGCTGGTAGTCGCCGGCACCGCCGGGTACGGCGTCTATACCGTGTCGTTGGCCTCGCTCGGCAACCGCTTCAGTGGTATCGAGTTGGTCAACGGAGCGTCGGCATTCGCCGTCGTCTGGGGCTTCGGTGCGCTGTTCGGCTCGGTCGCAGGCGGCTGGACGATGCTCGGCTTCGGCCCGCACGGCCTGCCGGTCGGACTGGCCCTGGTTTACCTGCTGCTCGCCGCCGGCATCGCCCGGCGCCAGCTCAAACTCCGCCGACACTCTCCCTAATTCGGGTCAGATCTAAATTAACCTCATCGTGTTAATTCGGGTCAGATCTAAATTAAAGGATTGATATTAATTTAGATCTGACCCGAATTTAGTTGGCGGGGCCGCGCGGGGGGTCACCTTCGACGATGATGCGGTGCATGACGCGGCGGTGGCCGTGGTAATCGTTCAATGCATAGTGCTGGGTGCAGCGATTGTCCCAGATGGCCAGCGTATCCGTCCGCCAGCCCAGGCGGAACTGGAATTCGGGCCGCGCCACCAGTTCGAACAGGTAATTCAGCAGCGGCCGGCTTTCGTCGCGCGTCATGCCGTCGAAGCGCAGGCTGTGTGCGCCGTTGACATAGACGGCCTTCCTGCCGGTCTCGTCATGGATCCTGATCACCGGGTGCATCGCGAACTGCTCGCGGCGCTCGCTGTTGCGGCTTTTGACTTCCTGGTAGAGCGTCTCGCCGCGCGGCAGGCCACTCGCCGAATTGACCGCGCGGAGCGGCTCGAGCGCGGCCTGCAAGCCCGGAGAAAGCGCGTCGTAGACGGCGTACATATTCGAGAACAGGGTATCGCCGCCGCGCGGCGGCAATTGCCGGGCATACAGCATGGTGATCTTCGGCGGGGATTCGAGGTAAGTCGAATCCGAGTGCCAGAAATCGCCGAAGCCCCTGGTCTCGTCCTCGGTCTTGACGATTTCGGTGATATACGGAAAGCCCTCGAGCCCGTCGGCGAACAGATATTCCGCGAGCTTGCCGAATCGCAGGGCGAAGTCCTGGTATTGGCGCGTCGACAGCTGCTGGCCGCGCAGAAACAATACCTGGTAATCGAGGAAAGCCCGGTTCAGGCGTTCGAAGCCTTCGCCGTCGAGCGGCCGCGACAGATCAAGGCCGCGAATTTCGGCGCCGATACTGCCGGTCTGGGGGATAATTTCCACGCCCTGATTGATCCTCGACAGGTTGAGATATTGCACGCAGAAAAGCTCGATTCATCGTATCATTCGCCCGAATTCCTGTCACTCGCGGCCAAGCCATGAACGAAGCCAGTCCGAAATTGCCTACCGCGTCGGAAGTCGTCGTCGTCGGCGGCGGCATCGCCGGTATCGCGGCCGCCTGGTTTCTGCAGCGTGCCGGGATCGAGGTTACGGTTTGTGAAAAAGGGGTGGTCGCCGGCGAGCAATCGAGCCGCAACTGGGGCTGGTGCCGGCAAATGGGCCGCGACCAGGCCGAGCTGCCGATCGTCATCGAAAGCCTGCGCCTGTGGCAGCAAATCGCCGACGAACTCGACACCGACATCGGATTCCGACGCAACGGCAGTCTTTACCTGTGCGAGACCGATCGCGAGCTCGCAAAATACGATCGCTTCATGGCGTTTTGCCCCGATTACGGCCTCGAAACCCGCCGCCTGCACCGCAAGCAGCTCGAAGACGTATTCCCGGACTGCCCGACGCGCTGGCGCAGCGCGCTCTACACGCCCGACGACGGGCGCGCCGAACCCTCGCTCGCGGTGCCGGCGATGGCAAGATCGCTGCGCGCGCGGGGTGTATCCGTAATCGAAGGCTGCGCGGTTACCGGGATCGATACGCAAAGCGGGCAAGTGTCTGCGGTGGTCACCGAACAGGGCGCGATAGAAACCTCGTCCGTGCTGATCGCGGCCGGCGCCTGGTCGACCTTTTTGCTCAAACCCTGCGGCATCCGGTTGCCGCAGCTGACGGTCAAATCCAGCGTCGCGCGAACCGCGCCGGTGCCGGGGTTTTTCGACGGCAATGCCTCAGGCAGCGGCGTATCCTTCCGCCGCCGGCTCGATGGCGGTTACACGGTCGCGATCAAGGGCCATCTGGAAATACTACCGTCACCGGCCCACCTGGCATATTTGCTGGATTTTCTGCCGTTGATCCGCGCATCCCTGGGCACCCTGAGCCTGCGGTTGCCGGAACTCGTCGTCAACGGCAATTTCACCCGCCATCGCAGCCTGAACCCGGTTCCTCGCCGGCCGGTCATGGCGCAGATTCGCAAGCTGCTGGCCGACCGCGTACCGGCTTTCGAGGGCGTCGAGATAGTCGAAGCCTGGGCGGGCATGATCGACGCGCTGCCCGATGTGGTGCCGGTGCTCGATCGACCCGAAAAACCGCGCGGTCTGTGGATTTCGACCGGCTTCAGCGGCCACGGCTTCGGCATCGGCCCGGCCGCCGGCCGGATCATGGCCGACCTGATCCAGGGTAAGGAATCCGGCCACGACCTGCATCGCTTTCGTCTGTCTCGCTTCAGCGACGGCAGTAAGTTCGAACTCGGGCCCGCGATCTAGCCGCCGACACCGAAGTCGCCGTTTAGCCGGCTTGCTTGACCCAGGCGCTGCACCAGCCCGAGGTCGAAACATCTTTGCCGGGAAATATCGCGCAAGTTCCCCACTCGGCAGTGCGATCGCCGGTGTACAACTGGCAGTTCTTGCAGTGGCTGTCGGGTTTAGCCGACTGCTCGACGTAGGCGAGCGCCTTGGCCTGCGCGTCCTGGGGGTCGACGTGGGGCATGTCCGCGGCAGCCGCGCTACGACCGGTGAGGGCGAGCGCCGGGCCGACGATCAGAGCGGCGGCGGACATGCCGAGCATTTTTCTGCGGGAAATGTCTTTCATTTGTTTGTTTCTCTCCAGTTGAGGCTTAATTGTCCTTATAAAGGCTTAACGAATCCTTAATCTAGGATTACATTCCTGATTCGCCCGCGTCAAGTTACCGTCGGTACCGGCCCGGGCTGTGATAAGCTATACGAATTTGGAGCAGGATCAGATGAAATCCATCCTCAAAAAATATCTCGACAAGGAAATCGGCATCAACATCGAAAACGCGTTCCGCTTCGAACCCGCGACCGTGATCGCGGTCGCGGACGATCACTTTTCGGTGGTCGACGAAAAGCAATCCTATACCCACCATTTCTCCTATGGCTGCATCGTGCAGGTCATCGAGAATGAAAGCGGCGTCGATGTCGGCGGTTTCATGTCGCACAAGCACTTCAACGTCGCCATCAAGGTCGGCCACATTATGCAGTTGGGCCCGGGCTACTAGACCGCTTATTGCCGGTTGACAGTCGCTAACTGCGGTCGACTTTTTTCGGGCTGCTGACCGAGAAGCTCGGGTTCAGCATCCTGACCTCGCGTTGCGGGAACGGGATTTCGAAGTCGTTCTCGCGCAAGGCATCGAGGATCATCAACAACAGGTCGCCACCGACGCGGTTCTTGCCGTCGTCGATGCCGGACATCCAGAACTCGACGAACATATTGATACCCGAGTCGCCGAAACTGTCGATCTCGCAATCGGGCCGCTCCTCGATCGGGATATCATCGCCGTGGATGACCTGGGGGTGGCTGGCGACGACTTCCCGGATGATATCCACGAGCTTGTGTATATCGCTGTCATAGGCGACCGAAAAGTCGACCCGGTAACGCTGGCGCTTGTCCTTGTGGGTCCAGTTGATGAAACTCTCGACGATGAACTTTTCGTTCGGCACCATGATGTCGCGGCCGTCGAAGGTCTCCAGCGTCGTCGAACGCATTTTCATTTCCCTGACCACGCCGGAGTGTTCCGCGTCGAACTCGATGTAATCGCCGACCGACAGCGAGCGGTCGAGCAGGATGATGATGCCGGAGATGAAATTCGACGCGATCGCCTGCAGACCGAAACCGAGGCCCACGCCGATCGCGCCGCCGAACACCGCCAGTGCGGTCAGATTGATTCCCATGACCTGCAGCAGCAGCAGGAAGATCACGAAAAATACGCTGATTTCGAGCAGCTTGGCGGCCACCTCGCGGGTGCGGAAATCGAGGTTTTCCTGGCGATTGATGAGGTCACGGCCGGTCCTGTTGGAAACTCGCCCGACCCAGAACAGCAGCGAACCGAAGATCGCCACGCGTGCGATGCCGTAGGCGGAAATATCGATATTGCCGATCGACACCGATATCGACTCGAGAATCGCGATCAGATCTTCGAGTACGCCGAGCAGATGCAGGAACAGCAGCGGGATACCGATGAAGCGGAATATCCTCGCGGCCACGCGGTTGGAAACGAAATCGTTGATCACCGAGTTGAACAACAGCAGGATGGCGATGGTCAGCGCGGTGCGCATCAGCCAACCCTCGTGCAGCAGCGTCTCGTGAATCTCGACGACCACGCGCAGCATCAGTATCGCCAGCAGCGGGAAGATCAGGTTACCGACCTTGCTGACGAACTGGCGTACGGGCTGCCCCTCGACGGTCTCTGGATCGACGTCGAAAAACGGGGCCAGCTTGCGGATCCGGTTGGCGAGTACGAAGGCCACCGCGTAGATCGCGAGGATCACGAAGAACTGGGTATAGGTTTGTGGCTGTACGACGGTCTGGGTGATCGTATCGATCGCCTGCTCGGTTACCGGCTCGATGTTATCCAACTCCATATATGGCTATCCTTTTATCGTTTTTAACTGCCTGCGCGCGGCGGCCAGGCGATCTCGCTGCGGCAATTCCAGCCCCCTGGGAGGATCGAACGCGGCCGGTACACGAGAGCGATTATACCTACATAGCAGTCGACCGACATGTGCATTATGCCTTAAGATTGACGCTCGAATTTTTCCCTGACAGGAGCTATGCATGGCAAACGAAGGCTATCACGAACCGATAGAGGAACTCAGAGACGAGACCCGGGACATGCACCGGGCGATCACCTCGTTGATGGAAGAACTGGAAGCGGTGGACTGGTATAACCAGCGCGTCGACGCTTGCAAGGACAAGGAACTGGCAGCCATCCTCGCGCACAACCGCGACGAAGAAAAGGAACACGCGGCGATGGTGCTCGAGTGGATTCGCCGCCGCGACCCGCGGCTCGACAAGGAACTCCAGGACTACCTGTTCACCGACAAGCCGATCGCCCACGAGTAACCCGTGCCCACGCACGGAACCGGCGTCTTGCCAGGATTCGGCTCCCGGCAATTCCTGCTTGACGATAATCGAGCTATAGATCGATACGTTGCAGCGGATCCCAGTCTAACACCTGTTCGATATAACTCGCGTGGGCGAACAGCGCGGTTTCGCCGTGCGCCTTGCCGACCAGTTGAATACCGACCGGCAGGCCCGAATCGGTAGTGCCGCAGGGTATCGTGATCACCGGCAGCGCGGTCACCGTGATCGCGTAGACCAGCGCCAGCCAGCGGTAATATTCAGAGTAAGCGAGGCCGTCGCCGTAGCCCGGGTAGCGCTCTTCCACCGGGAAGGGCGCGATAATACTCGCCGGGCAAATCAGTAAATCGTAATCTTCCATGAATGCCGTCGCGTTGGCGAAAGCCTCGCCCTGGGCGCGCATTCCGTCGCCGATATCGTGGTTGCTCAGTTGCAGCCCTGCCTCGATGTTCCAGATGTTCTCCGGCTTGATCAATGCCCGCATCTCGTCGAGCCGCGAGCCGAAAGAGACCGCGTAATCGAGCGCGCGCAGCACGTCGAAGGCGCGGTGTGTCATTTCGAGCCGCGGATGCGCCTGCTCGACGTCGATTCCGTCGCCGACGAGCCTGTCGATCGCCGCGCCGCAGGCGGTGGCTACCTCGGCCGAAGTCTCTGCAATACCCAGATCGACGCTGTAGGCGATGCGCGCCGGTTTGCGCGGCCGCGCCGCGGCGGCACGAAATTCGTTATCCTCGTGCGGCTTGCAAAGTCCGGCACGGGTACTCGGACCGGCCATCGCGTCGGCAAACAACGCCAGGTCGCCGACCGTGCGCGCCATCGGACCCGACTGGCTGAGAACGTCGAAGGGCTGCAGACCGGGGCTGACGGCGATCAGGCCCGGTGACGGACGCAGGCCGGTAACGCCGCAATAACTCGCCGGCGTTCGCAGCGAGCCGGCCTGATCCGAGCCCTGAGCCAGCCAGGCACAGCCGCTGGCCAGCGCGGCCGCAGCGCCGCCCGAGGAACCGCCCGGGGTAAGCCGGAGATCCCAGGGATTGCGCGTGGCACCGAAGACCTCGTTGAAGGTATTGGCGCCCGAGCCGAACTCGGGAGTATTCGACTTGGCGTAAACGATGCCGCCGTTGGCTTCGATACGTTCTACCAGCAGGTTCGAGCGCTCGGGAACATGGTGCTCGAAAACCAGCGAACCGTAGGTGGTGCGCACGCCGGCCACATCCGTCAGGTCCTTGATCGCCACCGGGAGGCCGGCCAGCGACGTGCCGCCGAAATCGCGCCTGCGCACCTGCTCGCGGGCGCGCTCGAAGCATAGTGTCGGCAGCGCATTGATTTCGCCGTCGACCGCGGCGATGCGCGATTGCAGTGCATCGAGCGTCTCGTCGATACTGATTTCACCCAGGCCCAGCAACGCGACGATGTCACAGGCGCTGCGCCGGATCAGCTCATCCATGGCTGTCGCGCAGGACGTTCTTTTGCACCTTGCCCATCGCGTTGCGCGGCAATTGGTCGACGAACAGGACCTTGCGCGGCAGCTTGAAGCGCGCGAGCCGCGGGCCCAGCGCTTCGAGCAGTGCCTGCTCGCCCAGACCGGCGCCGACCTCGAGCACCACCGCAGCCGCAACCACCTCGCCGAAATCCGGGTCGGGGATGCCGAATACCGCCGATTCGACGACCCCGTCGAGTGCGTCGATCTCGGTTTCGATCTGTTTCGGGTAAATGTTGTAGCCGCCGGAAATGATCAGGTCCTTCTCCCTGCCGACGATGTGAATATAACCGTCTTCGTCGACCACGCCCATGTCGCCGGTGATGAAGAAGCCGTTGTCGCGCAATTCCTCGGCGGTTTTCTCGGGCTTGCGCCAATAGCCCAGGAACACGTTAGGCCCGCGCACCTCGATCATGCCGGTCTCGCCGTCGGCGAGCGTTGCGCCGCTTTCGGGATCGGTGATCCTGATTTCGACGCCGGGCAGCGGAAAGCCGACACTGCCGGCGCGGCGCTCGCCGTCGTAGGGATTCGAGGTATTCATGTTGGTCTCGGTCATACCGTAACGCTCGAGGATGCGCAGCCCGGTGCGCGCTTCGAAACGGGTGTGGGTTTCGGCCAGCATCGGCGCGCTGCCGGAGACGAACAGCCGCATGTGCGCGACCCGCTCGCGATCGAAGCGTTCGTCGGCGAGCAGCCGGGTGTAAAAGGTCGGTACACCCATCATCGACGTGGCCCGCGGCAATTGCTCGATGATGGTATCGACATCGAAGCGTGCCAGGAAAATCATCGAGCCGCCGCAAATCAGCATGATATTGGTGGCCACGAACAGGCCGTGGGTATGGAAGATCGGCAAGGCATGCAACAGCACGTCGTTGGCGGTGAACTGCCAGTAGTCGACCAGGGTCACCGAATTCGACAGCAGGTTGTCGTGACTCAGCATCGCGCCCTTGGAAACGCCCGTGGTACCCGAGGTGTAGAGGATCGCGGCCAGATCGCCTGCCCCGCGGGCCAGGTTATCGAAGCCGGCCGGTTGAATCTCCGCGGCTCTCATCAGGCTGCCGCCGCCGTCGCCATCGAGCGTCAACAGCCGCGCATCGATACCGTCGAACTCGGCCGCGCGATCGCTGCCGCAGACGAACAGCTCCGGCTCGGCATCGTCGAGAAAATAATCGACCTCGCTGCGCGTATAGGCCGTGTTGAGCGGCAGGAATACCGCGCCGGCACGCACCGCGGCGAGATACAGCGCGATCGCCTGCGGCGACTTCTGCACCTGTACCGCCACCCGGTCGCCGGGTTTCACCCCCTCGACCGTGAACAGATTGGCGAGCCTGCCGGACAGCTCGACCAGCTGGGCGTAACTCCAGTCGTCTCCGCCGGGGACGCGCAACAGGATCCGCGAATCCCGATCGCGCCCGGCCAGCAGCCCGTCGAAAAGGTGATTGGCGGCCATTACAGCACCGGCACCGGTTTGCGGCGCAGACCGGTCATCGCGTTGCCGGCGATCGCCAGCATCAGCACCGCGCCGCCGACCAGGGTTTCCGGGTCCGCGGTCTCGCCGACGAACAGCCATACCCAGACCGGCGCCAGCAGCACCTCGGTCATCGACAACAGCGCGAGCTCAGCCGCCGGCACCACCTTAGAGCCGATCGTAAAGATCGTCAGGCCGACGCCGATCTGGAATACACCGAGCGCCAGCGCAATGCCGATATCGGCGGCCGGGACGGCGTAGCCGTAACCGCCGAGCCCGCAGGCCAGGAGCGCGGTGCCGGTCGCGAACAGGCCGGCCAGAAAAACCGCCGGCAACATGTCCTCGAGCTTGCCCCAGCGCAGCGCGACGGTGAATATCGCGAAGCCCACCGAACCGAGCAAGGCGCTCAAATTGCCCTCCAGGCGCCCGGCGGAAATCCCGTTGGCGACCATCAGGACGATGCCGAAAAAAGCGACCAGCATCGCGATCCAGGTCGCTCCGCGCACCGATTCTCCGAGCAGCAGCCAGCCGAAAAGCGCGGCCAGGAACGGCGCCGACGCGAACAGGAACATCGCGTTGGCGACCGTGGTGGTTTGCATCGCGTAAATGCCGCCGGAAAACGCGAGCACCAGGCCGGCGCCGCCGATCACCCCGGCGAGACCCGATTTGCGAATCATCGCAACCGGCCGCGAGCCGGAGCGCCAGGCAATGATCACGAACAGGAACAGGGTTAGCGCGATCGAGCGATAGAGCAGAATCTGCCAGACATTGGCGACCTCGATCAGGCGGATACCGAGGCCCATCGACGACCAGAAGACGCCGGCCAGCAGCACCAGCACGACGCCAGCGATATAGCTGGGCCGCGGAGCCTCGATTTGCACTGCCAGGGTGTCTGCCATGGTTGATTTTCGTTACCAGGAATTCTCACCGCGAGGTTAATCCAAGGGATCGCGAATGCAAAGCCCTGATTGCCCGCGAGCGCTGGCAATTTACAGCACCGCAGGGGCGGCTTACACTCGAGTCGATACACGGAGGCCGCATGCAGCAGGGCGATCAGTTCAATCAGCAAACCATCGACTGGCGGAATCCGCGGGCGGTAATCGAAACCGGCGCGGCGGCCCCTTACGCGGCCCGTATCGAGGACATCGAAATCTTTCGCCGTGACGGCGTGGTGCTGCTGCGCGGCGCCAGCAGCACATGGGTAGAGACGCTGCGTGCCGGCCTCGAGCGCAATCTCGAAGACCCGCTGCGCTACGCGTTTCCGTGCGAGAGTAATCCGCGCGGCGCGCCGGGGCGTTTTTTCGACAGTTACTGTAACTGGCAGCTGATCCCCGAGTATCTCGACTACGTGCTGCACTCCAATGCGGCATCGATCGCGCTGCAATTCATCGGCGGCACCCAGGCGCGGTTCTTTCACGAACATGCATTCGTCAAGGCAGCCGGCACCCAGTGCGCGACGCCCTGGCACCAGGACCTGCCCTATTACTGTGTCGACGGCAGCCGTACGGCGAGTATTTACGTGTCGCTCGATTCGGCGCCTGCCGAAGTTGCGCTTCGGTTCGTCAGGGGATCGCAGGCGTGGAGCCGGCTGTTTTACCCGCGCGTGTTCGAGGACGGCAGCGCCTTCAACGACGATCAGCCGGGAGCACCGATGGAAGCGGTGCCGGACATCGAGGCAAAGCCGGACGCCTACGATATCGCCGCCTGGGCGCTCGAGCCGGGCGACACTCTGGTATTCGATTTCCGCACCCTGCACGGCACCGGCGATGCGACGGTCGCCGCGCTCAGACGCGCGTTTTCGACCCGCTGGCTCGGCGACGACGTGACCTATTGCGCGCGGCCGGGAGAAATCTCTCCACCCTACCGCGATCACGGCATGCGCGACGGCGAGCCGCTGCGCGACGACTGGTTCCCGGTACTGGCGCGGGCCCCGGACTGAATCGAACCTGGCGCAGGTCCCGCCGGGCTAAGCCGCGCCTCCCCCGGTTTCCCAGCATCGCTTCCACTGGCAGTTTGGCCGGCGTACCGGGATTTTCAGGTAACCGATCAACTCAGTTGTCGGAGAGTTTGCCCAAACCCGGCGTGCCATCTTCCCGTATTCGAAACGCGGTACAAACTCGAGATGGTCGTATCGAACCGCCCGCGGCGGCGCTTTTCGGCTGGTTATGGGGATAAGGATTTGCAATAAACATACAGATATGTATATTTAACCATACAATAGTGTATGGTGCAGCCCATGTCAGATGTCAGCCTCCTGAAAAGCGTCGCCGAGCGCGGCGCATCGAATCCGGACCGCAAACCGTTGCAGCGCTTCGACTGGCTGCAGCAGGCGCTCGACATCTTCGTCGCCGAGGGTATCGACGCAGTACGCATCACTCGCCTCGCCGACGATCTCGGGGTCACTCGCGGCAGCTTTTACTGGCATTTCGACAACCGCAAGGACCTGATCGACGCGCTGGTGAGTTTCTGGAAAGACAAGAACACTCCGGCGGTGGTGCGCGCGGCGAGCCGGGCTGCGAGCCTCGCCGACGGCATCTTCCACTTCTTCGAAACCTGCATCGACGCGGCACTGTTCGATCCGAGGCTCGATCTCGCGATCCGCGAATGGTCGCGGCGCTCGACCGTGATTCGCGCCCTGCTCGACGACGAAGACGCCGCGCGCATCGAAGCGCTGCGCGCCTTCTACGCACGCTTCGGCTATGCGATGCCCGATGCATTGATTCGTGCGCGCGTGCTCTATTACTCGCAGATCGGCTTCTACGCGCTCGAATTCCACGAGCCGCTGGACACGCGACTCGACTATACCGAGGCGTACTACGAGTGTTTCACGGGCCAGAAGCTCGATCCGGGGCAGGCCGACGAATTTCGTCGCCACATCATCGATACTTATGGAGAACACCTGTCATGAGCAGAAGATCGCGACACGGTCGCCATCACGGCGCCGCCGACCCGTCCCGCCAGCGGCAGGTCGATTACCGCGGGCTGAAAAATTCCCTGTTGCACCAGCCGGCATTCAGCGATGACCGGGTCGAGGCGATACACAGCACCGCGCTGCGCGTGCTAGACGAGCTCGGCATCAGGGTGTTGAACGAAGCCGCGCGTGGATATTTCCGCGCTGCCGGGGCCAGTGTCGACGAAACTTCGCAGCTGGTGCGCATCGATCAGGCGCTGATCGCCGGCGCCCTCGACACGGCGCCCGGCGAATTCCTGCTGCACGGCGCAAGCCCCGATACGGACGTCCGGCTGGGCGGCGACAACGTCGCCTTCGTCTGCGTCGGCGGTGCGCCGCACATCTCCGATCTCGACCGCGGCAAGCGCCCGGGGACGATCGAGGATACGCGCAATATCATCCGCCTGGCCGAGCACTTCGACGTATTGCACCTGCAATCGCCGAACGTCGAGGCGCAGGACGTCCCGGTACATCTGCGACACTACGCGGTCACCGAGGCCCAGTTGACGCTCTCCCGCAAACCGTTTTTCATCTATTCCCGCGGCAGCGGCCAGGTCGAGGATGGTTTCGCGATGACGCGCATCGCTCGCGGCCTCGATGTAGAGGAATTCGAGGCCCGGCCCTGGTGCTACACGATCATCAACACCAATTCTCCGCGTCAGCTCGACGTTCCCATGTGCCAGGGCATCATCGATTTCGCCAAAGCCGGGCAGGTCTCGGTGATTACCC
>Ga0209919_1000407_pt1 | contig 21961 bp, 18 predicted proteins | sample SalPon2A_C_D2_MG_FD_185721 | JGI IMG/M metagenome (GOLD analysis project Ga0209919, IMG submission 185721) | Soil microbial communities from South San Francisco under conditions of wetland restoration - Salt Pond MetaG R2A_C_D2_MG (SPAdes)... | ecosystem: Environmental > Terrestrial > Soil >... | reverse complement strand
CCAAGCGCTGCACGGGCTGCTGGGTCTGGCGCCGGACGCGACGCTGCCGCTGGCCGGGCCGCTGCCGGAACCGCCGCCCTGGCCGGGTGAGGTGCGGCACGCCCTGGCGCTGCTGCCCAAGCGGCGGCCGGACCTGCTGGCGCTGCAGGCCGGCTATGCCGCGCAGGAGGCCGGCGTGCGTGCGGCCATCCTGGCGCAGTTTCCCTCGCTGAGTCTCGGCATTTCGCGCGCCCGGGACACGGCGGGAGTGTACACGAGCGGCTTCAACATTGGGCTGAATCTGCCGCTGTTCACGGGCAACCGCGGCGCCATCCGGGCCGAACGAGCCACGCGGGCGCAACTCCGTGCAGAGTACCAGGCGCGGCTGGATGGCGCCGTCTCCGACGTGAACCGCCTGCTGCGCCTGGACGCCATCGTGCGGCGTGCACTGGAGCAGGCGGACCGGACGGTGCCTGAGCTGAAGCGGCAGGTGGATCTGGCCCGGCCCGCCTTCAATGCAGGGGACATCGACGCGCGCAGCTACCTGTCCATCGAGACCGCCTGGTATCAGAAGCGGCTGGACCGCATCGGGCTGGAGCAAAGCCTATGGGACGATCACATCGCCCTGGAGACCCTGCTGGCCCTGCCCGCCGCCGCCGTGACCGCACCGACGGACGCACGGCCTCTGTTTCCGCCGCAGGCACAGCCATGAGCGCCGCGTGTGACCGCACCGGTCGGCCGGTCGACCTCCATACCCGTTCACGCGGCCGCGCAGGCGGTGCGCTACCACACCTCCCCGGGAACGCACGATGAAACGATGCCTCCTGCTATCGATCCTGCTGTTGCTGGCCTTGCCGCTGCCGCCGGGCGCTCTCGCCGCCGAAGCCGCCGTGGGCCCTAGCGTGCTGATCCGTACCAGCGCCGTCACCGAACGCACGGTGGCCGAGACCGTGACCGCGTTCGGCACAATCCAGCCCGACCCCGACCGCATGCTCAGCCTTTCCGTGCCCCACGGCGGGCTGGTGAACCGCGTGTGGGTGCGGGTCGGCCAGCGCATCGGGCGCGGCGCCCGCTTGGCGGAGTTGATCGCCAACCCGACGGACCGCATGCAGTTTCTGCAAGCGCAGAGCGCCGTGGAGTTCGCCCAACGTGAGCTGCAGCGCCAGCAGCGCCTGTTCTCCGAGCACTTGGCCACGCGGGCTCAGGTGGCGACCGCGCAGAAGGACCTGCGGGACGCACAGGCCACGCTGGATTCGCTGCGCTCCCAGGGAAAGGGGCAGGCCTCGCTGATCCTGCGCACCCCCATGGACGGCATCGTGACGCGCATCGACGTGCAGGCCGGGCAGCGTGTGGGCACCGGCAGCGCCGCGGTGCTGATCGCCGCGGAGGACAAGCTGGTGGCGGTGCTGGGCGTGGAGCCGGAGAATGTGTCCAGCATCGATGCCGGCGTGCCGGTGCGGCTGACATCCGTATTTCAGCCGCAGTTCCATCTGGAAGCGAAGGTGCGGGAGGTGCACGCCATGATCGACCCCGCCACGCAACTGGTCGACGTGCTGGTGCCTCTGCCCGCGGACAAGTTGGATCACCTGGTGCTGGGCAGCCACATCGAGGGTCACATCCGGCTGCACTCACATCATGGGCTGACCGTGCCCCGCCGGTCCGTGCTGCGGGACGGCAAAGGCGCGTATGTGTTCCAGGTAACCAGTGGAAAGGCCCGGCGCGTGGACGTGCAGGCCCTGCTCACGGGGGACGACTGGGTTGAGGTGCGCGGGCCGCTCAAGGTAGGCGACCGCATTGTGACGAGCGGCAACTACGAGTTGCAGGACGGCATGGCCGTGCGGGAGGAAGCGCGATGAACATGGCGCACTGGGCCGCCCGGCACCGCCGCTCGATCCTGTTCCTCGTCTCCGTGCTGGCCCTGGGGGGCTTGGCGGCGGGCTTCCGCCTGCCGGTGGCGTTGTTCCCGCGGGTGGACTTTCCCCGTGTGGTGGTGGCGCTGGACGCGGGAGACCGGCCCGCACAACAGATGGAGATCGCGGTGACGCGCTTGGTGGAGCAGGCCGTGCGCTCCGTGCCCGGCGTGGTGGGATTGCGCTCCACCACCAGCCGCGGCAGCGCGGAGATCTCCATCAACTTCGCGTGGGGCACGGACATGGTGGCGGCCACGCTGCAGGTGGAATCGGCCGTGAACCAAGTGGCGCCCAGCCTGCCGGCGGGCACGAGCTTCAGCGCACGGCGCATGGATCCCACCGTATTCCCCGTGGCGGCCTACAGCCTCACGTCGGATGCGCAGTCACTGGTGCAACTGCGCGACCTGGCCAAGTATCAGCTCGTGCCCCTGCTCTCGTCCATCAACGGTGTAGCCCGCGTGGACGTGGTAGGGGGCAAGCGCGCCGAATATCGCGTGGAGGTGGATCCACGAAAGTTGGCGGCCTACGGCCTCACCTACGCAGACGTTGCAGGTGCACTCTCCGCCAACAACGTGCTGCAGGCGGCGGGGCGGCTGGAGGATCACTACAAGCTGTACCTGCTGCTGTCCGATACGCGCATCCGCTCTCTGGCGGACATCGAAAATACGGTGCTGCGCAGTGGGCAGGACGGGCTGGTGCGCCTGAGCGACATCGCGCGGGTCTATGCCACCACTGCGCCGCAGGTGGAGCGCGTCACGGCGGACGGGCACGACGCGGTGCTGTTCCAGGTATACCAGCAGCCGGGCGGCAACACGGTGCAGATCGTCAAGCGCGTGAAGCAGCGCCTGGCTGCCTTCCACGACAAGATTCCGCCGGATGTGCACGTGGCCAACTGGTACGACCAGAGCCAGCTCATTACCGCCTCGGCCAGGAGCGTGCGGGATGCTATCGCCATCGGCGTGGTGCTGGCGGCGCTGATCCTGTTCCTGTTCCTGTGGAACGTGCGCATCACGTTGATCGCGATCCTCATCGTGCCCGCAGCGTTGGCCACGACCGTGGTGCTGCTCTACGAGTCGGGCATGAGCTTCAACATCATGACCCTGGGGGGCATGGCCGCGGCCGTCGGATTGATCGTGGACGATGCCATCGTGATGGTGGAGCACATTGTGCGTCGGCTGCGCGAGCGTGGCGGTCAGGCTCACCTCACCATCCGCGATGCCGCAATTGAGTTCACGCACCCGCTGGCCGGCTCCTCGGCCGCGACCATCGTCATCTTCGCGCCGCTGGCCGTCCTGAGCGGCGTGACGGGTGCATTCTTCAAGGCCCTCTCGCTGACGGTGGCGAGCAGTCTGTTTATCTCGTTCCTGCTGGCGTGGCTGGCTGTGCCGCTGCTGGCCGAGCACCTGCTGCGCGAGCACGACGCGGAGGCGGAGGACATGGGCGCCTTCTTCCGCGCCATCCAGCGGTACTACGGCAATCTCATGCAGGGCCTCATGCAGCAGCCCTGGCTGCTGCTGGCGGGTCTGTTGCCGCTGCTGGCGCTGGGGGCCCTGGGCTATACGCGGGTCGGTTCCGGCTTCATGCCGCACATGGATGAGGGCGGCTTCATCCTGGACTATCGTGCGCCTCCGGGCACCTCGCTCACGGAGACCGACCGCCTGCTGCGGCAGGTGGAGGCGATCCTGCAGGCTAACCCGGCCGTGGGCACGTACTCCCGCCGCACGGGCACGCAGCTCGGTGGCGGGCTGACCGAGGCCAACGAGGGCGACTTCTTCGTGCGGCTCAAGCCCTTTCCTCGGCCACCGATCGACACCGTGATGGATCAGGTGCGCGCGCAGGTGGAGCAAAAGGTGCCGGGTCTGGATATTGAAATGGCGCTGTTGATGGAGGACCTCATCGGCGACCTGACAGCCGTGCCGCAGCCCATTGAGATCAAGCTCTTCGGCGACCGGCCGGACGAGCTGCTGGCGACCGCGCCAAAGGTGGCCCAGGCAATCGCAGGCATCCCCGGGGTGGTGGACGTGAACGACGGCGTGGTCATCGCCGGCGACGCCGTTACCATTGCTGTGAGCCGTGACAAGGCCGCGCTGGAGGGCATCGACCCGGACGGCGTGACGCGTCAGCTCCAAGCGTGGTTCGCGGGACTGGTCACCACCGAAGTGCAGCGCGGCGTGAAGCTCGTGGGGGTGCACGTGTGGGTGCCCGCCTCCATGCGGCACACGACGGACCAGATCGCCGGCATCCGCCTGCGCGCGGCGGATGGGCACCTGGTGCCGCTGAAGCGGATCGCTACGGTGGCCCTGCATACCGGCCAGCCGCAAATTACCCGCGATGACCTGAAGCGCATGGTGGCTGTCACGGGCCGCATCAGCGGGCGTGACCTGGGCTCGACCATCCAGGCCGTGCGCCAGGTGCTAGCGCGGCCCGGCCTGCTGCCCGCGGACATGTACTACACGCTGGGCGGCCTTTACCGGCAGCAGCAGATCGCGTTCCACGGGCTGATGGCGGTCTTCATCGCCGCGGTGGCGCTGGTGTTCCTGCTGCTGCTGTTCCTCTACGAGAGCTTTCGGACTGCGCTCTCCATTCTGGTCACGCCGCTACTGGCCACCAGCGCGGTGTTCATCGGGCTGTGGCTCACGCACACTGAACTGAACATCACGGCAATCATGGGCATGACCATGATCGTGGGCATCGTCACCGAGGTGTCCATCTTCTACTTCTCCGAACTGCGGGAGTTGGGCCGTCAGGGCCTTACGGGTCGCGAGGCCCTGATCACTGCTGGACGCAACCGCATGCGGCCCATCACCATGACCACGCTGGCGATGATCCTGGCCCTGCTGCCGCTGGCTTTTGCTCTGGGCCAGGGCTCGGCCATGCAGCAGCCGCTGGCCATCGCCATCATCTCCGGCTTGCTGGTGCAGCTACCACTGGTGCTTATCGCAATGCCCGTGCTCTATGGGGTGCTGCAGCGACATGGGTGAATGCCCCAGTAATGGCTCAGGTCATGGCTCGGAGTCTTAGTGCTTGGCTGGGCGCCATGTGCCTGGCCGTATCGGCCAGCACGTAGACTGGCGGAAATCCCGGGCAATTTTCCCCAACATTGTGCGCACAAGAGATCATGCCCGGGGGCTGTGCTGCGGGCCACGCCCAGCATGGTCACGCCCTCCGGCGTGGCGGGCGTGCAATTCATGGACGAGGCCAGTGCCATCAACCGGCAGGTGTGCGTGCTCAAGGCCCAGGGCGTGCGCGCGATCGTGGCTGTGATCCATCAAGGCACCCTGCAGATTCCCTTCGAGGGCGCCACGCCGGACATATCCACATCCCCACAGGGAGCCCAGCTCCCCTGGACCCTGCTTGCGGACGAGACCGCGCCAGCCTTGGTCAGGATGCGTATTGGGGTGTGGGGGCCCTCGGCCCCCGCATTGAAATTCTTGTGGTCTTCAGGCGACCCAACCGCTTGAAGACCTATTGCGAAACTAAACCTAATCCGCGGCCAGATTGACGAGGCGGCCCAGGCGCACGGCGGAGAGGCCGGGCATGAGCTGGCGGCCGGGCATGACCAGCACACAGTTGTCGAAGGGCGTGCGGATTTCCTCGTCGCCATCGTAGCCGATGACGGTATCCGCCTCGGCGATCACCTCCATCCCCAGATACTCCTCCACGAAGCGGAACTGATCGGTCTTGATGGTGATGGGGCCGCTGACCTCGATCAGCAGTTGCGGGGGCGCGGGATCGGCCACCCGCAGGCGCTCGGCCGCCCAGTCCGCATCCACCACACCCGTGTGACGCAGGAAGCGCAGCGCCGTCTCGGTGGCCACGGTCACGCTCTGCTGCTCCCAGTGCTGGCCACACTCCACCAGCATGGCAGCCTTGGGGCTGAGGGGGTCGTCGAAGGCGCCGTAGTCGCGCATGCGTTTGCCGGCCGCGTGTCCCCAGTCGCGCACCAGGTGCTGCGGGTAACCCAGGCCGCGGCCCAGGGCCACGCCCTTGTCCTGCATCCCGCACATCAGCAGCGGCGGCGAGGGCAGGTGCATGGAGTGGATGTCGAGCTGGAAGTCCAGCTCGCGCACCAGCGGCAGGAAGCTGCGCGCGCGCTTCAGCTCGCGGCTATTGCGCGAGGAGCCCATCACCTCGTCCGTCCACAGGCGGTTGAAGTCCTCGTCCACGTAGCGCGAGGCGAAGGGATCGGCCGGCCGGAAGCTGAGAAAGGCCTCCACGTTGGCAAAGCTGAGCGTGAGCTTGCCCCGCCGGGGCCGCACATCCTGGCGGAACAAGTAGTCCAGCGCGTGCGCTCCGCAGATCTCGTTCCCGTGCGTAAGCGCATTGATCATCACGTGCGGACCCGGCACGCCGCTGTCCAACGTGGTCACGTAGTCGATGCCCGTGTTGCCCCTGCGGTACGGGGAGATATCCGGCGGCAGCACTTCCAGCTTGGGCACGAACGAGTCGCGGACGGTCATGCGTGCATCTCCCTGCAAACGCGGTGCGGTGGAGTGGGGCAGCGCCGGCGCGTGGGCGCGGGCTTTCAATGCGATAATTTAATCGGCCCAGCGCACCCTGGCAAGCACGCGCGAGCTCGCCGAGGCCCGTCTCGCACCGGGCGGGGGCGCCGCTCGGCCGGGCGGTGGGCTGCCTGGCGTGGCGCGGCGAGTTGACATGCCGGGTGGCGTGGGGCAGGTTCAACGCACCCAATTCTCGTTGTCCTGCCCTGCCGATCGCAGCCGCATGCACCCGCCCGTGCACCACATCCCCGGCGTGCTGGCGCGCCACGACCCCGACACCGATGCCGTGCCGGTGGTGTTCGACTCGCCCCACAGCGGGGCGGAGTATCCCGCCGACTTCGGCCATGCCGTGGAACTGCACGCCCTGCGCGCCGCCGAGGATATGTACGTGGACGAGCTGTTCGGCGCCGCGCCCCGCCATGGCGCCGCGCTGCTGCGCGCGCTCTTCCCGCGCAGCTACATCGACGTGAACCGCAATCCGGTGGACCTGGACCCCGCCACGCTGGAGGGCGAGTGGCCGGGCGACGTGCGGCCCAGCGGCAAAACCCGCGTGGGCAAGGGGCTCATCCGCACGCGAGCCCAGGGGGTGCCCATCTACGATCGGCGGCTGGGGGTGGACGAGGTGCAAGCGCGTTTGGAGCGCTACTACCACCCCTACCACGACGCCCTGCACGACCTGATCGCCACCACCCGCGCCCAGCACGGCACCGTGTGGCACATCAACTGCCACTCCTGGACGCCACCGGAGACGGGGCGGGACGGCCGCCCAGTCAACCACGTGGACATGTGCCTCGGCAATCGCGACGGCACCACCTGCGGCGCAGCCTTCACGGACTACGTGGCGGAACTGCTGCGGAAGATGGGCTACGAGGTGCGCGTGAACCGGCCCTTCCGCGGCATGGAGGTCATCAAGCGCCACGGGCGACCGGACGAAGGCCAGCACAGCCTGCAGATCGAGATCAACCGGAACCTCTACATGCACCCGCGCGGCCTCCACAAGCTGGAAGGGTTCGCCGTGCTCCAGGGCAACTTGAACCGCCTCATCGCCGCCGTCTGCGACTACGCCCGCGAGGCGCAGGCGCAAGCTGTGCCCGAGCCCACACCGCGGGTGCCGTAACGGCCGAAGGGGTTGCCAAGGACGGTGGTGGGTGGAGCAAGGCCGTGTCTTGGATGGGCTGCGTGGCATCTATCTGCCAGCACCGGTCATTCCAGGGCTCGCCTTGTGGGCCGAGGAATCTGCTTGGTCGCCGCAACAGCAGATTTCTCGCTGCGCTCGAAATGACACCAGCGCGCTGCGACGCTGCACCTGCCCCGGGTGCAGCGCACCCGGGGCAGGGCGGCAGCATGCCTCCTTCTACGCGTCCGTGACGCAGCCTTCCGAGGCGGAGGTGACGGTCTTGATGTAGCGGTACAGCGTGCCCTTGGTAGCCTTGTATGGCGGCATCTTCCAGGCGCTGCGGCGCTTCTCAAGCTCCGCGTCGCTCAGTTCCACGCTAAGGGTGCAGGCCTCGGAATCGATGGTGATCCCGTCGCCGTCCTGCAACAGCCCGATGGGGCCGCCCACCTGCGCCTCCGGCGTGACGTGTCCCACGATGAAGCCGTGGGAGCCGCCGGAGAAGCGCCCGTCCGTGATGAGGGCCACATCCGCGCCCATGCCCGCGCCCATGATGGCGGAGGTGGGCGTGAGCATCTCGGGCATGCCCGGGCCGCCCTTGGGTCCCTCGTAGCGGATCACGATCACGTCGCCCTTCTGGATCTCCTTGCGCTCCAGGGCGTGCAGCATGTCCTCCTCGGAGTCGTAGCAGCGGGCGGGCCCGGAGAAGCGGCTGCCCTCCTTGCCTGTGATCTTGGCCACGGCGCCCTCGGGGGCCAGGTTGCCGCGCAGGATGCGCAAGTGTCCGTGCGGATTGAGCGGGCGCTCCCAGGGATAGATGATCTGCTGGTCCGGCTTCAGGTCGGGCACGTCGGCCAGGTTCTCGGCCAGCGTCTTGCCGGTCACGGTGATGCAGTCCCCGTGCAGTACGCCGTGGGAGAGCAGCAGCTTCATGACGGCCGGGGTGCCGCCCACGATGTGCAGGTCTTCCATCACGTATTTGCCGCTGGGCTTCAGGTCGGCCAGGTAGGGGATGCGGTCGCTGATGCGCTGGAAGTCGTCCAGGCTCAGCGGCACGTCCACCGAGCGCGCAATGGCCATCAGGTGCAGCACCGCGTTGGTGGAGCCGCCCAGGGCCATGGTGACCGTGATCGCGTTCTCGAAGGCCTCGCGCGTCATGATGTCGCTAGGCTTCAGGTCCAGCTCCAGCAGCTTGTGGATGGCCAGCCCGGCGCGCACGCACTCGTCCGTCTTCTCCGCATATTCGGCCGGGTAGGAGGAGGAGAAGGGCAGGGACATGCCCAGCGCCTCGATGGCGGTGGCCATGGTGTTGGCCGTGTACATGCCGCCGCAGGCTCCCGGGCCGGGGATGGAATGACGCACGATATCGACGCGCTCCTCCTCGGTGATACGCCCGGCGATGAACTCCCCGTAGCTCTGGAAGGCCGAGACCACGTCCAGCTTGTCGGAGTGCTTGCCGCGGCCCGGGCGGATGGTGCCGCCGTAGACCATCAGTGCGGGGCGGTTGAGCCGGCCCATGGCCATCACCACGCCCGGCATGTTCTTATCGCAGCCGGGCAGCGCGATCAGGCCGTCGTACCACTGACCACCCATCACGGTCTCGATGCTATCGGCGATCAGGTCGCGCGACTGCAGCGAGTAGCTCATGCCGCTCGTGCCCATGGAGATGCCGTCGCTGACCCCCACCGTGTTGAAGCGGAAGCCGACCAGCCCTGCCTCCTGCACGCCCTCCTTCACCTTGGCGGCCAGATCGAGCAGGTGCATGTTGCACGGGTTGCCCTCGAACCACACGCTGGCGATGCCCACCTGGCCCTTCTTCATGTCCTGCTCGGTCATGCCCGTGGCATAGAGCATGGCCTGGGAGGCCCCCTGGGACTTGGGCTGGGTGATGTGGGAGCTGAACTTGTTCACTGGGTCGCTCATGCCGGATTCCTCTGTGCTGGCGATGGTGACGATCGCGGGCTGCCGATGGCGGAAATGGGCCGATCCTAGCCCCTTTGGCCGCGGATTGGAACGCCTGCGGCGGACCGCTGCCGCAAGGGCCCCTCGCCGGGCCGCGCGGGATCGCGTATGATGGAGGCATCGCCGCGCACCACCGCGCGGCACGGAGCCCGCCATGCGCGCCAAAGTCCGCTTCTTGTGGGTGCCGCTGGTGCTGCTGGCGGTGCTGCCGCTCACAGCCGCCCGCCTCCCAGCGCAGACCGCGCCTGCGCAGCCCCCCACACCGGGCTACACCGCCACGCTGGACGAGCTGACGCAGTCCGTCGTGGGCATCGCGGCGGACATTCCCACCGGCGCGCGCACGGCCCCCATCCTGGGCACGCACCGCGAGGGCAGCGGCGTCGTGATCGACACCGACGGCCACGTCGTCACCATCGGCTACCTGATCCTTGAAGCGCGGAGCGTGCACCTGACGCGCTATGACGGCCGCAGGGTCCCGGCCCGCGTGGCCGGCTACGACGAGGCCTCGGGCCTGGGGTTGGTGCAGGCCATCGGGCCGCTGGGGCTCAAGCCCCTGGAAATGGGCACCTCGTCAGCACTCGACGTGACCGACCCCGTGCTGGTGCTGAGCCGGGGCGGCGCGGCCGATGCGCACACCGCCCACGTGATCTCCCGCGACGACTTCCCCGCCTACTGGGAGTATCTGCTGGAGCGAGCGATCTTCACCGCCCCGCCGCATGGGGACTTCGCGGGTGCCGCGCTGCTGGACCAACATCTGCGGCTGGTTGGCATAGGCTCGCTGGCGCTGGAGACGGCCGCGCCCGGCCATCCCTCCCTGCCCGCCAACCTGTTCGTGCCCATCGACCGGCTCAAGCCGGTGCTGCGGGATCTGGTGGAGACGGGCCGGCCGCGCCGCGCGCCCCGCCCCTGGCTGGGTGTGACCCTGGCGGAACAGTTCGGCCGGGTGATCGTCACGCGTGTCACCGAGGACGGCCCGGCCCAGGCCGCAGGCGTGCAGCCGGGCGACCTGATCCTGGAGGTGGCCGGCAAGAAGGTCGAGGGCCTGGAGGATTTCTACCATAAGCTCTGGGCGCTGGGCGCAGCGGGGGTCGTTGTGCGGCTCAAAGTGCTGCAGCGCAGCGACCTGATGCGCATCGACGTGCACTCCGGCAACCGTTACGAGCACTATCGCCTGACGCCCCGCTCCTGAACCCAAGCCATGTCCTGCGCGCGGAATTCGCGGCTTGCTGGGTGCATCACAGCGGCAGGGGCCTTGTCATGCGGCGCGAGCGCGCATACGGTAAATTAGACGTGTTTCTCTGCGGATTGCACCGGGTGACGTGATGCGACGGAACGTGGGGATTGCGTTGGCGGATCTGCGGCGGCTGTCCTGGCTCCTCTGCGTGCTGGTGCTGGCCCTGGGCACCGGGGCCGCCTCCGTGGCGGCGCAAACGGTGGCAGCACCGGCCGCACAGCCGACCAAGGAACAACTGGCCGTGCTGGACTTCGACGCGATCGGTGCCACGCGCGAGCAGGGGGCCGTGCTCACCAATCAGCTCCGCTCGGAGCTGCTCAAGACCGGCCGGTTCACGATGGTGAACCGCGCCCAACTGAACAAGATTCTGGAGGAGCTGGCGCTGCAGCAGCAGCTCTGCACGCAGAAGGAATGCGCGGTGCAGGTGGGCAAGCTGCTCGGCGTGCGCCAGATCGTCACGGGCACGGTTACCAAGGTCACCGATACGCTATGGCAGGTCTCCGCCACGCTGACCAACGTGGAGACGGGCGAGATCTTGCGCCAGGAGGTCGTGAACCACGCGGGTGACTTCGGCAGCCTGTTCCTTTCCGGCATGGCCAACGTGGCCCGCAAGCTTTCCGTCAGCAGCGACGAGATCATCGCCGGGGCCGTGCGCTTGGCCCCGGAGTCCATCGCGCCGGCCGTGCAGGACGTGCTGCGCAACGTGCGCTCCGCGCACTTGGCTTTCTCGCACGACAGCGCCCGCTTGTACTACGCGACGGGCAGCCGCATCGTGCGCTGGAACATCGCGGAGCGCCAAGCCGTGGGCGCGCCCATCGAGGTGCCCGGCGGAGACGTGAGCGCCCTGGCGGTGAACCGCACCGGCAAGCTGCTGGCCGTCGGTACGCGCGGCGGCGTGGTCGCGCTGGTGGATGCGGACAGCGGCAAGGTGTTGCACCAGGCAGAGGGCCACGACGATCCGGTGACCACGGTGGCCTTCTCTCCGGCGGACAACTTCTTCGCCTCGGGCGGGGAGGATGACAAGGTGTCGGTGTTCGTCGTGCGCACGGGGGACCTTTCGTTCCAGCTCAAGGGGCCCAGCGACGCGGTGGCCACAGTGCGCTTTGCCACCGACGGCCGCCACCTCATCGTCGCCAGCCGCGACCGCTCCGTGCGGGTGTACGATGTAAACGTGCAGCGCGAGGTGCGGTCGTTCGAGGAATCGGCGCGCAAGCTGGACTTCGCGGAACTGAGCCCGGACGGCGCCTATCTGGCCGTGGCCGCCCGGGAGGTGCACATCGACCTGATGCGCAACCGGCGCACGGACACGAAGCTCGTGAAGATCCGCAACGTGGCCACCGGTGAGGAAATGCTGTCCTTCGAGGCGGACGAGAAGGAACTCACCGGGTTGGCGTTCTTCCCGGACACCCGGTATCTTGCGACGGGCGCCGAGGACGGGCTGGTGAAGATCTGGGACCTGCAGAAGTCCGCCGTGATCGCCAGTCTGAACCTGAACGGGCGCGTGACCGCCCTGCGGGTGAGCCCCAACGGCCGCTGGATGGCGGCCGCTGACGACACGAACACGATCACGATCTGGGGAGTGACCCGATGAGTTGGGGAGGCGGCCGCGGCTGTCGTCCGCTGTGGGGCGCAGTGACGCCAGGACGACGCGGTCGCAGGTAGCGGTGTGGCCCGGAGCGAGCCGGGCCGCTTGATTGCGTCACACCATGCGTGCAAAAGGAGAGCACATGAAGAAGATCATCGGCGCCCTGGGTTGCGCCATGCTTGTACTGGTATTCGCGGCAGGGACGGCCAGTGCCAAGGTCAGCAAGGGGCAAAAGGAGATTTCCTTCTTCGGGTCCCTGGTCAATACGTCCCCGGACTCGGGCGATTCCTCCACAACCACCATCCTGCAGGTGTCCGGCGGGGTGTTCATCAGCGACCCGTCGCAGGTGGGCGGCTCGGTGATCCTGGTCAGTACGGACTCCGGGGGGGTAACGACCTCCGTGACCCTGCTCAACGCGTTCTTCAAGTATCACATCAATCCGCAAAGCGAGACGGTGCCCTATGTGGGCGGTCAGGTCGGCTTCGCGGCCGCCGAGTCGGGCGGTTTCAGCGACTCAGGCCTGTCCTTCGGCGGTATGGTTGGGGCCAAGTTCTTCCTGTCGGAAAACCTGAGCGTCAACCCCGAATTCAACCTGCTGCACTCGACGCTGTTTGACGTCAGCGTGACTCAAACCACTTTGCAGATCGGGCTCTCCTACTACTTCTAGCCCGCAATCGCCTGAGCACCTGCCCGCGGGCCATGCCGGCCACGCGGGCGGGGCACTTCTCCTCCGCCAGCGCCACCGCATCCATGTTCGATCTGGGGCCCATCGAAATTGTCATCATCCTGGTGCTGGGCTGGCTCGCCTTCCGGCACATCATCGCCCGACGTTGGCCGGGGATCTATCGTGCCTTCAACTTCGCCTTCGCCTTCGCCGTGGGCATGATGCTGCTCTTCGGCCTGCTGGCGCGCATCCACCACTGACCGGCGCGGCGGCCGTTTGACGGCTGCACCGGCTCAGGCCGACTCGACTCCGGGCTCGCCCATCTCCAGCAGCGCATCCAGGCGGCCGGTGAGGAGATAGGTCAGGCGCTGCTGTGTGTCCATGTCCAACTCGTCGAAGTGAAGACCGCAGTCGTAGCGTGGCCGGCGGTAGGCCGGGTTCACGGGCTGACACCACACGACGCGCCCCGTCACCTCCATCACGGCCGTCTCGGTGCCGATGAGATCGTCCCGGTGCACCCAGTGCACACGCACCGCCGTGCCCTCGTTCAGGTTCTGCCCCACGCGCAGCTTGGCGCCCGTGAGTGACAGATTGAGGCACAGCCCCGGCGTCGGCGGCGTGGCGGGGTCCAGCGTCCAGCGCACCTGCATGCGCAGTTCCTTGCGCTCGGCGCCGCGATTGTTCACGCGCACCTGTTCCTCCAGGTGCATGCGCTTGAAGCGCATCGTGTCCACCGCGTGCTCGTATCCGTAGCGGTTGCCTTGCTCGCTGCGCGCAACACCCTGATTTTCCACCCACCCCCGCATGCCGCCCCCCTTGGGGATGTACGCGCCATCCGCCGTGTAATCCTTGTGCAGGCGCTGCGGCATGCGCGGCATATGGGCGCGTCCCTCCGGGTGCAGCGTGGAGGCGACGGCAGGCGCCATCTCTCCTTCCACGGGCAGCTCGTGCGTCGTTCGTTGGGCTCCTGCCAGCGGCGATGGTGCCGCGGCCTGCGCGGGAGCGCGCTCCGGCGCCGGTGGGGGCGGAGGAGGAGGCGGTGGCGGTGGCGGCGGCCGCTGGGGCAGCCCGGCGGCCTCGCGGGCACGGTTGACGAAGCGCTGCGTGCCCCCGCCGAAGTAGTCCGGCAGCGGCTTGACGACCGTGTCCTCCGGTGCTTCGGGCTTGCCGGTGACGATGCGCGAGATCTCCCGCGCCGCCTCGAAGGCGCCATCGCTGACCATGTGCCGCACGATGACCCAGCCCATCGCGTCGCCCAGGCGCTGCTGCGCCTCCTCGGAGAGCTCTTTCAGCGAGGAGAGCGGGCTCGCCAGCCAGTCCCCACAGCTCCGGCCCAACCACGCCTCCGTGACGTGCTCGGCGGCATCCGCCGGCAGCTCGCGCTGCACGCCGGCGCGGAACAGGCGGAACGTGCGCCAGGCCCAGTCCACCAGGGGCTGCATGGCCATGTCGCGCACGCTGTGCACACCCAGCACCTCCCGCAGGGCTGCCGCGCGCACCTCGTCCACGGCCTTGAGCACGGTGGCCGGGGCATCCAGCAGGTGATCCGGCGTGGCGGCGTGCCACTCCTGTCGCAGTTGCGTGAAGAGATTCATGTGCGTCCCCAGGGGGTCTCGGATGCGAGCGGACGGACGGCGGGATGCCACCTGCAGCAGCGGTGCGGGCTTCAGGGGGGAGGAATCTCGCCCGTGCGCTCGGTAATGAGCGTGTAGTGCTCGATGCGGCGGTGCTTGGCGAAATTGAACGTGGTGTCGCGGATGTAGCGGCCGGCGTCCAGGTCGCAGTCGTAGGCGATCAGCTCGTCCCCGCTGGTGCGGGCCTGTGCCACGATCTCGCCCGTGGGCGCCACGATGCAGGAGCCCGCGATGTGCTCCACGCCCTCCTCGATGCCCGCCTTGGCCACGCCCACCACCCAGATGCCGTTCTGGTACGCACCGGCCTGCATGCTGAGGTGGTTGTGGAACATGCGCAGGTGGCCCGGCTCGTGGGCCGCGCCGTTCACCAGCGGCGTGTTGTAGCCAAGCATCACCAACTCCACCCCCCGCAGCCCCATTACGCGGTAGGTCTCCGGCCAGCGCCGGTCGTTGCAGATGCACATGCCCATCACGCCATCGAAGGCGCGAAACACGGGGAAGCCCAGGTCGCCCACCTCGAAGTAGCGCTTCTCCAGGTGCTGGAACGGCCGCTGCGGTTCGTACTCCGCGTGCCCCGGCAGGTGCACCTTGCGGTACTTGCCCACCACCTCGCCCCGGCCATCCACCAGGATCGCCGTGTTGAAGCGGCGCAGACCCTGGCCGGGCTGCTCGGCCAGCTCCGCATAGCCCAGGTGAAAGCCGATGCTGTACCGGGCCGCCGCCTCGAACAGCGGCCGGGTCTCCGGCCCCGGCATCTCTGCTTCGAAGAACGCATCGATCTCCGCCGGGTCCTGCATGTACCAGCGCGGGAAGAACGTCGTGAGGGCCAGCTCCGGATACACCACCAGCCCGCAACCCTTGGCGTGGGCCTGCTCCAGCAGCGCAATCATGCGCTGCACGACCGACGCGCGGGACTCGTCGCGTGCGACGGGGCCCATCTGCGCGGCCCCGACGGTGAGAATACGTGGCATGGTGACTGCTCCCGGTCAGCGGAGAAGGTGGGTCGGGCCGGAGGAATCCGATGCTAGCGCGTGGCCGGGGCCGGTGCAATCGCTCAGGCGGCGCCCGCCGTGCGGGCCGTGCCACGACGCGTGCGCCAGCGCGCCGCCGCCATCGCGAGCAGTTCCGCGCCCTGCCCGGTCCCCACCACAACAGCGATCCAGAGCACACCCGCGAGCACGGCCGCCGCGATGAAGGCCACCTGGCACACCGTGGCGAGGGCCCACAGGCGCTCGGGCTGCGCCAGGTCCTCCAGTTCGCGGCGCTGCTGCGGATCGGCCGGGTCGCGGCGCAGCACGCCCACCAGCAGGGCCACGTCCGCCGCGGCCATCAGCGTCATCACGGCCCCGGCCGCCAGCGCCATGGCGAAGAGCCACGCGTTGTTCGGGTACCGGAACCAGTGCACGACCACCAACGCCTCCACGCCCAGCATACCGGCGGTAACCAGGATTGGACGGAGCATCATCGGCGCTGACGGGTGGTGAGCGACAGTCCGCGGACGCGTCCGCGGCGGACTGCACCAGCCACAGGGCCGGAGTGCCTCAATGTGCCACAGCACGCCGCCGGGCGGAAGGCGGTAGCCAAGCGCGGCGGCTGCGGTTGGATTGCAGTGCAAACGCTGCTAGAAGGGGTCCCACCGGGACGATGGACCCCACATGCACACGAGGGGACCACAAGACAATGGCAGGTCAGGACGTGCTGCTGGTCGTGCAGAAGGGCGACCATTCCCTGGGGTACTACGACTTCGCCAGTGGGGAGGAGCTGGCCCGCGTGGCGCTGGACCCGTATCCCCACGAGTTCACCCTGAGCCCGGACGGGCGCTTCGCCTTCCAGTGCCACTTCGGCGTGGCCCTGGCGGAAGACGAGGGGCCGGGCGGCAACACGATCTCCATCGTGGACGTGGCCGCGCGGCGGCGCGTGGGCTCGCTGGACTGCGGCCAGTGGCGCCGGCCTCACGGCATCGCCTGCGACGCCGCGGGCGGACTTTACGCGCTGAGCGAGGGCACCAGCAACCTGCTGGTGGCGGGCGATCCCCACGCGGGGCGCTTCGACCGCGCCCAGCCGACAGGCGGCAAAGGCTCGCACATCCTCAGCGTGACGCGCGACGGGCGGCTGGCCTTCTCCAGTAACATGCTCTCCGGCACCGTGACCGCGCTGTTTCCGCAGGACCCCGAGCGCCCGCCGGTGAGCTTCCCTGTGGGAGAGCGGCCGGAGGGCTCCGTGCTGGACGCGCAGGACGAGCGGCTCTACGTGGTGGTGCGCGAGAGCCACCGCATCGCTGTGATCGACACACGCAAGCTGGAGATGCTGGAGCCCATTCCCACGCCGCCCGGCCCCGTGCGCATCTGCTGGGGCCCGGACGGCCTGCTGGTGGTGCCGCTGTACCACGACCGCTCGCTGGCCCTGGTGGATCCCGCCGGGGCAGTGCGACAGGTGGTGCCGCTGCCCGACCGCCCCATTTCCGCCGGCTACCACGCGGACTCGGGCACGGCGCTGGCCAGCACCTTCGGCGACCGCGTGTGCCTGGTGGATACCCGCACCGGCAAGCACGTGCGCAGCATCGCCACCCGCGCCGATCCCGACCCCGTGGCCGTGGTGCGGCTGTAAGAGCGCATTGCCTGCCGGGCAGCCCGCCATGGCGCTGGCCCTGCGCTGACAGCAGATTCCTCGCTACGCTCGGAATGACATCATCACGGCGGGGAGGCTGGCTCCAGGCTGCAGAGTTGAACCCCGGTCCTGCTACACCCCTCCCATCGACGCGACCCGCGCGTATTGGCAGCGCCGGTCCGGGCCTGCTATACCGGGGTGGGTCGTCCCTGCCAACCTTCTGCGCGGCTGCGCGCCGCCACCCTGCGCCGTCCGTGTTCCGTCGCTCCTCTTCCGTCGCCATCGCCGCGCTGCTGGCGCTGCTGCTGTGGGCCGCACTGCCTGCGCAGCCCGCCGCGGCGGCAGAGACCGCGCAGTCCTGGTACCTCAAGGGCTTCAAGTTGCAGCAGGAGTTCCACACGCTGGAGGCACTGGACGCCTATAAGAAGGCGCTGGCGCTGGACCCCTTTCACGTGCGGGCACACTACGAGATCGGCTGGAGCTACTGGATTCTCGAGAACTGGCCGGAGGTGGTGCGGCACTGGGAACTGGCCCAGGAACTGGGTCTGAAGGTGCCCGAACTTCCGACGTATCTGGCGATGGCCCGCGAGCGCATGGCCGGCAAGCTGCCGCCGCTGGTGCGGCCGCCCATCCACACGCGGGCCAGTGGCGGTGGGCTAATGCTGGAACTGGTGGCGCGCTTCCAGCACTACGATCCCAAGCCCAGCGACCCGGCGGACCACTTCGACGAGCACGTGTTCTCGCCCAAGTCCGTGCAGATCACGGCGGACGGCGCCAAGGCCTACGTGCAGGCGCTGGAGGGCCATACCACCATCGTCTACGACGCGCACACCTTCGCCAAGCTGAAGGCCATCCCCCACATCTTCGGTCCCGCACAGGCGCACCTGTTCGACGCCGCCGAGACGGCGCAGTGGGCTCCGCGCTTCCCCACCGACGAGGCCCCGGCCAAGTTCAACGAGTACGAGGGCAAGCCCGTGGAGGGCGTCTTCACCCACAGCGGACGCTACCTGTGGGTGAGCCACTACCGGCGTAGCTTCGACGACCTGGGCATCCTGCCCTCGTCGGTGGCCATCATCGACACGCGCACGGACCGCATCGTGCGGGTGATGCAGAGCGGACCGATCCCCAAGTTCATGGCTGCCTCGCCGGATGGGCACTGGCTGGCCGTCATGCACTGGGGCGACAACACCGTGGGCCTGATCGACATCCGCGGAGACGACCCCTGGGCTTGGCACCACGTGGGCGAGATCGTGGTGGGCAAGAAGCTCTTGCTGGACATCCATCGCAAGGTGAACCGGGACCGCTACTGTGGCCTATGCCTGCGCGGCGCCGTGTTCACGCCGGACAGCCGCACCCTGCTGGTGGCGCGCATGGGCGGTGGGGGGATCGCAGTGCTGGACGTGGCCGCCATGAAGCACATCGGCTCCGTGCAGGGCCAGAAGCCCACGCCCCGGCACCTGGTGCTGTCCCACGATGGTCAGACGCTCTATGTGGGCTCCAACTCCTCCGGTTACGTGGCCACCTACCACGTGGCGGACCTGGTGGCTGCGGCCAAGGCGGGCACGCCGCGCCTGCGGCCCCTGCACGAGGTGCGCACGGGCGAGGGCACGCGCACCATCGCCCTCTCGCCGGACGGCAGCCTGTTGTTCTGCGCGCTCAACAACGAGAGCCGCATCATGGCCCTCGATGCCCATACCCTGCGCAAGCTGGTGGAGATTCCCACGGACTCGTTCCCCGTGGGCTTGGCCATTACGCCGGACGGGACGCACGTGTGGGTCACCGCCCAGGGCCGCAAGCTGCGTGGCGGCAACGCCGTCAGCGTGTACGAAGTGACGCACAGCGCCGAGCCGAGATCCACCGACACGCGCAGCGCCAAAACGCGGTAGGCCAGCGCGGGCCCTAGCCCTTGCCGGCCACCAGCCGCAGGGCGGCGTCCATGCCCAGCAGGTAGCCATCCAGCCCTAAGCCCATCACGATGCCGGCCGAGGCGATGCCGATGACGGAGGTGGAGCCGCGCTTGTGCAGGTTGGAGATGTGCACCTCCACACAGGGCACCTGCACGCCCAGCAGGGCATCGCGCAGGGCATAGCCCGCATACGTGAAACCGCCGGGATTGAGCACCAGCGCATCCACCTGCTCCGTGTGGGCGCGCTGCACCAGCTCGATCATCTCCCCCTCGATGTTCGTGTAGTGGATCTCCACCGTGCAGCCTTGCTCCCGCGCGTGGTCGCGGATGCGGGCGTCCAGCTCCGCGGCGGAGGTGGTGCCGTAGATCTCCGGCTGGCGGATGCCCAGCCAGTTCAGGTTGGCGCCCTGCAGCACCCAGATGGTCGGCATGGCTGTCGCTCCCGTGTCGGTTCGGCCGTAAGGGTGGGCGGCCCCGGCGGCTGCCCGCCCTCCGGCTTACCGCACGCGCAGCCTCTGCGCCAAGCCCGGCTGGGATAGTGCTGCAATGGTGGCTGTGGGACGGGGGGCGCCGGCCGCAGGAAGCGCGATGCGACCCGGAGGCTGGTACTCCGTCAGGCATTCATTCTTGGATAGGGACGCTTGAGGCGTAAGGAGCTTTGTCGGTGGTGAAGTGCCAGACGAGTGGGATCTGTGCTCCAGGCCGTGGTCTGCTGGACCACTGTTTACCGATCGGTGATGCGGCCTCAAGCATTGTCGAAGGAGCACGCTCAGTTCCGATTTGGCCACACTGAGCCAAAAAACGGTGCGTGGGATGCCCGTCCATTCACAATACCGAACATGCCGGATCAGAGGGACGCCTATGTACCTCCAGTACCTGTTCCATCCGGCATACGATGACGGCGTCCTGCTCGGTCGACATGCATCTCCTCGCTTTGCGCCAGAGTTTCAACTCGATTCTTTACAGTGCCTGGCGCACCGCCGCGTAGCAGATCGAATCCACCGTTTCGGCGATGCACGCGTCGATCCTGCCCGGACCATCAGCACCCTGATCGCACAGCAGCAGAGCCTGCGGCCGCTGAATCTTCCAGTCCGCCGCCTTTGACCACCGCTTTCAGCTTCGCCCACTCCTCTGGGTGAGCCTTACCGTGGACGTCTCCTTTAGCATCCAGGGGACTCCCTGACGGGGCCGGTATCCAATTCGGTGAGCCCACATGATCCGAATCTCAGTGGATGGGCCAGGACTAGCCTTCCTTGACGATGAAGGGCTGTTCGGTCTGCGTGTCGGGGTCATACGTGGAGCGACCCGTGTAGTTCAGGTGCTTTCCGTAGAGATGCAGGGACATCGTCACGCGGTCGGTCTCGTTGACGACGCTATGGATGCCGTCCGGCAGCAGGCTCACCACCTCGCCCTCGCCAAAGGTCTTGGAGGCGCTCTGCACGATCTCCGCGTGGCCCGGGCGCGAGCCGTCATCCACGCGCTTCCAGAACGTGTTGCGCTCCGGGCCGTCCACTCCGGCCACCACGGCCCAGGTGGCGTGATTGTGAGGCGGAGCGCCCCGGCCCGGCAGCCACGAGATGGCAAAGATCGCCAGTGTGTGATCCGGTTCCTCGTGCAGCAGGTGCACGCCGAAGCCCTGCGCCCCGTCGCACGTGTAGTGCTCGGGCCTCACCCAACGCTTGTCCGCCGCCAGGCGCAGGGCCAGCGGCCGCACGGCCTCGATCATCCGCGCCGGGTCGTCCGTCCGTGCCGCCAGGGCACGCAGGTCCGCGGCGAGGTCTTCCACTCCGTAGCCTTCCGGCTGCATCGCGCGCATCGCTCCTCCTCGGCTTGCCGGTAGATATCCCCCAGGGCTGCACCCCTGTCGCAGTGTCCGCCAGCTATCACAGGGACCTGTGACAGTCGGCTTGGCGGCATGGTACGGAGAATGATTGGCGATAGCAAGCAAGGCAGCAACCCGCGCCACCGCGATGTGTAGTAGGCCAAAGGCGGCGGTAGCCGGCAGGGCCTGCGGAGGGCTCAGGACAGCAGCCGCAGGGTGCCCTGGCGCCAGCCGAGCCACAGCACGGCCAGCGTGGCGATGGCCACGAAGGGCAGCGCGGCCAGCAGCATCAGGTGCCAGCCCAGGTAGTGCAGCAGCTGTCCGGAGAGCAGCGAGGCCGTGACGGCCGTGCTGAACACGAAGAAGTCGTTGAGGCCCTGCGCCTTGTTGCGCTCCTGGGGCGTGTGCGCGGTGGTCAGTAGGGTGGTGCCCCCGATGAACATGAAGTTCCAGCCCACGCCCAATAGGATCAGCGCCACCCAGAAGTGGACGAACGTGGTGCCGCTGTAGGCAACGCCGATGCAGAGGAAGTCTAGCATGGCCCCGGCTACGATCACGGTGAGCACGCCGAAGCGCTGGATCAGGTTGCCCGTCACGAAGCTGGGGAGGAACATTGCCACCACGTGCCACTGGATGACAGTGGCGGCATCGTCGAAGGCGAAGTGATGGCCGACCATGGCCAGCGGGGTGCCGGTCATGAGCAGGTTCATGGTCCCGTAGCCCACCATGGCGCTCAGGGCGGCCACCGCATAGGTGGGCTGCAGGGCGATGCGCCGCAGCGGACGCTCCGCGCCGCGCACGGCGGTGCGCACCGGCCGCGGGATGTCGATGAACGCCAGCAGGCCGATAGACGCGGCGCAAAGGGCGGCCACCACGAAGTACGAGCCCAGGTAGCGCACGTCGGGCACCAGGTCCTTGCTCCACTTGGCGAATTGCGGCCCCAGGAATCCGGCGATGACGCCGCCCGCCAGCACGAGGGAAATGGCGCGGCTGCGGAAGGACTCCGCGGCCGTATCCGCCGCGGCAAAGCGGTAGAGCTGTC